>Ga0265298_10007624_pt1 | contig 13120 bp, 11 predicted proteins | sample AusTroGonzalo_MG_3_FD_193486 | JGI IMG/M metagenome (GOLD analysis project Ga0265298, IMG submission 193486) | Bovine rumen microbial communities from tropical cattle in Woodstock, Queensland, Australia - Gonzalo_01 | ecosystem: Host-associated > Mammals > Digestive system > Stomach > Rumen ... | reverse complement strand
CGAGTGGCATAAGATGGTCAAGGATGATCCGACTGCAGAGGTACGTATGCTTCCGACTTGGCGTCCGGACGCAGGTATGAATATCGAAGCTGCAACCTGGAAGGCTTATATCGAGAAACTCGCTCAGGTAGCAGGCATGGAAATTCACAATTTTGCTGATCTTGTAGCTGCACTGCAGAAACGCCATGACTTCTTCGAGAGCCTCGGTTGCCGTCTATCTGACCATGGTATCGAGGAGTTCTACGACGAGCCTTACACCGACGCAGAGATCAAAGCCATCTTCGAGAAGGCACTCGCTGGCAAAGCACTCTCTGCATATGAGATTCGTCAGTACAAGCACGCTTATCTGCATGCACAGGCTGAGATGGACTATGCTTCGGGATGGACGCAACAATACCACTACGGTGCAATCCGTAACAACAACAGCAAGATGTTCGCGCAACTTGGCGCAGATACCGGTTTCGACTCTATCGGTGAGTTTACGACCGCAAAAGCCATGAGTCATTTCCTCGATGAGATGAACAGCGAAGGACACTTGGCAAAGACCATTCTCTATAACCTCAACCCCTGCGCGAACGAAGTCATCGCTACGATGCTTGGTAACTTCCAGGACGGTAGTGTTCCCGGAAAGATCCAGTTCGGTAGCGGCTGGTGGTTCCTCGATCAGAAGGATGGTATGGAAAAGCAGATGATGGCGCTCTCTAACCTCGGTCTGCTGAGTCGCCTCGTAGGTATGCTGACCGACAGCCGTTCGTTCCTCTCGTATCCGCGTCACGAGTACTTCCGTCGTACGCTCTGCAACATTCTCGGCAACGACATCGAGAACGGTATGATCCCGTACACCGGTTACGAGAAAGCCCGCGTTCAACAGATGGTAGAAGACATCTGCTACAACAACGCAAAGAATTACTTCAAGTTCTAAATCTGAAATTTGCAATCATAAATCCTAAATAATTTCTATTATGGCTAAAATTATTACGTTGGGCGAGATCATGCTCCGCCTGAGTCCTGAAGGACAAGACCGTTTTGTACAATCTGATCATTTCCGTATCATCCCCGGTGGTGGTGAGGCTAATGTGGCTATTTCGTGCGCTAACTATGGACACGAGGCTTATCTGGTAACCAAACTGCCGAAACACGAGATCGGTCAGATTGCCGTTAACTCGCTGCGTCGTTACGGTGTGAAGGACGATTATATCGTTCGTGGCGGTGACCGCGTAGGTCTCTACTACTGCGAGACCGGCGCATCGATGCGTCCGTCCAAGGTCATCTACGACCGTGCTCACTCGGCTATCGCTGAGGCCGACCCGAAGGACTTTGACTTCGACAAGATCATGGAAGGTGCAGCATGGTTCCACTGGAGCGGAATCACTCCGGCTATCTCGGACAAGGCTGCTGAGATCACTAAACTGGCTTGCGAGGCGGCTAAGCGTCACGGTGTGACGGTGAGCGTGGACCTTAACTTCCGCAAGAAACTGTGGACCAGCGAGAAAGCTATCTCGATCATGCGTCCGCTGATGAAGTACGTCGATGTTTGTATCGGCAACGAAGAGGATGCAGAGCTGTGTCTCGGCTTCAAGCCCGATGCAGATGTAGAAGGCGGCGAGACCAACGCCGAGGGCTACAAGGGCATCTTCGAGCAGATGATGAAGGAGTTCGGCTTCAAGTATGTCGTTTCAACGTTGCGCGAGAGCTTCAGCGCTACGTTCAACGGCTGGAAGGCTATGATCTACAACGGCAAGGAGTTCTATCAGTCGAAGCGCTACGAGATCAACCCGATTATCGACCGCGTAGGTGGTGGCGACTCGTTCTCCGGCGGTCTGATCCACGGTATGCTCAAATACCCGGACAACCAAGGTGCAGCGCTTGAGTTCGCAGTAGCTGCTTCGGCTCTGAAGCACACCATCAACGGCGACTACAACCTCGTAAGCGAGGATGAGGTATTGAGCCTTGCAGGTGGTAACGCTAATGGTCGAGTTCAGAGATAATGAATAATGATTAATGAATAATGATTATCTATGGCAAAATTTGATAAATTTCAGGTGATGGCGAAGATTGCCGCTGCACCGATGGTTCCTGTTTTCTACCACAAGGACGTTGAAGTTTGTAAGAACGTGATTAAGGCTTGCTATGAAGGCGGCGTGCGTGCGTTCGAGTTTACCAACCGTGGCGATTTCGCACACGAGGTGTTCGGCCAGCTGAGCAAGTGGGTAGCCGTTGAGTGTCCGGAGTTGGCACTCGGTATCGGTAGCGTGGTTGATGCTCCGACAGCAGCGCTGTACTTGCAGTTGGGTGCTAACTTCGTTGTAGGTCCGTTGTTCAACAAGGATATCGCCGTTGTCTGCAACCGTCGTTGCGTGACTTATTGTCCGGGTTGCCTCACACCGAGTGAGATCGGTCTGGCGCAGGAAGTAGGCTGTGACTTCACGAAGGTCTTCCCTGGCGATGTAGTTGGTCCGAACCTCGTGAAGGGTCTGATGGCTCCGATGCCGTGGTCGAAGATCATGGTTACCGGTGGTGTCGCTCCCGAGAAAGAGAATCTGGAGAAATGGTTCGCTGCAGGCGTATACTGCGTAGGTATGGGCTCCAAACTGTTCCCGTCCGACAAAGTAAAAGCCGGCGACTGGAAGTACGTGACCGACAAGTGCAAAGAGTGCTTCGACATCATCGCTGCTTGCAGAAAGTAGTTAAGAATTAAAAATTAAGAATTAATTATGAATGACGTTAAGAAAGCTGTCATGACCAACTGGCGTTGGGTCATGTGTGCGATGCTCTTCTTCGCCACTACGGTCAATTATATGGACCGCCAAGTGCTGTCCTTGACCTTCAAAGAGTTCATTCAACCCGAGTTCCACTGGACGGATTCCGACTACGGAACCATCACCGGTGTGTTCTCAATCGCCTATGCTATCTTCTGCCTCTTTGCCGGTAAATTCATCGACTGGATGGGTACGAAGAAAGGCTACCTCTGGGCGATCATCATCTGGTCGCTGGGCGCTGTTATGCACGCAGGTTGCGGTTTCGTGACCGAGCAAATCGTTGGTTTGGAGAGCAAAGCAGCTCTGCTGGAAGCAACGGGCACGATAGTAAGTACTATTTCGATGGTGAGTGTGTATCTGTTTCTGGCTTGCCGTCTGATTCTCGGATTGGGTGAGGCAGGCAACTTCCCTGCTGCCATCAAGGTAACGGCGGAGTATTTCCCGAAAAAGGACCGTGCATTCGCTACCGCTCTGTTCAACGCAGGTGCATCGGTAGGCGCATTGGCAGCTCCTGCTACTATTCCTCTGCTCGCGAAGAGCCTTGGTTGGGAGTGGGCGTTCATCATCATCGGTGCGCTGGGCTTCATCTGGGCAGGTATCTGGATCTTCGTTTATGACAAACCGACTGAGTCGAAGCATGTGAACGAGGCAGAGCTCGAATACATCCACCAGGATGAAAAGAATGAAGGAGTGAAAGAAATAAAGAATGAAGGAGAAGAGAAGCAGATGTCGTTTGGTGAAGCTTTCAAGCACAAACAGACCTGGTCGTTTGCGTTCGGTAAGTTCATGACCGACGGCGTTTGGTGGTTCTTCCTTTTCTGGGCACCCGCTTATTTCCAAGATCAATATGGTATTAAGGCCAGTGACCCGCAGGGTATAGCACTGATTTTCACGCTCTATGCTATCGTGACGGTTGTTTCGCTGTTTGGCGGATATCTGCCGAAGATCTTCGTTGAGAAGAAAGGTATGGAACCCTACGCAGGCCGTATGCTGGCGATGTTGATTTTTGCCTTCTTCCCCCTGTTCGCCCTGTTTGCACAGCCTCTGGGCGGTATGTACGGACCTTGGGCGGTGGCTATCATCATCGGTATCGTCGGAGCGGCTCACCAGAGCTGGAGTGCGAATATCTTCTCCACTACGGGTGACATGTTCCCCAAATCGGCTGTTGCTACCATCACCGGTATCGGAGCGATGGCAGGTGGCGTAGGTTCGTTCCTGATCAACAAGGGTTCGGGTATGCTCTTTACCCATGCAGACGAGATGGGCGAAGCCTTCCAGTTCATGGGCTTCAGCGGCAAACCTGCAGGATACATGATCATCTTCTGCATCTGCGCTGTGGCATATCTGATCGGTTGGAGCGTCATGAAGACCCTCGTGCCGAAGTATGAACCGGTGGTAGTGAAGTAAGCGAACCAGCATGAACAAGATTAAATACATCGGCTGTGACGATGCCGATTTGGATTTGTTCGAGAGTCAGTACGACCTGCCGGAAGGCATGTGCTACAATAGTTATGTAGCGCTTGGTTGCCGGCAGGTGGCTGTGCTCGATGCGGTAGATGCACGCTGCTGCGACGAATGGATTGGCAAGGTGGAGGCTGCCTTAGACGGTCGTCTGCCCGACTACTTCGTTTGTCATCACATGGAACCCGATCACAGTGGTTCGATGGCTGCCTTTTTGGCCAAGTACCCTGCGACAACGGTGGTTTGCTCCAAGCAGGCCGTGAACCTGATGGCGCAGTTTGGCATCGAGGCGAAGAACGTGCAGGTGGTGGCCGAAGGCGACACGCTCGATTTGGGCGATTTGACCTTGCAGTTCATAGCCGCACCGATGATCCACTGGCCGGAAGTCATCATGACCTGGTGTCCCGAGGAACAAGTGCTCTTTTCCGCCGACTCGTTCGGTAAGTTCGGCGTCTACCATGCCGACGAGGACGACTGGGCCTGCGAGGCACGACGCTACTATTTCAACATCGTTGGCAAGTACGGCGTGGCGGTGAGCAATGTGCTCAAGAAATTAACCGACAAGCCTATCGCTACGATAGCACCGCTGCACGGCCCTATGCTCGAGGGCGAGAAGAAGGACGAGGCGCTGCGCCTCTATGCCATCTGGAGTGCCTATGGCGTTGAGACCGATGGTGTACTGGTAGCGTACGCTTCCATCCATGGTAATACGGCAAAGGCGGCCGAGCAACTCGCGGAAATACTGAAAACCAAGAAGGCAGGCAAGGTGGCCATTACCGACCTTAGTCGTGACGACATGGCGGAGGCTATCGAGGATGCGTTCCGCATGAACCGCCTTGTGCTCTGCTGTGCGACCTACGACGGTGACATTTTCCCTGCTATGCACATGTTCCTGCACAAGCTGCGGCTGAAGGGTTACCAGAACCGCCGCGTAGCGCTGGTGGAGAACGGCTCGTGGGCACCGCAGGCTGTACGCGTCATGCGTGATATGCTCAGCGGCTGCAAGAATATCGACATCGTCGAACCCACCGTCACCATCCGCGGTGCACTACGTTCGGAGCAAACTGCCGAGCTGGAGGCTCTTGCTGATGCGCTGTTGCAATAAGGTGATGTAGCAGAACGGTTATAGCGAACATGTATACAAAAACGCGCAGCCACCAGCTGCGCGTTTTTGTTGTTACTTAGATCTGTGACCTTATTTTTTTATCTGGAACGGATACGAACCGATGAGATTGCCGTCGCAGAAGAAATCGGCATTGTAGAATCCGACGGCCGGTTCGGCATCAAGCGACCAGTAGAACGTGCCGGAATAGGCTTCGCCGGTATACTCAAACGGATACTTGACGGTGAAGGCCAAATCACCGCTTTCGAAGGGGAAGAGTTGGTTCTCGGATTCGCCCAACAGTTCGCCGCTCGGGGTGATGATGCGGACGTACATGCTTTTCATACCCGGTTGGCAGGTGATATTCTTGGCAATCGTGAAGTCGAACTGCAGCTTGCAAATCTGGCTGACAATACGCGTTTTCTTGTCGCGCTTGTTGAGCGTGGTGAGTGTGCATGAACTCAACTCGAGCATAGAAGCGCGCGTAACGGTCTCGGAGAGTTGAGTGTTGAGAGTGGAGAGTTGAGTGTTCTCTGCTTTGACCTGCTGGTTCTCGCGGCGAACCTGCATATTCTCTTCGGTCAGACGCGCATTGGTGGCATTGAGACTGTCTATTTGACGAACATAGTCCTTCATCACGGCACGCACGGTGGCCAACTCTTTCTTGAGTTCAGCTATACGGCGGGCATTGCTGGCCTTGGTTTGACGCAGCTCTTCCAAGAGATCCTGCACGCGCTGTTGCTCTTTGCTCAGCAAGTCTTGCAGCGAGTCGTTGCGGATATCCAGGTCCTGATAACCGTCGAACTGGATGGCAAGGTCTTCGTATTCTTCCTGCAGTTCCTCTTTCTCAATTTCCATCTGCTCGACCAGTTCAGTCAGTTCATTACGCTGGCTGAGGTTCATGTAAACCAGTGCTCCGATGATAGCCACGAGCACACCTACTACTATCCAAATAAAAGCTTTGTTTTTCATCTTATAAGTACGGAATAACTTTTTCTAATTGATTGCTCCTGCTACCTTTGAGCAGAATGCGCTTGTTCTCTAACGTATTTGTTTTCAGGAATTCGCACAACGCATCCACATTGTCGAAAATGGGATAGGGCGCTGTGGTTTGCTTGTACTCCTCGCCCACGAGCAGTACCGTATCAGCCTTGCGCTCCAGGAGCATGTTGACGATATTCTGATGCTCCAGATGGCTATATTCACCCAACTCGCGCATGGCGCCGAGGATGTAGCAAGAGTTAACAGCTGATGGATAATGGCTGAATGCCTCTATCGCTGCGGTCATCGAAGTGGGGTTGGCATTGTAGGCATCCACCACAACGGTATTCTTCTCCGTCTGCAACAGCTGCGAGCGGTTGTTGCTTGGTACATAGGCACGGATAGCTGCCAAAGCCTTGTATTCCGGCACACCAAAATGTTGACCTATGCGGATGGCAGCCGACACATTCTCTGCGTTGTACGCGCCTACCAGATGTGTGCCTTCCGGCATCCTACCGGTGTAGTACGGAAGAAGCCTTGTCGGGACATTGGGTATTGAGGCTTCCAATAGCATCTTCTCTAAGTAGCGGTTATCTTTGTTGATAAAGATTTCTCCGCCGTGATGAATGATATAGTCATACAACTCGGCTTTGGTGTGCATGACGCCTTCGAACGAACCGAATCCCTCCAGATGGGCGCGACCGACATTGGTGATGAGACCGTAGTCGGGTTCGGCTATATCGACGAGTTCCTTGATATCTCCCGGGTGGGAGGCGCCCATCTCGACGATGGCCATCTCGTGTGCACGCGTGATTTGCAGTAAGGTGAGCGGCACGCCAAGTTGGTTGTTCAGGTTGCCCTGCGTGTAGTGCAGGTTATATTTGGTGCTCAGCACGGCAGCGGTCAGTTCTTTGGTGGTTGTCTTGCCGTTGGTTCCGGTGATGGCGAGTATGGGAAGTCCCAATTCCCTGCGCCAGGCACGTGCCAGATCTTGCAATTCCTGCAAGGCGTTCTCGCCGCAGATGATATATGCAGCGCCGTCCTGATGCGCTTGTTCGACAAACGCGTTGCCGTCAAAATGCTCTCCCTTGAGTGCTACAAAAATGCAGCCGGGAGTTACTTTTCGGCTGTCGGTCGTGACCTGAAGAGCATCTTTGTTTTGTATGAGGAATGTCCAATCCATAGATTATTCGTATTTTGCGACTGCAAAATTACAACAAAAAATCCACATGTGCAAGATTTTGCCTGAAAATCTTGTTTTTTACAGAACTATCCAAAGAAAATAGGGGCGATGGCGAATGCGGCAACGGCTCCAGCGAGGTCTGCCAGCAAGCAGCATGCTACGGCGTGGCGGGTATCCTTGATATTGACGCTGCCGAAATAGACGGCGAGCACATAGAAGGTGGTGTCGGTAGTGCCCTGCAGAATGCAGCAGAGGCGTCCGACGAGCGAGTCTGCGCCGTGGGTGGTCATGGCTTCGAGCATCAGCCCGCGTGCTCCGCTACCGCTGAGCGGTTTCATCAGCGCCGTAGGCACAGCGCCTGCGAGATCGGGGTTGATGCCGCAAGCGGCGAAGCACCATGCGAGGCCGTGCTCAAGCAATCCCATCGCACCCGAGGCGCGGAACATACCTACTGCCACGAGGATGGCGATGAGGTAGGGAATAATACCTATGGCCGTTTGGAAACCGCCTTTTGCGCCTTCGATGAAGGCATCATATACGTTTATTTGGCGGCACATGGCCTGGATGATAAACCAGCAGATGACACCCAGCAGCAGGATAGCGGCGACAGCGGCGGAAAGGATGGACAGCGTTTGTGGCGAGAGGAGCGTGGCACCCCAGACGAGCAAACCCACCAATGCGGTCAGGCCGATGATAGTGCCCAGCAGCACCGGGTCTTTCATCGAGATGCGCTGCGCGATGCATACGCAGATAAGTCCGACCAGCGTAGCTACGTACGTGGCGATGAGTATAGGAAGGAAAACGTCTGCAGGGTTGGCTGCGCCTAATTGCGCACGGTAGGCCATGATGGTGGTAGGAATCAGCGTCAGACCGCTTGCACCCAGTACGACGAACATGATCATCGCGTTGGAAGCTTTGGTTTTATCGGCGTTGAGTTCCTGAAGTTCACTCATGGCTTTGAGGCCCATCGGTGTGGCGGCATTGTCGAGGCCGAGCATGTTGGCCGCTACGTTCATTAGCATGGAGCCGAAAACAGGGTGACCCTTGGGGATATCCGGGAAAATACGGCTGAAGAAGGGGTTAATTGCTTTGCCGAGCGTATTGACCGCACCCGCTTTTTCGCCGATTTTCATGATTCCCATCCAGAGCGAGAGTACGCCTGTAAGGCCGAGCGAAATCTCAAAGCCCGTTTTGGCATTGTCGAACGTTGAGTTGAGAATGTCCGAAAAAATGTCCACTTGGCCGAAGCAAAGCGCCTGAATGAGGCCCATCAGAACGGCCAATAAAATGAGTCCTATCCAAATATAATTCAAAATCATGGTGCAAAATTACACTTTTTTTTGCATATCACAAAATATTTTTGTAATTTTGTGCCCGAAATGGTGCTTATGGGCACTTTGGGCTAAAAATGCGACAGATATTGTATCGTGTACGAGCTTACCTGCGCCATGTGCTGACAGCGTGGAACACAACGGGTGAGGGGATTCATTCTCCGTACTTGTTTGAGTTGGTGCGATTTGTGTTGCGAGACGAGAACACGTTCTATTGCTTTGCAGATATTGAGAGTCGGCGTTGGTTGTTGCTGGCGTGCGAAGACGAGCTGGATGTGGTGGATTTCGGTTCGCAGGGTTCGCCGGAAGGCAAGCGGGTGAAGCGTCGCGTGTGTGATATTGCCAAGGATCATCTGGAGAGCGCGAAGATCGGCCAAACGCTGTTTCGGATTGTTCATTTTCTCGGTCAGCATGAGAAACATCCGCTGGAGATATTGGAATTGGGCACTTCGTTGGGTGTGACAACGGCCTATCTGGCGAGTGTGGATAGCAGGAACAGAGTGTTGACGCTGGAAGGAAGCCGGGAAGTGCTGCGTGTGGCGCAAGGCAATTGGCGGGCGCTGAAGTTGGAGAATATAGAGTGGCAAGAGGGAAATATCGACGACACCTTATATATATACGCGCGCGAGAAACTGGATGTGGTGTTTGTGGATGCGAACCATACCTATGAGGCTACGAAGCGGTATGTAGAATACCTGCTGCCGAGACTGACGGAAAAAGGTGTGCTGATTATAGACGACATACATTATTCACCGGAGATGGAACGTGCGTGGAATGAGCTGAAGCAGGACGAGCGGGTGACTACCAGCATCGATCTTTTCCATGCAGGACTGCTGTTTGTGGATCCGCATTACTTGAAGAGACACTATCGGATTATACTCTCGTAAACGGCTCGAGAATGGCTCGTAAATGACTCGAGAACGGCTCGAGAACGGCTCGACGAAACTTTTCAAACAAGAAATCATTTTTGAATATGGCAATTTATACCAAAACAGGAGACAAAGGCACGACTTCGCTAGCAAACGGCGAGCGTGTGAGCAAGACGGATGCAAGGCTGGAAGCCTATGGCACAGTGGATGAACTGAACAGTTGGGTGGGGCTGCTGCGAGCAGGAATACAGAGTACAGACCGCTTCGCTGACAGAATACAGACTGAATTAGTTTGGGTGCAGAACAAACTGTTTAATCTGGGTGCGGCGCTGAGTTGTGCGCCCGGAGAGTGGATAACTGCGTCGGATGTACAGCAGTTGGAGGCGTGGATAGACCAGATGCAGGTCGAGCTGCCTCAGCCGCGTGCGTTCGTGCTGCCGGCAGGCGGCGAAGCGGTGGCCAGATGTCAGGTTTGCCGCACGGTGTGCCGACGAGCTGAGAGGAGAATGCTGGAAATCGGAAACGAACAAGGGGAAACGGAAGGAGTGGAGTTACAATTTGTCAACCGATTGAGCGATTATCTTTTCGTTTTGGCACGTTTTATAGGGTATAAACTAGACGAAATTGAACAAATTTGGCAAAAATAGCGTGCAAGCGAAAAAACACGAAAATGCTACCTTTAGTGGAAAAAATATCGAAAAATGAATAAAAAAACAAAAAAAACTTGCACGGTTCGAAAATTTTTTCTAATTTTGCACGATAATTTTGAAAAAATGTGCCCAAATGGGCTCTGTAGTCGTGCATATGCGGCGCGTTTGTGCGTCCTAATGCACTGACATATAGCGCATTATGCAGGACAAAAATTGTAGTTTGAAGTAAGTTTATGTATTGGACTTTGGAATTGGCGTCGAAATTGGAGGACGCTCCCTGGCCGGCAACGAAAGATGAATTACTGGATTACGCTAACCGAATCGGTGCTCCAGCAGAGGTAATAGAGAACCTGGGCGAGTTGGAAGATGAGGATGATGAGGTGTATGAGAGTATATTGGATATATGGCCTGACTATCCGACCCAGGACGAGGATTTCTTCTTTAATGAAGAGGAGTACTAAACTAGTATAGAGTTTAGGGTATAGAGGTTTAGAGGTTTAAAACTTTGGAAATTGAAGCGATATGTTGTTCTACTGCTGGCTATGACAGCCATGGTGTCGGGTGTGCTTGCGCAGTTCGACCCGCAGATGGGACATTACATATATATGCCGACCGCTTATAATCCTGCAGCGGCAGGAGAAGGCGACCTGATGAAGGTAGCAGGTATACACCGCATGCAATATGTGGACATCAGCAATGCGCCGATGAGTACATGGTTCTCGTTCGCATCGCCTTTCGTAATAGGCAAAACCCATCATGGTGCAGGTGTGCGATTTCTGAACGACCGGTACGGATTGTTTACCACACAGTCGTTCTATGCGCAATATGCATACCGCCAGAAACTGGGTAAGGGCTATTTGAGCGTAGGACTTGATTTGGGATTCGTCAACGTAGGTTTCAAGGGAGACTCGGTCAACCTGGGCAGAATGAATGATGACTACCATGAGACCGGAGACGAAGCGGTGCCGACGGGTAGCAAGTCGGGTATGAAATTTGACATGGGTGTGGGGCTCTACTACAGCACTCCGACATGGTGGGTAGGTGCGAGTTACAGCCACCTGACGCGTCCCAAGATTGAATGGAGTGACGGTACTACCGGAGCGGGACAAGAGGTCACCCTGACAGGAACGATGTATGTCACGGGCGGATATCATTTCCGACTGAAGAACTACAAGGAGTGGATGTTGACGCCGAGTGCGATGGTGATGAGCGATTTTGTCAGTTGGGATGTCAACCTGACCTTGATGTGCGACTATAAAGACCGCTACCGCTGGGGATTGGGCTACCGAATAGCCGGGAGTGTGAACATATTGCTGGGCATGGACATCATCAGCGGCCTGCAGATAGGTTACAGCTGCGAACTGCCGACCAACAAACTGCTACTGGAGAGTTATGGTAGTCATGAGATATACTTGGCCTACGGATTTGATATCCTGAAGCCCAAGCGTACGAATAAATACAAGAGTGTAAGATACTTATAAAAACAAAGTTGAATATTAATCGATTAATTATCAATATGAAACTGACAAAGATTTTGCCATTAATCGCTTTGACGATTGCATTGGCGAGTTGCAACGGACCTGCGGGAGAACTTGTGGGAGCAAGAAAGTCGACGAAATTCAAGGAGGCTAATCCTTACGGTATGTTGTTTATCAAAAAAGGATCGTTCATGATGGGTGCCAACACGCAGTCGGCTGTATTTGAGCAGCCAGACAACGTGGTGATGGTGACCGTAGATGCGTTCTGGATGGACGAGACAGAAATTACCAACAATGAGTATCATCAATTTGTGAACTGGGTGCGTGACTCTATCGCTTTGACCAATTTGGTGGCATCCGGTATGACCGACTATGCCATCCAGCCCAAGGATGAGGACTTTGATGAGGATAAATTTGTGCTCAATTGGCGCAAGAAGGTGCCCTGGAACAGCAAGGAAGAGGATGTAAGAGAGGCTCTTTCGCCGATGTTCTATTCGGACGGATCGCTCCGCACCAATTTCCTGCACTATCGTTACACCTGGGTCAACATGGATGAGGCGTTGCCGCAACGCAACAAGTTTGATGTGGCTACGAGTTCGTATCCCGCAGGCGCTACCGCCCGTGTAGATACGTTCTGGGTGAATGAGAACAATGAGATCATGGATTCTACGATCTATCGTCCGCTGCGTGAGCCGAAAGATCTGATCACCGAGAAGATCATTTGTATCTATCCCGATACGCTGGTTTGGGCACGTGACTTCCAATTCTCGTACAACGACCCGATGCTGAATATGTATTTCAAGCACCCGGGTTACGCCGAGTATCCGGTAGTGGGTATAACATGGGAGCAGGCACATGCGTTCTGCAACTGGCGTACCAAACTGTTCAATATGTATTCCACGGTGGAGGCGAACGAATATCGTCTGCCGACCGAGGCACAGTGGGAGTATGCAGCCCGTGGAGGCCGCAAGATGGCTATGTACCCGTGGGGTAGCAACTATGCGCGTGACGCCAAGGGTTGTTTCTTTGCTAACTTCAAGCCTTATCGTGGCTCGTACAACGATGATACGGGAACCACTACGATGAAGGTGGCTCAGTTCCGTCCGAATGACTTCGGTTTGTTCGATATGGCGGGTAACGTGGCAGAGTGGACTAATTCGGCCTACCATGCTTCTGCCAACTCGAATATCCACGATTTGAATCCGGATTTCAGTTATATGGCTCGTAAGGCCGATCCGGACATCCTGAAACGCAAAGTAGTGAAGGGCGGTAGCTGGAAGGATATCAGCTACTTCATGCAGTGTGG
>Ga0265298_10007623_pt1 | contig 13121 bp, 11 predicted proteins | sample AusTroGonzalo_MG_3_FD_193486 | JGI IMG/M metagenome (GOLD analysis project Ga0265298, IMG submission 193486) | Bovine rumen microbial communities from tropical cattle in Woodstock, Queensland, Australia - Gonzalo_01 | ecosystem: Host-associated > Mammals > Digestive system > Stomach > Rumen ... | reverse complement strand
GGATTGGCAACCCGGAGCACTGGGAGTCGCTGAAATGCATTCGCTGTGGCTCGTGCATGAACACGTGTCCTGTCTACCGTCGTTCGGGTGGCTACTCCTACAGCTACTTCATTCCCGGTCCCATCGGCATCAACCTCGGTATGCTACGCGACACCCAAGCACATAGCGGTAACGTTAGTGCCTGCACACTATGTCTGAGTTGTCAGACGGTATGTCCCGTCAAGGTGAACCTCGGCGACCAGATCTACCAGTGGCGCCAGCAGCTCGATGACTTCGGCACAGCCAACCCACAGAAGAAGACAATGTGTAGGGGAATGTCCATGGTTTACGGCTCACCAGGCTTGTATAACTTTGGCACAGGTCTCGCCCACTGGGCAAACCTCATCCCCTCGCCCATCATGAACTGTAGCCTGAACCCCTGGGCTGAAGGGCACGACATGATGAAGTTCCCGAAGAAACCGTTCCACGAAATGATTAAGGAGATTGAGAAATGAGTAGCAAGGAAGATATACTGAAGAAATATAGGGCAAACGTACGCGAGAAGTACGATATGCCCGATTTGAGCGACATCAAGGCCATTACCTACCCTGACCCGCTGTTGCAGTTCATGAACATGACCAAAAGTGTGGGCGGTAATGCCATCGAGGTAGAGAAGGGGCGCGACATCAATGAGCTCATCAAGGAGCTGTATCCCGATGCCAAGGAGATTGCCTCGAACCTGCCAGAGATTACCATCGCCACACGTAATCCAGACCAAGTGGGACGAGCCCGCGACCTGAACGGCACCGACGTCGGTGTAGTACGCGGTTTGTTCGGCGTGGCCGAAAATGCCTGCGTATGGATACCACAATCCATGAAGGAGAAAGCCGTGTGCTTCATCTCAGAGAACCTCGTCATCCTGCTTGACAAGAAGCAGATAGTCAACAACATGCACGAGGCCTATGCCCGCCTGTCGAAGAAGGAAGACTGCGGAGCAGACCAGTTCGACGAATACGGTTACGGCTCGTTCATCAGCGGCCCGTCGAAGACGGCAGACATTGCGCAGGTGCTGGTGATGGGTGCACAGGCGGCACGCAGTGCCACGGTGCTGCTGTTGGATGAGTAAGGAACGGAAACTGCGACAGAGTCGCTGCATTCGAAACCTTTAATGGAAGGAATTGAGGAGGTTAGCCACGTGGCTGGCCTCCTCGTTTGTCATGGCAGGATGGCAGGGGAGGCTGAGTTCCTCATCATGAATGCGCTCGGTAATTTTGGGTGAAGAGTGTAAAATGAAGAGTGAAGAATGGGTTGCAAGACTCTGCTGACGGTGCGGCGGTATGGGATAGTGGATTTCCGTCTGTACTCCGTTATCAAGAAGATACTGGCGGAGGGCATCGCGGCGGGGCGAGAGGATGGGGAAGATATGCCATACGCTGTCGCGGTCTGACTGGGGAATGACGATGTCAGGATGTTTCACCTTATTTATATATATGCGCGCAATCTCCTTGCGGCGTACATTCATGGCATTAAGGTCGCAGAGCTTGGCATCAAGGATGGCTGCCTGTACCTCGTCAAGACGCGAGTTCACACCCAGATGGTCGAATACGTAGTGGCGCGACGAACCGTAGTTGCCAAGGGCGCGGATGAGGGAAGCCAGCTCGTCGTCGTCGGTCGTCACGGCACCGGCATCGCCGAAGGCACCAAGATTTTTAGTGGGGTAGAAACTATGGGCGGCAGCATGACCAAGAGAGCCGGTTTTAAGGGAAGAAGGAATAGTGAAAAGTGAATAATTTGCTGCCGCCTTACCATTCTGTCCGAAAAGAACTTTTTCACTGTTCACTTTTACTTTTTCCCTCCAAATGCAGCCGTGGGCTTGAGCGTTGTCCTCAATGAGCTTAAGGCCGTAGCGTTGGCAGAGGTCGGCAATACGGGGGGTATAGGCACAGCGACCATAGAGGTGAACGATCATGATGGCGCGAGTACGCGGAGTGATAGCCTGTTCAATGAGCGTATCGTCAATCTGGAGTGTGTTGATATCTGGCTCGACAAGGACAGGCATGAGGCGGTTTTCCACGACGGAGAGGATGGAAGCGATATAGGTATTGGCAGGCACGATAACCTCGTCACCGTCGTTCATAACGCCCAGCTCCTTATATGCCCGGAAGATGAGCGTCAGCGCATCCAGCCCGTTGCCACAACCGATGCAGTGGCGTGTACCGATATACTCGGCATAGTGCTCTTCAAAACGGCGCGTAGCCTCACCACGCAGATACCAGCCGCTACGCAACACCTCGTCGGCAGCATGCTCATAGGGTTTGTTAATTGCTTGTAGGTCTAAATATTTCATCACTGCGGTAGCAAATTATTCACTATTCACTCTTTGGACAGCGGTAGCAGATTATTCACTACTCACTGTTCCCTTTTCCCTTATACATCCCATTCATAGGTGTCGTAACAGACGGCGCGGGCTCCAAAGCCCTCCTTCTGGAAGACGAGCGGTCGTTTCAGGGCCGTGCTGTCATTCATTGCCGAGGTGCCCATATCAAGAAAGCGCTGCGTACCAGGCATATCTGCTAACAAGTGCGGAAAGAGTAAATCGAGAGCACACACCTCTTTGCCTCGCGGCGATGCCGAAATGTACTGCGTTTTCACTACATGGGGCGTGATGTATAAGACAGTGCCTGCTACCATCTCATTTCCATCAAATGCCGCAAGAAGTCGGATATGGTCAGGGAAACGGTCTTTGAGCAGTGTGATCTCCTCGAGCGTATGGACAGGACGGGCATTATATTTCGTCCGAAGATTGTCAGTCAGCAGTTGCCAGAAAGCAGCAAAGTCATCCGAATAGCGAACGCTGACACCCTGGCGTTGTGCCTTGCGACACCCACGTCGACGCAGTTCAGACAAAGGCAGGGCAGCATTGAGGTCAACGACTGAGGCGATGTCACGCGACGATAGCCGTGCCTGACACACTTCCGTCAGGGCATAGAGCGGTTCGTCGGAAGGTAGGAGGTGATAGACAGTAGGCATGGCTTTGTAGACCACCTTCGTTACCCCCTCATCACGCAGGAAGTTGTTGATGGTCTGCATGGCTTCACATACGTCTGCCGCAGTGGCTTTCCAACTGATGACCAGGCCACCGTAGGTCAGTCCCTGATGAGAGTATAGCACCTGTCCTACCCTGTTGGCCGGCAGCACCGCCCACAGCTGCCGACGGCAGCAGACCATTAGCGAGCAGTCAGTGAAACGGTCGGCATGATAGTCCATGTAGCGGCGGTCGAAGAGGAATGTGCCGTTCTTCGACTGTGCGACGAAGGCATTCCATTCGTCCTTGCGGTCAGAAGTGTATCGTTGTATCTCGAACATCTTGTGCAGAAGCTAATTATTCACGCTTCACTTTTACCTTTTACTTTCTCTATGAACTCGTCATATTCGTAGATATACTCATCCTCGTCGAAGAGTTCGGAAGCCAGCACCAGACAAACAGCACCACTGGAGAAATCCTCCAACGTACGCCACACGTTTGTGCCGACATAGAGTCCCTGCCACGGATGGTTCAGGTGGTAAGTCTCCGTGCCACCCCGTCCATCGTCGAGCATGACATCGAACGAACCGCTGACGGCAATGATGACCTCCTGGCAGGTGCGGTGTGCATGTCCTCCACGCCGCTCACCCGCCGGCACATCGTACGTCCAGTAGACACGTGCCACGTCGAACGGCACATTCTTCATCTGTTCTGCCACGGTCAGGTTACCACGCGGGTCCACAATCTTCGGCAAATTAATCAGCTTTCCTATCATCGTTATTTTATTCTATTTATCAGGATTGAGTAAATGCGATCTACATAATACCTCTTCGTCAGGTACGATACGGCAATGATGACCACGATAGTCAGCAAAAGCATCTGAGGGAGGAACCTTGCCGATTCATCCATGCCGAGTGGAGTCATCAGACCATACAAGACGCGCATCGTCACCCAATGGGTGAGATAAATCTCGAAACTAATAGTGCCTAACCATAGCATCAGCGGATGATGAAGCACGCGCGTCACCCACCCCGACAAGTTGTCGGTCACCACAAACACATAGAGCACGACAGGCAGCACGAACCAGAACAGGGCAGCACAACGGAAGCGCAGTGAAGACACTTCATAGACAAAGAACGAAGCCACCACAGCCAGTACCAATACCACCTCCACCCATGTCACGACATAAGTCGGCTGTTGTCTGAACCATGTGCGGAACCTCATGCCTGCCTCTGACACGAAGAGCCGATAGACAAGTATCCCTACTGCAAAATCGAGCAGTCGCGTGACGGGTGAGGCATAGAGCAGAGGATTAATCATCGTCTCCGGGATGGAAACTGCCAAGACCACATATAACGAGAGGACAATGACGCATCCCGTCAACAACCTCTTCCATGCCGCTTGTGACAGCAGGCGGAAAACCAGCGGGAACATCAGATAGAAGAACAGCAGGTCGGAAAGAAACCATGACAAACCGTTAGCCACGAAGTAGAAATCATCGCTGGGCACCCAGCTCTGCAGCAACAGCAGATTGGCTACCAGCTTCTCCCATTCAAAAACCCTACCCAACCGTGCATCGAGCAACACCATGACGAAGAACGTCAGCACATGCAACGGATAGAACTTTGACAGTTGCTTACCGAGGAAACGCTTATGCTTGAATGCTCCTGCTTCAACTTGGCGGCCATAGGCATAGGAAAGGATAAAGCCACTCAGCATGAAGAAGAACGACACACCACACTCTCCACCATAGTCAAAAGACTTGCCGAAAATGTGCGACATGACAACAAGCATGACAAAGACGAATCGCAACGACTCAACTGTCCGAATCATTACCTTAACTATCGGTTGGCGTACATGTTATCGTAATACTTCTGGTAGTCACCGGAGGTCACATTGTCGAGCCACTCCTGATTGTCAAGATACCAGCGGACGGTCTTTTCGATACCCTCTTCAAACTGCAGCGAGGGTTCCCAACCGAGTTCCTTCTGAAGCTTCGACGAGTCGATAGCATAGCGCAGGTCGTGGCCGGCACGGTCAGTGACGAAAGTAATGAGGTCCATGTCCTCGCCTTCCTTACGTCCCAAGAGTCGGTCGACGGTATTGATGACCACCTTGATGATGTCGATGTTCTTCCACTCGTTGAAGCCGCCGATGTTATAAGTCTCGGCAATCAACCCCTGATGGAAGATGAGGTCGATGGCACGGGCGTGGTCTTCAACGAACAACCAGTCGCGTACGTTCTCACCCTTGCCATAGACGGGCAGCGGCTTGCGGTGACGGATGTTGTTGATAAACAGCGGAATCAACTTCTCAGGGAACTGATAAGGACCGTAGTTGTTCGAGCAGTTCGTCACGATGACCGGCATGCCGTAGGTGTCGTGGTAGGCACGGACGAAGTGGTCTGACGAAGCCTTGGCGGCAGAGTATGGCGAATGTGGGTTGTACTTCGTCGTCTCCAAAAAGAACTTCTCACCGTATGCCAGGTGGTGCTCAGCACTGCTGGCGGTCGTGGTGAACGGCGGTTCAATGCCCTCTGGATGTGTCAGTTCCAAGGCACCGTACACCTCGTCTGTCGAGATGTGGTAGAAACGCTTGCCCTCGTAACCCTCAGGCAGGCTCTCCCAATAGAGCTTTGCAGCCTGCAATAGCGACAGCGTTCCCATGACGTTCGTCTTGGCAAACGTAAACGGGTCCTTGATCGAGCGGTCCACATGGCTCTCGGCAGCAAGGTGGATAATGCCATCCACCTTCTTGTCCTGCATCAGCTTGTAGAAGGCATCGAAGTCGCAGATGTCCATCTTTACAAACTCATAGTTGGGTTTGTTCTCGATGTCTTTCAGGTTAGCCAAGTTGCCTGCATACGTCAGTTTGTCCAAATTAATGATGTGATACTCGGGATACTTGTTCACGAACAGGCGCACCACGTGGCTTCCTATAAAGCCTGCGCCACCGGTAATGACGATCGTTCTTTTCATTTTTTATTTGTTTTATATTTCCTTATTATTCTCATTAACAGACTACCTATTAGAACTAAGGCAGCAATGATAAACAGAGGCACATAGCTTTCGAGATCGTTGGCAATGAACTGCCTGAAGCCTTGTACTATTCCTTTGCCCAATGTCTGAAAGAATGTCCATATCTGTTCCATCTTCTCCTACTTTCCTAATGTGATGACCTCAAGGTCTTTAAACTCCTTTCCGTCAATGGTGAGGCGGACAAGCGTTCTCTCCTTGTGCCATCCCTGCAAACCTGCAGCACCAGGATTGATGTGTAACATGTTCAGGGTCTTGTCGAACTTCACCTTGAGAATATGCGAATGTCCAGCCACAAACAGCTGTGGGGGATTGGCATAGAGTATAGAGCGCACGGAGTAGTCGTAGTTGCCGGGATAGCCACCGATATGCTTGATAAGCACGTCCACATCCTCAACCTTGAAGCGGTTCAACTCACGGTACATCAGCCGCAGGTCGCCCCCGTCGCAGTTGCCGCAGACAGCACGCAGTGGCCTGAAGGCCGCCAGCCGCTCAGCCACCTCCACACTGCCAATGTCACCCGCATGCCATATCTCGTCACACGGTTCGAAGTAATGCAAGTACTTGGGATCCCAGTATGAATGGGTGTCGCTGATAATGCCGATCTTCTTCATCTTATGAACTTTATGACTACATTTTAAACCTCTTGCGAATGAAGTCGGCAATGAATTTCTCCGTCGCCTGCAAGCCGAGCACCGAGGTGTCGATGCAAAGGTCGTACGACTCGGCACTACCCCACTTCTTGCCAGTATAGTAATTGTAGTAAGCAGCACGATTGGCCTCGCGCTGCTCAATGAACTTGCAAGCCTGTAACTTATCGATGTGCTGCTTGGCCATAATCTGCTGAACGCGGAACTCCATGGAGGCCGTGATGAACACGTCGACAACATTGTCACGGTCACGCAACACATAATCGGCACAGCGGCCTACGAAGACACATGACCCTTGGTCGGCAGCCTTCTTGATAGCATCGCTCTGAAACTTGAACAAGGACTCCTGCGAGATGCTGGAGTTGTAGACACTGCCGCTGTTAACGTGCGGCGAACCGAGGTTGAAGAGTCCCTTCAAGAAACCCTTCCGTTCATCATTCTGCTGGAAGAATTTCTCACTAAACCCACTCTCCTTGGCGGCCAGATTCAATATTTCCTGATCGTAATACTTGGCATTGAAGTCAAGTGCCAGCATGCGGGCGATGTCGTGTCCACCGCTGCCGAGCTGCCGGCCTACACATATAATGATGTGTTGCTTGTTCATCATGTTTTTTATTTTAAAACGATATTCTTTTCACTTTATTGTTTATTTCCGGCTTTCAGTCGACGCATATACCACCACAACATCGGGATAGTCATGGCAAACGAGCCGAAATCGCTGGCAGGCATTGCGTACCACACCCCATCCAACTGCCAGAACAGCGGGAAGACGTATGCCATCGGCAACAGCAGAATCAGCTGGCGAGACAGCGACAGGAAGATAGAGATTTTCACCTTACCGATACACTGGAAGAAGTTGGTGATGACCGCCTGCGAACCTACGACGAAGAACACCAGCATGTCGAGTTTAATGCCTCGGGCTGCCAGGTTCATCAGTGTCTCATCAGTGGTGAAGATACGGGCAATCTCGCGTGGGAACAGCATGGACAGCGCCCATCCTGCAAGCAGTATGCAAGTAGCCACCGTAATGGTCAGCCACAGGCAACGGAACATACGATCGAAGTGCTCTGCACCAAAATTATAGCCCACAATAGGCTGCATGCCCTGAATCATACCCATGACGAACATGAAAAAAACCATCACCACCGAGTTGGCAATAGAATAGGCTCCCACAGCCATGTCACCACCATAATGGACGAACTGGTTGTTCATGAAGATGACGATAATACACGACGTGACGTTCATCAGGAACGGTGAGATGCCAATGGCGATGATATTGCGCACCAGTTGTGCTTTCAATCGGTAGATACCACGCTTCAGGTGCAGCAGTTCGCGTTTGTCCGAGAATATCCACATCTGCCAGCATAGTGCCAACGACTGGCTGGTGATGGTAGCCAGCGCAGCACCACGGATGCCCCAGCGGAACCACCATACAAAGAGTACGACAAGCACGATGTTACAGGCCACAGTGAAAAGCGTCGCATACATGGCATGGCGAGGCTTGCCGACAGCACGGAGCACAGCGTTCATGCCGAAATACATGTGTGTTACCATGTTGCCTAACAGAATCACGATCATAAACTCACGGGCGTACGGCAATGTGACGTCCGACGCTCCGAAGAAACGCAGGATAGGATTCAGGAAGACAAGACACACCAACATGAACACAAAACCGATAATCAGGTTCAGCGTCACCGTGTTGCCCAGCAGATGTTCCGCCGTCTTATAGTCGCGCTGACCCAGTTTGACACTGATGCACGTCGATGCACCCACACCCACAGCAGCACCAAAGGCAGCACTCAGGTTCATGAAGGGAAACGTAATGCCGAGACCGGCAATAGCCTCAGGGCCCACTACCTGACCTATCATCGCGCGGTCGATGATATTATACAGGCTCGATGCCGTCATCGCCACGATAGCCGGCAACGCATACTGCGCCAGCAATCGTCCGACAGGCTTCTGTCCCAGTTCCAATGCTGATTGTTTGTTGTCCATATTAAATATAATGTGCAAAGGTACGAATTTTTTTCGTTTTCGTTTTCGTTTTCGTTTTTTTTTTCGTTTTCGTTTTCGTTTTCGTTTTTTCTTTGTACCTTTGCAGTCAGTAATCAAACCCAAAAACCATTATGAACAAGAAAAGATTCGTCATTGTATTGCTGACAAGCCTCATCCTTACAGCCGCCAAGGCTGGTGGACTGATGACCAACACCAACTATCACATCGCTTTTGACCGCATGATGGCACGTGGTGCCACCTTCGACATTGACGCGCCCTTCTCCAACCCTGCCGGATTGGCATGGGGCTACGAAGGTTTTCAGATGTCACTCAACTTCCAGAAACCATGGCAGTATCGCGACATTGAGCTGACAAGCGATGGACAGAAAAAGCTCTACGAGGGAAAGGCCTCTGCCCCTATCGTACCTGCCCTGTTCGCCTCTTACAAGAAAGATCGTTGGGCGGTATCGGGCATGATTGGCATCGTGGGTAGTGGCGGTTTCGTCGAGTACAAGGAGGGGGTTCCCATGTTCAACGTCCTGCTGGGCAGTACGATCACCACGCTGACACAGAGTCTGAACACAGCTACACAGGGCTTCGCACCCGTTGTATCCCCCGACGAGTTCGATTCCGAGATGAAGGGCAAGCAGTACATCTATGGTGGACAAGTCAATTTCACCTACAGGATTCTTGACTGCCTCTCGGCAGCAGCAGGTTTACGTGCCAACTACTACGACGGCTATTACCGTGGCCATGTCAACGCAAACCACTCCACCATGGGAAACCTCGCCAGCCTCTCACTTGACGTCGACCAAAAGGGATGGGGCTTTACACCCATAGTCAGCGTGGACTTCCACCAAGGTCCACTCACACTTACTGCCCGTTACGAGTTCCGTACCAAGATCAGCACCAAGAACGAGACCAATTCCCTCAATGCCTCGCTCAACTCTGAGCAGTTGATAGAGGCACCGTTAGTCAAATTAGTCGCTGCCGGTGCCCTGTCTGCAACACAGGCTGCTGAAATGGCCTCACAAATCAAGTCCACGGTGGAAACCGGCTTGGCAACCTACACGGCTCCCTATCAGGACGGTGTCCGTACTCGCTACGACATGCCCGCACTGCTCTCTGTAGCAGCTGGCTATGAGTTCACACCCAAGTTCCGTGCCACCCTCGAATATCACTTCTTCGACGACAAGAACGCCAAGATGGCAAACAATCGTCAAGATGAGCTCACCCATGGTACCCATGAAGTGCTTGCCGGTATAGAGTACGACATCAACGACAAGTTCACCGTCAGCTGTGGCGGCCAGCGCACAGACTACGGACTCAGCGACGGCTACCAGCAGAACACCTCCTTTGCCTGCGACAGCTACTCAGTAGGCCTTGGCGGTGCTTGGAACATCAACGAGAAGATACGCCTCAATGCAGGCTATTTCGTCAGCATCTACAGTGACTACGAGAAGCAGGCCTCCTATGGTCTTGAGACCTACTCGCGTACCAACAATGTCATCGGTATCGGACTGGACTATAAGTTCTAAAGGTAAAAAGTAAAAGAGTAAAAAAGACGTTCACCTTAAAAAGGACTGCATTGGGCAGTCCTTTTTTTAATCCTGGAAATAGACTTTCTTTACGCGGCTACTGACGCTGGTCAGCACTTCGTAGGGAATAGTCTCGAGCACGTCGGAGAGGACAGTGACGGGCAGGTGCTCGCCGAAGATTTCAACCGTGTCACCTTCCTGGCAGGGAATGTCAGTGACATCAATCATGGCTACGTCCATACAGATGTTGCCAACGTAAGGTGCTTTCTGTCCATTCACCAGACAATAGCAGGCTCCTCGTCCCAAGTGACGGTTCAGTCCGTCGGCATAACCGATGGGAATGGCAGCAATGACTGAGTCGCGCTTCAGGATGCCCTTGCGGCTATAACCTACAGTCTCCTCCTTCGGCACATGGCGCAGCTGGAGGATGGTGGTCTTCAGTGTCGACACCGTAGACAACATCCGATTATCCCTGGGATCAACGCCGTAGAGGCCAAGTCCCAACCGACACATGTCCAACTGACGCTCAGGGAAGTGTTCGATGGCGGCACTGTTGTCCATGTGGCGCAGAATCTTGTGGCTGAAGGCAGCCTGCAACTGGCGGCTGGCACGGTCGAACTTCTCAAACTGCATCCGCGAGAAGTTGTCGAAGTCGTCGCTGTCGCTGCCCACGAAATGCGAGAACACCGAACGCGGAATGATGGCGTTCTGCCCCTTCAGCCGACGGATGACCTCGTCGATGTCCTTCTCCGGGTCGAAACCCAGTCGGTGCATACCCGTATCGAGCTTGATATGCACAGGCCAGCCTGTAATACCCTGCTGCTCAGCGGCATGAATGAGGGCATCCATCAGTCGGAAAGAGTAGACTTCCGGTTCGAGGTCATAGTCGAACATGGTCTTAAAGGCCGTCATCTCAGGATTCATGACCATGATGTTCTGCGTAATGCCATTGCGACGTAGCGTCACACCCTCGTCGGCCACGGCCACGGCAAGATAGTCTACGCGATGGTCCTGCAGTGTCTTTGCCACCTCGACGGCTCCTGCTCCGTAGGCATCGGCCTTGACCATGCAGACGAGCTTCGTCTCGGGCTTCAGGAACGAGCGGTAGTAGTTCAGGTTGTTGACCACGGCATTGAGGTTCACCTCTAAGATTGTCTCGTGAACCTTCTGCTCTAAGAGCTCCGTAATACGGTCGAAGCCGAAGAGGCGCGCACCCTTGATGAGGATGATCTCGTCGTGGAGCGACCGGAACAGGTCACTATGGATGAACTGATCCACATCGGTGAAGAACCACTTGTCGGCCACTCGGATTTTATCCGTCTGTGTAGGCAGTGCTCGGCCAATACCAATGAAGCGAGTGACACCGCGCTGTTCGCACAGGTGCCCCACCTCACTATAGAGTTCATCGTGAGTCATGCCACTCTGGAAGATGTCACTGAGGATGAGGGTGAGCTTGGGGCTTTCAGCTTTCAGCTTTGAGCTTTGAGTTTTATCATTGACAGACTGTCCGCGACGTGCCATGAAGTCGAGGGCAATGTCGAGCGAGTTGATGTCGCTATTGTACGAGTCGTTGATGAGCGTACAGCCGTGCTGTCCCTCCTTCACCTCCAAGCGCATGGCCACAGGTTCCAGATGCAATAGTCGCTCAGCCAGTTGCTCGGGAGTCACCCCTAAATGAAGGGCAACGGCAATACAAGCGTATGAGCACTGTCGTGAAGCCTCGTCGAAGAACGGCAGGCGGTATTTGCCATCCATCTCCTCGCGGCGCCAGCCAATCTTCTTGCCCTTGAAACCACTGCGGCGAATGCAACGGCTCACCAGGTCGTCGTCGGCATTGTACACAATGACCTTGGCATCCTGGAACAACTGGAGTTTCTCCATGCACTTCTCCTCCATCGAACGGAAATTCTTCTGATGGGCAGCACCCAACGATGTCAGCACACCGATGGTTGGCTGGATAATGTCACGCAGCGTTTCCATCTCACCTGGCTGACTGATGCCTGCCTCAAAGATGCCCACCTGCGTCTGCTCGTTCAGCAGCCACACACTCAGCGGCACACCGATTTGCGAGTTATAGCTCTTCGGCGACCTTGTGACGTTCATCTGTGGCGACAGCAACTGGTACAGCCACTCCTTCACCATCGTCTTGCCGTTCGAGCCAGTAATGCCCACGATAGGAATGTCGAACTCGTCACGATGACGCTCCGCCAATCGCTGGAGTGCGGCTAACGGGGAGGGAACAACTAAAAAGTTAGCGTCAGTCCATTGTGAACTGTGAACTGTGAACTGTGAACTGTCAACGACAAAGTTCCTGACACCGCGGCGATAGAGGTCTTCAATATACTTATGTCCATCGTTGCGCTGTGTCTTCAAGGCAAAAAATAGCGTTTCCTCTGGAAAGCAAAGCGAGCGGCTGTCAGTCAGCAACCACCCTATCTGAGCATCAGCCGTGCCGATGCGCCGAGCTCCAATGAGTGTCGTAATCTTTTCTATCGTGTAATACATCCTACATGTTTTGTCTTCATGGGTGCAAAGGTACGAATAAGCGAGAACAATACAAAACAAAAAACCATTTTTTGTTTTATTGTCGAGCGAAAGTAACTTCGAGACAAAGTCTCAAAGATACGAATAAGCGAGCGAAATACCAAATTTTTATTTGAGTATTTCCGAGCGTGAGTATCTTCGAGCGAAGCTCAAAGGTAAAAAAAAGGTAAAAAAGTAAAAAGGTAAAAAAACATCTGTTACGGGTCATCCGAGTATCTCCTTGCGGTCGTTGTAATGGCAAGTCCGACCTCTTCCGATATCTGTTTTGGGGGGTAAAGTGCCATTCCTTTCCCTCGTAGGTGATACAGGAACAACCCATAGCAGATATCGGAACAACCGTAAAGTAACGTGAGTT
>Ga0265298_10007622_pt1 | contig 13121 bp, 8 predicted proteins | sample AusTroGonzalo_MG_3_FD_193486 | JGI IMG/M metagenome (GOLD analysis project Ga0265298, IMG submission 193486) | Bovine rumen microbial communities from tropical cattle in Woodstock, Queensland, Australia - Gonzalo_01 | ecosystem: Host-associated > Mammals > Digestive system > Stomach > Rumen ... | reverse complement strand
GGATAGTTTTTTGGTCATCAATGTACTTGGAAAGGTAAACTCGCATTTCTTCGCAAGACAAATTGAATCGATAATGGGCCTTGTTTTTTTCGCCTCGCTTGCATGCTGAATTGGGAGAAAGTCGGTAGACGGAAGTGACGCTAGGGTCATAATGGATTTTCCCGTTTTGGAATGCAAAAAAGAAAAGTTGCGTGTCACCCATCATAAAGTAACTGCTTTTAGCGAATTTATCTGTCATTTTGGGCAATAAATCGCTTCTGTAAACCGTAGTGACCGTTTGTACTCGATATTTATTATGGTCTAGAATATATAGGCCGATTTTTTCGGGGCATTCCTTTTGAATACGGCTGTTTTCGGCAACAGAGTTGTCTTCTAGAAATTTCTTATTTGTTTGATCGTAGTATTTGAACGATGTGTGTGAAAGAATGTATTCTGGATGACTTTCCAGAAAGTCAATTTGACGTTGTAGCTTGTTGGGGTCTGTCCAGTAATCGTCACCTTCGCATTCGGCGTAATACTTGCCATGCGCTTGGGGGTAGATAAACTTGTCCCACATAGAGACTTGCTTAGAATATTGATTTTCTGTTTGATAGATGCCTTTTATGAGGTCTGGGTGCTCTGCTTCGTATTTGCGGATGATATCCGCGGTTCCATCATTAGATGCATCATCGTGGATGATGATTTCAATAGGAAAGTCGACTTTCTGCATGAGAAAGCCTTCGATGGTCTGTGCGATATAATCTTTTTGATTATATGTTGCGCAAATGATGGATACTAAGGGCTTTTGGTTCATAGTGATGGTGAAGCTTATTGTAACATGCTGAGTAAGTGGTTGGCGTCTTGTCGTTTGCGAATGACTTTGTAGCTGTCAGGAGTTAGCTCCACGATAGCACAGCGTGGATTGATAAAAAAGGGAGTCAAGTTTATTAAATATGCTCCAGATGCTTTGAATACTAGAAAATCTCCATGACTGTAATGAGTTAGTTTTATTTGCTCGGCGACTTTGTCTATTTCCATGCATGTAGAACCGACAACATCAGCGATGATTTCTTTTTGCGGTTCATTGTTGCTGTATTCAACATAGGGATAGTTTGTTTTCCCTTGTGGACGAACCTGAAAAATACTGGCGTCGACAGAAACAAAGTGCTTGTTGTTTACTTCCTTGTGCTGAAAGATCTTTGTCGCAAGTTCAAAAACATTGGTAACTACAGATGCTCCCGGTTCCGCAACAATGTAGGGGTTGTTGCTTGTAAACCATTTGCTGCTCAAGAAAATGTCGCAGACAGCTTTTGCGTAATCATCGTAAGTTGGTCGTGAAGACGTGTCGACTTCCTTGGGGGCGGCACCAAAGAAACTTCCCCCCAAGTCCATGTATGCAATGTCGTTGAGTTGGTACTTTTCGCCAATATGGACAAGTCGGTTCGCAATGACTTTATAGTTTTCTACAGAATGGTTCATGGTGGAGGCATGCCCATGTAGTGCGCAGATTTTTATGCCATAATCATTTAGCATGGGAATGATCTTGTCTAGGACGTCTTCCGTAAATCCGAAACGACTTTCTGTTACACCACCTTGAAGTGCCGAGCCCCCATTGCGGGTGTTCAATTCCATGTTGATTCGTAAACCTACGCTGATTTCCTTATCAGGTGCTTGCCGCTTTAATTTAATGAGGGAATCTATTTCGTAGTTTGAATCCAGATTGATGATGCTTCCATTATAGAGTGCTTTTTTTAAAAGGGCTTCACTCTTGACGGGACCGTTTAAAATGATTTGCTTCCCGTTAAATCCGATAAGTTCTGCGAGTTCATATTCGATTTCAGAAACGACTTCAGCGAAGAATCCTTCCTCAAGAACAGCTTTCAATAAGAACGGGGTGTAATTCGTTTTGAACGAATAGGACAAGATGAATTTCGGATATCTTTGTGTAAATGCTTTCGAGAATCTCTTGAGGTTTTCCTTAAAGAGTTCAGGATGGGCTATGTAGAACGGGCTTCCAACTTCTTTTGAAATTTCTGTTAATTTGGAAAACATCTTGGAATCTTTATTTTAAAAAGTTTATTTTGTAGAAACTACTGAAATTGCTTATGATTTCTTGCATTTTTTCATAGGAAGGGAACTGTAGCAAAACAATTCCCACGCGGTCGGAAAGTTTCCTAAACGGATGAATTTCGTCACCGCGTTGTTTGAAACAGAGCTGTTTGACAATGTAATTGCTGATTTTTTCTGAAATGTCTAGGCTGCTGAATAGACCGTTTGTCTCGGAATGGATCAAGGCGTAGGCGAAGTAGCCGTTTGGGTCGGATGGAGCTATGTTTAGCTCTTCGTTAAGGGCTATTTTGACGGCGATTTCTTCCATGCTTAGACCGTATGCCAGGTTCATCAACTGGTAAATGAAGTTTCCGCTATGCCTTGAATTGACTTCTATGAAATTGATTTTCCCTGATTTGGAAATTCTGAATTCTGTGTTGAGAACCCCAGTTTGAATGCCAATGGAAGATACCAGTTTCTCGATTTCTTTGTGAACGTCGTTGAGAATGTTTGAAGGTATTACGCCTTTGCCGAAAATTGTAGAAAAAGGAAGCGTGTCGCTATTGGACGGGTATATGTGTTTTCCTAGGAATGAAAGTTTGACTTTCCCGTTTTCAATGACGCAGTCCCCGTTTATCTGTAAATCGGTTTCTATAAATTCTTCAATAATAATGTTTCCACTTAAGGAGAAACGGTGCGCAATCTCGATGGCCTGTTGCAATTCCTGCTGGTTATTGACTTTGGTTATGCCGTTGTTGCCACCATTGTCTGTTGGCTTGACAATGACAGGGAATGATAGGGAATTGATGTTTGCTGGGATTGAGGTCCCGTTGGATAGAATGAACCTGGGAAATGACGTAAAACCGTTTTTTTGAAGATATTGCCTGAAATTATTTTTATATGATAGTGTGTTTTTTACGGATTCAGGAATGCCTGGCAAATGGAATTTTTCAATCACATGGCATCCTGCATAGGCCCCGTGGGCAGAGGTAAAGTAAACTGCGGCATCTACGGGGTTCTTTTCGATGTAGGCGTCGATAGCGTCTAAGTCGTAGGTACTGATCAGTACGGATTCGTCTGCTTCTTTGTGTCCTGGATTTTCGGCTTTATTGTCGCAGGCTACGACATGAAATCCGCGGGACTTTGCGTATTTTATTGCTGGCAGCGTTGACAAATTTGCATCAAAGAATATAATTCGTTTTTTCATTTTAAATGACTGCCGTTTTTTTAAGTTTGTCTATTTTGAAGAGCGTCTCATTTATGATTTGTGATGACATCTATAACTCTGTCGACTCCGTCTTCGTCAAGTGTTGCAAACATCGGTAGGCAAAGCACCTGTGTTGCAAGCTTATGCGCTATAGGGAGATTTGCGGGATTTGCGGAATCAAGCCCCTTATATGCCGAGAACGTGCTGATAAGCGGGTAGAAGTAGCGACGTCCGTAGATGTTGTGTTCCTTAAGTTTCTCGTACAATGCGTCACGACTGAGGCCGTAAACCTTTTCGTCGATGAAAATAGGGAAGTAGGAGTAGTTATGGCGAACGCCTTCGATATCGGGAAGGACGCGAATGCCATCAATTTCTTTCAGGGCTTCTCTATACCTGTTTGCAATCGCCTTGCGCTTTTCAATGGCACTGTCGACTTGTTTCAGATTCAAAAGGCCGTATGCAGCGCGAATTTCGTCCATCTTGCTGTTGATTCCAGGGGCGACAACCGTTGTTTCGTCTGCAAAGCCGAAGTTCTTGAGATAGTCAATACGATTCTTGGTGGCTTCGTCATGGCAGACGAGTGCGCCTCCTTCAACCGTATTGTACACTTTGGTGGCATGGAAGCTGAGCGTACTGATGTCACCTGCTTTCAGAATAGATTCTCCGTTTACGCGAACGCCAAAAGCGTGTGCGGCATCGTAGATTATCTTTAAACCGTAGATGTCTGCGATTTCCTGAATGCGCTTTGTATTGCAGGGGGTGCCGTAAACATGCACAGGCATGATCGCTGTTGTGTGCGGCGTAATGGCGGCTTCGATTTTTTCTGGGTCGATATTGCCTGTTTCTTCTTCGACGTCGACAAATACTGGCTTGAGGCCGTTCCACCAGATGGAGTGCGTGGTGGCGACGAAACTATAAGGAGTGGTAATGACTTCTCCCGTAATGCGCATTGCTTGTAATGCGGTAATGAGGGGAAGTGTTCCATTAGTAAACAGGCTAATGTATTTGACTCCGAGATATTCCGCAAGCGCTTTTTCCAATTCTTGATGGTAGTGCCCATTGTTCGTTAGCCACTTGCGTTCCCAAATGTCTTTAAGCATGGGAATAAAATCTTCCAGGGATGGGAAGAGCGGAGACGTGACCGTTATTAAATCTTTCGACATATGGTAAACTTGATATAGTTCGAAAAAATAAGTGTACTTAGGATAATATAGTTTTTTATATTGGGGTTGTTATTTAGATCAGGTATATTGATGGCTACAAAAAGATTGATGTTGCTGGGCGGAATCCGCTATTTACTTCCTGTTATAAAAGCGGCCCATGAACAGGGGTTCTATGTTATTACAGCCGATAATGTTGAAGGCAATATCGCACATCGTTATTCCGATGAATATGTAAATGTGAGTGTTCTTGATAAAGATGCCGTCCTTAAGGTTGCTCAGGAAAAGAAAATTGATGGAATCATGTCGTTTGGCGTGGATCCCGGTGTAGTCACGGCCGCCTATGTCCAAGATAAAATGGGCTTACCCTCTTTTGGACCTTATGAGTCTGTTGAAATCCTGCAAAATAAGGATAAATTTCGCAGGTTTCTTTCCGCTAATGGGTTCAATGTTCCACGAGCGAAGGGTTTTTCCTCGATGGATGAAGCCCTTTCGGATTTGAGTTGGTATAAATATCCGGTGATTGTGAAACCGACCGATTCTGCCGGCTCGAAGGGTGTCTCCAGGGTGGATTCGGAAGAAGACCTCAAAGAGGCTCTTCAGTATGCTTTTGATCATTCCTTCAAGGGAAATATCATTGTAGAAGAGTTTATCGAGAAAAAGGGATGCTCTTCGGATTCGGATTGTTTTTCGTATAAAGGAAAAATGCTGGTTACATCTTTTTCTGCCCAGCGTTTTGATGACAATGCTGTGAACCCATATGTCCCGGCGGCATTTAGCTGGCCGTCTACGTTTACAAGCGAAGAGGAACAATATCTAAAGTCAGAAATTCAACGTCTGATTACTCTCCTTGGCATGCAAACCAGCATCTATAATATCGAAACTCGCATAGGTACAAATGGAAAGCCCTACATCATGGAGGTTTCTCCTCGTGGCGGTGGCAACCGATTGGCCGAAATGCTTCGTTATGCCACAGGTGTTGACTTGATTACTGCATGTACGCGTGCTGCTGTTGGGGATCCTATTGGCGAAATTCAGGAAAAGGATTATGACGGTTGCTGGGCGGAGGTGGTTTTACATTCCAAAAAGACGGGAACCTTTAAGAATTTGCAAATTGCCGGTAGTCTTCCTGCCAAAGTCGTTGAACGCGATCTTTGGGTACGTGAGGGCGATCATGTTAGCGGTTTTGAAGGCGCTAATAATGCTATCGGTATGCTGATTCTTTCGTTTAAGACGAATGAGGACTTGCTTGACGCCATGAAAAATCAGGACGCCTGGTTGAATGTCGTTGTAGAGTAGTTTTTACGATTTCTTCAGCAAACCCAGAATTTCTTTGCAAGTGTCTCTGTTGAAAATATAGTTTGTTGTAAAATAGTACAGCGTGCCGACGGTAAACCCGATACCTATTTGAAGCGCATGCTGTTCTTGCGGCAAAAGATGATTTACTCCTAGAATCAAGGCTCCCATGATACAGGAATTCAAGAAAGTCGGGAATAAAAATTTCATCTGCGTCAAGAAACCTGCGTTAATGAATTTTCCCGAATAGTATGTGTTAATCACAAGGCCGATTAGCGAATCCGCAATTTTACCAATGCAGAGAGGAATGATTCCGAAGGGTAGGGTTGCCCCTAGGATGATAAAACCGACAATCTTTTTGATGATCTCTAGTTTCAGAAACAGATCCGAACGTCCGATGACTTGGAGCAAATTCAAGTTAATGGAGTGTACGGGATACCACATCATGGCTAGGCAAAGCAGCTGAAGTAAAAAAATCATTTCGGACCATTTTTCAGTCAGCAAAAGCAACGTGAGTGGCTTGGCTAGTGCTAGGAGCCCGATCATCAGCGGAAACACAATGAGCGAAGACATGTTTAAAAATTTGATGTAGCCGGTCCGGAGCTTTTCAGGATTGCCTTGAAGTGTGCTGAGTACGGGAAAGGAAACTCGCTGTAGAATAGCGGTGAGGTTCGAAGATGGGAACTGTGCAAAACGGTCCGCCTTTGCAAAGCCTCCTAGTTGAGCTGCTGTATAGAATTTGCCAATGACAAGGGGATAGAGGTTTTTGTAGACCGTATCGATTAGGCCTGATAACAACAACTTGGAACCGTACGAGAATAAGTATTTAAACGATTCTGTTGAAAAGAAACTTTTGGGGCGCCAGCGGGCGATAATCCAGTAAAATACGGCAGAAAGAAATGCTCCGGCAAGAATCTGGATCACGAGTGCCCATACGCCATATCCGTTAAATGCAAAATAGATTCCGATGAATCCCGAAAGAACAGCGGATGTGAGAGATACCTTTGCCTGTTTTTTAAAATCAATCTTAATTGTTAGTGCGGTTACTTGAATTGCAGTAAACGACTGGATGACGATCTTTAGTGCAAGAACCCTTAAAATAAGGGAGAGTTCTGGCATGTTGTAAAAGCTAGCGATAAACGGCGACAGCAAAAAGATGACTGCATAGCAGAAAGCGGACATCCCGATGTTGAAAAAGAACATGGTGGCCATGTCCTTTTCGGTTCGGTCTACCTTTCGGATGACTGCGTTTGCAATGCCGCTGTCGACAAACGTTTGGCTTACGGCAAGGAATACCGTGAGCATCGCGATTGTACCGTAGTCGGACGGCGTCAGGAGACGTGCTAAGACAATACCGAAAGCGAACTGGATGCCTTGGGTGGAAAATCTTTCCACAGCGCTCCAAAGCATGCCTTTGGCAGTCTTCTTTTTTAGGTCAGAAGGCATATCTTGTGCGGGCCCGATTAATACTTGCCGTACTTGTAGCCGTAGCCGTCGCTGTGGCCGTGCTCGTACTTGTTGATGACAAAGCTTGCGTGGGCCGTGTTGTTGCCCTTGAGCAACTGCTTCATGCCGTCCTTGATGGCGTCAATGCTGTGCCTGTTGTATTCGATCACCATGACGATTTGCGAAGCGGCTCGGCAGGCAAGGGCTGCGTCCGTTACGAGCATGATTGGCGGCGTGTCTACGATAATCATGTCGTAGCGCTTTTCGAGTTCGTCAAGCATGTTCGTGTAGTGCTTGGAACCAAGAAGTTCAGAGGGGTTGCTCGGGACGCTACCGCACGGCATGACGTCGAGGTTTTCGACTTCGGTCTTGAAGATGACGTCGGAATATTCGGTCGTGTGGAGCAGAACCTGCGAAAGGCCCTTACCGCGCTTGATGCCAAATTCCTTGTGCAGGCGGCCCTTGCGGAGGTCGGCGTCAATCAGCAATACTTTTTTGCCAAGTCCAGCAAAAAGGGCGGCGAGGTTGACAGATACAAAGCTCTTGCCGACGCCCGGAATAAGGCCGCTGACGCCGATAATCGGGCGGCAACCGTCTTCCATGCTGAATTCGAGCGAACTGCGCAAAGCGCGTAACGATTCGACCGCAACATCATCCGGTTCAACGACGGCGAGCGGGCGTGTGCCCTTGGTGCCGTTCGGATTGCCCTTGGGAACCTTGGCGTAAACGCTGAAACCCGTTTCCCTTTCGATGAAGTTTGCATCGCGGACACCGTTGTTCATCTTGCTTCTGATGGTGATGATTACGACGCTCAGCAAGAATCCGATGAAAATCGCTGCGCATACGATCAGGGGCTTCTTGGGCTTCGTCGGTCGGCTCACTTCTTCTGCAAAGTCGATAATGCGTACGGAACCGACTTCACCAGCGGAGACAAGCTTGAGCTGCTGGATGTTGTTCAGCATGGTCGTGTACATGATTTTACTCATGTCGACTTCGTTGGTCAGCTTGAGGACTTCTTGCTGCGTTGCCGGCAACTTCTTTGTGGCGACGGAGTTGTTTGCCAGTTCGCGCTTCAGGTTGTTTTCCTGTTCTTCAAGAGTCTTGATGGTCGGATGTTCCGGCTGGAAAAGGCGGATGGCGCTTTGCTTCTTTTGCTGCAAGTCGAGCAGGTTTTGCTGGAGCTTGTTGCGCTTTTCCAAAATGAGCCTTGTTTCGGCATCGATGTCCACAGAGCCGACTTTGTTTCTGTAAGTGTTGAACTTCAGGAGAGAACTGTCCATCTGGGCTTTGACTTCGGGCAGTTGCTTTTCGAGGAATTCCAAGGTCTTTTGTGCTTCGGCGTTACGCTGTTCGACGTTTTGCCTTAAATACGACGTTGCGATTTCGTTCAGGATTTTTGTAGCGCGGTCCGGATAGATGTCCTGGTAACTGAACTCCAGGATGCCTGTCTTTTTGCCGCGTTCCTTGACGCGGAAGGCGCTCTTGAATTTTGCGATGGCGTCGAGACGGTCCATTTTTAAGAGTTCAAACTTTTGTCCGGCAATCGCTTTCATGTTGAAAACGCCAAAGACGAGCGTGTCCCCTGCATAAGGGACCCTGTAAGTCTGGCCGACTTTACCCGACAAGACTTTTTTGTCGTTGTGGTCGTAAACATCGAACGAGGTGCTGTCGGTCGCTTCGGCAATCCACGGCTTGATATCTTCGTCTTCCGGAATTTTACCCCATGGCACTTCATAGTTGTTGAGTTCCATGCGGCCTTCGCGATGCAGCAACCTGTCCAACTTGTTGGTAGGCGTGGCCATGTATTGCAGGCGCATCTTTTCGACAGCTTCACCGATGATTTGGCGGCTGTTGATGAGCTCGATTTCTGTTTCGGCGGGGCTCGTGGTGGCGAACAGGTTTCCAAGACCGGCCATCATTCCCACATTCTTATTGTTTTTGGATTCAATTTGAATAAGGGCGTCCACTTTATAGATTGGACGGATCCACATGGCGATGAATACACCGACAATCGCTGAAATAATCAGGCACGGGACCATGATTTTCCAGTTCTTGATGAGGTCTTTCAGCAAGTCGAAAAGGTCTGTTTCTTCTTTTTTCTTGGACGAGGCCATACGATATACCTTCGATAATCTATTTTACGATACCAAGTTAGAAAAATAAAGAGCTGTGCATGTATTGCTTGTGGCGCAATTTCAAAATTTTGCTAAAATATTGATGATGAAAAGATTATTTGTTGTTTTAGGAGCTTTAGCGGGGGCCGCATTTGCCTATCTTCCAGGTGAATCCGGATTTGTTTCACTGGACGGGGCGCACGGCGTTTTTGGAAACCCGGCCGGACTTTCGTCGTTCGATTCAAAGGGCGCTCTCGCTTCGTACAATTACGATGACGGGATTACCGAGTTCCGCGCGGGCGGAAATTTGGACCGTTTCGGTGCGAGTTTCGAGTACCGTTATGATAAAAACGGTATGGACGAATCGCGTTGGAATTTGACGCATAGTTTTCCACTTTTTGACCGTAGCGCATTCTGGGGACACCGTATCACGGCGTTCCGCAGTGCCGATTTCAAGGGGACGGAATGGACGTATTCTCCGGGACTTTTAATCCGTCCGCATCGCATGCTTTCGCTGGGGTATTCGTGCGAAAACCTTCTGTACATGGGCCCCGGTTCCGTAGACCGCATCCACAATGCGGGTGCAACATTTCGCTTTGGCGACTTCTTTGACGTGAGCTACAATGTTGAAGACTGGAAGGAACACCGCCTGCTTTTTGAAATGGACCTTTACGGTTTTCGTTTTGGTTTCAAGATGCCCATCTATGGGGACGATGACGAATACACGCTCACGCTTTCCACTTCGTTTGGCGGGCACTTTGATGCGGCGCTCAAGCTTTATAACGACTATTTGCCGAAGGGCGGAAGCATCGGATTTCACGTAGCCCGTAATCCGTATGCATCTCGGTTTGCACAGGTTATCCGTGTGCCGCTCAATATGGACGTGACCGAAGTCGAAAAGCGATTCCTATTCTTCCCGCCTTCTTCCATTGGGCTCATGAAGGTGCGTAATTTGTTCGAACATTTGCTTCGTGACCCGGCGGCAGGCCTTGTCGTGATTGACTTTTCGGGCTATCGAGGCAATCTTGCCATTTCGGAAGAAATCAACCGTTACGTACAAAAGTTAAAGGCCCGTGGCTCGCTTGTGATTGCCTACATGGACGATGTCCGCCCGGCAGAACTTTTGGCCGCCTCCAATGTGGACCGAATTGTCGTTGAACCCTCGGCGCATTTTACTTGGCTTGGGCTCGGTGGCGGAATCCTGTTCTACAAGGGGCTTTTGGATAAAATCGGTGTCAAAGTCGAGTTCTTGCGTCATGGGGCTTACAAGTCTGCCGTAGAACCTTACACGAAGGATTCCATGTCGGTAGAAGCCCGTGAAAACATGGAAACGCTCTACAAGGACATTTGGGAATCCGTCCGCATGCATGTCGCCCAGCGCATGAAAAAAGGGCCGCAACATGAAAACGTAAAATTGCTGGATTCCTTGGCGCAAAAACCGGTGATTACAGCAATGGGCGCTAAAAAGGCGGGCCTTGTCGATACGCTCCTCTACATTGACCAGGTTCCTGCTTATGCGCTCAAGACGTTCTTTGACCTGGATGTTCCCCAGGCAAGCTTTAGAACGTGGGCTCCGACGGACACGAGAATTTTTGATGGACGTTGGAACCATCGTGCGAAGGTTGCACTCCTGAACATCAACGGGACGATTGATTCCCGTATGGAAGAGGCCGTGCTCGAAAGCTTGCGCAGTCTACCGTCTTCTGGCGCGAAGGCTCTCCTCTTGCGAATCTCTTCTCCGGGCGGAAGCGCTATTGCCTCCGATAAAATCTGGGGCGCCCTCAAGAGCTTGAGTGAACGTGAAATTCCTATTGTGGCAAGTATCGGAAACATTGGTACATCGGGCGCCTATTACATTGCCTGCGGTGCCAACAAGATTATTGCAGAACCGCATTCCATTGTCGGAAGCATTGGAATTTATGGCGGTAAAATCGATGCGTCCGGCTTGATGAGCAAGCTTGGGCTGCGAAACGAACCGGTCAAGACGAACGATTATGCGGATGCGCAATCCTTTGCCCGTCCGTGGACGGATGTCGAAAAGGCTGCTTTGCAAGAATACATGGACGACTTTTATGAGCGCTTTACGGGAATTGTCTCGCAGGCGACCGGAATCCCGCAGGCCGTTGTGGATTCGGCGTATGGCGGTGGCCGCGTGATGATTGGCTGGAAGGCTAAAGAAGCGGGCCTTGTGCAGAGCTTGGGCGGTTTCGACGATGCTCTTGACGAAATCCGCAAACTTGCCGACATTCCGAAATCGACCGATATTGAACTGATGCAGCTGAATACGGAAGAATCCTTTGTCGTTCCATTTGCGGATTCGAAGGCTCTTGGTAACTTTATCCGTGATATGGAACGCACGCAGTTCTGGGCGATTGAACCGATGCTATTAGATATGAGCGGTGAGCCGTGAGCTATGTGTTTTAAGTTGTTTGTTGCTAGATTTTTTTGATTCTTCTAGTAACTAATAACTACTAACTAGTAACTGCGCCGGAGGCGCGAATTATGTTTGAAATAGTAATAACAGTTCTTGCTTGCCTTGCGGCTTCGGCGTTCTGCTCCGTGACCGAAGCCTCGTTTTACAGTGTCCCCCCTTCAACGGTAGAAGTCCTGGAACGTCAGAACCGTTTTACGGCTCGTTACTTGAAGCACGTGAAGGATAACATCGACCGCTACATCGCTTCGGTGCTCGTGGTGAATACGGTGGCGAATACCGTCGGTGCGTCTTTAGCGACCGCTCTTGCCGTCAAGCGCCTGACGCCTTCGGCAGCGATGATGCTCCCGGTCGTGTTGACGATCTTGATCTTGCTCTTTGGCGAAATCACTCCCAAGACGCTCGGCGTCAAGCAGGCGAAAATCTGCGCCCCGCTTGTGGCGGTGCCGTTCTATTACATTACGAAGATTCTAAGCTGGACGGGAATCATTTGGCTTTGCCTCACGCTTACCAAGCATTGGACGCACGAAGATAAAGAAAAGAAGGACGTGAGCATCGAGGACATCAACAGTCTTGTGAGTCTCGGCCTTCGCGAAGATGTGATTGACCGTCAGCAGGCGCTCGTCATCAAGAACATCTTGTCGCTTAATTCGCTGCCGCTCCGCCGTGTGATGACGCCCCGCCAAGTCGTCTTTACGCTTTCGGCAGATAGTACAATAGGTGAAACGCTTGATGAACGTGGCAACTGGCCGTTTTCGCGTGTGCCGCTTTACGATGGCAAAAAGGACCAGTGGATAGGAATTGTGCTTCGCCGTGATGCATACAATTACCTTGCCGAAGGCCGCCGCGATATCAAGTTGCGCCAGCTCATGCGCCCGATGCAGCTTGTGCCCGATAGCCTCACGACCGACAAACTTTTGCTCCGCTTCCTTAAGCAACGTGGCCATATCGTGGGAGTCGTTGACGAATGGGGTGCAATCGCCGGCATCGTGAGTCTCGAAGACGTTCTCGAAGAAATCCTCGGTCGCGAAATCGTCGACGAGTTTGACGTTGCTGTGAACCTGCAAGAAACTGCCCGCCGCAAATCCAAAGCCCTCGCGTCTATGCGTAAGAGTAGCGGAAAGCCGTGAGCCACGAGTTGTAAGGGCGAAGTCGAAGGATCTTGATTCTGGTTAAAACATCAATTTTGCTATACTAATTATTATAATTAATATAATTGATAGAATGACGAAAGCCTGAAAATAGCGCTTTTTCTAAAAAATTAACTTTTTTACCCTTGTATCCCCTTGCAAAACCATCTATATTTGATTTGCTTTTTTCGGGGCGCCTGTGCCCTGGAATTTCACTCACTAGAGGATTTACATGAAGACCATTACGGTAAACCCGAAGACTGTCTCCCGCAAGTGGAAGCTTGTGGACGCAGCTGACAAGCCGATGGG
>Ga0265298_10007621_pt1 | contig 13121 bp, 9 predicted proteins | sample AusTroGonzalo_MG_3_FD_193486 | JGI IMG/M metagenome (GOLD analysis project Ga0265298, IMG submission 193486) | Bovine rumen microbial communities from tropical cattle in Woodstock, Queensland, Australia - Gonzalo_01 | ecosystem: Host-associated > Mammals > Digestive system > Stomach > Rumen ... | reverse complement strand
AATCCGCCCCGAGGGTGACCGGGATACGGCGGACGTGCAGATTTTGCAGTGGCTGGCCGGGAAAGCGCCGGTTCCGCGGGTAGCGGCCCACGAGGTGCTGAACGGGCAGGACTGGCTGCTCATGACCCGGATCCGGGGAGAGGAACTGTGCAAACCTGACGTCATGAACAGGCCCGCGCTGCTACTGGACTGCATGGCGGAAGCCCTGCATACACTGTGGTCGATTCCCGCGGAGGACTGCCCGTTTGAAAAAACTGTGGCGGAGAACCTCTTTCATGCGGAAGCGGCCATCCGGGACGGGCGTTTTGACCTTTCCGACTGCGAACCGGAAACATTCGGCCCGGGCGGGTTTGAGAATCCGAAGGCGCTCATCAGCTGGCTGAAAAGGAATGAGCCGCAGCAGGACCGGGCAGTCACACACGGGGATTTTTGCCTGCCGAACCTCTTCACGGACGGGGAACGGTTTACCGGATTCATTGACGTGGGCAAGGCCGGGGCCGGCGACCGCTGGATGGATCTGGCCCTGGGCTGGCGAAGTCTGAAACACAACAGCGACGGGTACTACGGGAAAACCTATCCGAACATTGATCCGGACGATCTGTTCCGGGCAGCCGGGATTCCGAAAGACGAAGAGAAACTCCGGTACTATATGCTCCTGGACGAATTGAACTGAGAATGGCAAACAAATTCATTTTCATTGTAAAATCAAAGTCTTTACGGTATAATCTGAACAACACAGACACTGAACTGATGCCATGGGCGGACATGCCGCCGGGTCGAAAGCCGCAGCGCGGATCGGCTGAACACAATCCGGAAGGAAAACGTGATGTTGACCATTGAGTTTGAAAGGGACGGGACGGTGCTGACCGTCAGGCCGAAGGGAAGCATTGATTCCGTTACGGCTCCGGAAGCGGAGAAACAGATCTTTCCGCAGATCGAAGGGATCAACAAGTTTATCTTTGATCTGAAGACAGTGGACTACATTTCTTCCGCCGGGCTGCGGATCCTGGTGGCCGTAGAGTTGGCGCTGGAAAAACGGGCGGGCAGCATGAAGATTATTCATCCATCACCGTATGTGCTGGAGATTCTGGAGATGACAGGGTTTTCGTATCTGGTTACGATGGAGGAAGAGTGAAGAGTGGAGAGTGGAGCGTGGAGAGTAAAGAGCGGGTGAACGATTACCAGCTGGAAAAGCGGCTGAGGGCGACGGCTCCCGAGCTGAGCCGGAGAGTGACGGACTGCGTTACGGTGCTGAAGCAGATGCTGAAGTCCTATGCCGCCTGGTTTCCCAATTATACGGATCACTCCGTGCTGCACAGCATGGACGTGCTGGACTTCTGCAACCGGATTCTGGGAGAACAGGCGGAGGAACTGAACGCACAGGAATGCTATGCGCTGATCATGGCCTGCTATCTTCACGATACCGGGATGGGGATCAGCGAGAAGGATTACCGGAGCTTCTGCGAACTGCCGGAGATGAAACGCCGGCGCGCAGCGTATCCGGAAGGGGATGACACGCAGTTTATCCGCGATTATCACGAAGAATTCAGCGGACTGCTGATCCGGAAATACGCGGAGGTATTCGAGATCCCGGATGAGGAGCGAATTTTTGCCATCGTCCAGATTTCCCGGGGGCACCGGAAAACGGACCTGTACGACAGGGAGGCATATCCCGACCTTCAGACGGCGGAGGGCGTGATCCGCACGGCATTTCTTGCCGCGGTGCTGCGGCTGGCGGACGAGATCGACATGGGCGCGGACAGGAACCCGGAGGTGCTGTTTGACCTCTCCACACTGACAAGGCAGCGCGACATCGATATTTTCGGGGTTCATGAATCAATCCGGGCAGTGGAGGTGCGGGAGGACCGGATCATCCTGCATGTGCAGCCGAAGGAGCCCCGGCTGATTCCCATGATTGAGGAAACGGCGGAGAAGATCCGGAAGACGCTGGAATACTGCAGGAAGGCGGCGCTGGCCCGCTCCGACCTCCACATCCGGCAGGAAAAGGTCGGGATCGAAATCATCAGGACGGAGGAAGATCCGGCATGAACCATCTGAAGCGAAAGCTGATCGGCAGTATCATCATCCTTCTGATTCTTACCGGGGTTTTCGGGATCGTCCTTTTCCACACATATCAGGCAATCAACCAATCCAGAGACAGCGAAGAAAAGCTGGCGGACATCCGGGCAATCCAAAGGACCGCCGACAAAGCACTGGATCTTTACCAGCAGGCCAGCGAGAGCGTGGACCATACATACCGGGCGAAGGCCGAGCTGACGGCGGCGACCTATCGGAATCATCCGAACGGCGAATATGTTCAGAAACCTTTGCTGCTGCCGGGCGGCGCTGTGATCCGGGCAGAGGGCGGAAAGGTGGACGTTCCGGACGGGTTTCCCGGGACGGTGAAGCTTAACGCCGGCCTGTTTACGGAACCTTCCGGGATCGCCGTGTCCACCCCTGCCGATGCGGCACAGGAGGGCGACGGCAGCGCGGCGGCGGACGGAGACACCTCCGGGAGCCGGACGACCTACTACGTTTACTACAGCCGGATTGACGGACCGTACTACTACATCGAATGGGAAGACCGGGAATCCATCAGGAAGCAGAAACTGAACCGGTTCGACATCTATGAAAGCCTGGCCGGGATTGAGGAAATCTACGACGCTGACTTTATCCTGTTCGATATTTCGGGAATCGAAAAGCAGGGCCCGAACTGCAAGTATTCTTCCCGTGAACTGAAGCCTCACGAAGCCGAACTGGAGAAAAAGATCACGGATCTGCTGAAGAAGAACGGAGAGGAACACGGCTCCGAGACCGCGGACACGCTGGAGCTCGGAAAAGTTTCCTATCGCCTGATTATTCAGCGGAACGATGCGCTGCAAGTGGTGATTGCATACCTGTTCCAGCTTGCGCAGACTGATGCGGCCGCGATGGAGCAAACGGGATTCCTGATGATCGTGTTCCTGTTTATCTGCACCGTGTTCCTGGTATGGTTTCTCTCCGTGCTGTGGATTGTCCGGAATCATGCGTTGAGCGACGAGCAGAAGGCCGAATTCAGCCCGAAGCGGGTAAAGCGAGTTTCGAGATCTTTTGTGATCATCGGAGGCATTGTGATCCTTGCGGCCGCGGTCCTGGGCCAGTGCCTGTTCAGACTCTATGACAAATATGAGCAGGTGGGCGACACGATCGACGTGCTGCAGAAAAAGATCGGGGAATACGAAACCCAGAAGACCATCGCCGAGGAAACAAGACGAAAAACCTATGAAAAGTGCACCGAATCGATTGCGGACCTGCTGGGCAAGTATCCTGAACTGAAAACACCCGAACAGTTTCAGGAATACTGCAACATACTCGGGACGGAATATCTGATGCTTTTTGACAAAGACGGCAGGGAGATCGTCACGAACTCCGAGTACAGAGGGCTTTCCCTGAGCAGGAGCCCGGCCGATTCCTCCTACGACTTCAGGCGGCTGCTTGCCGGGGTCTCCGTGATCTCCCACGAGGTGGAGACCGATCCGCTGAGCGGAACCGACCGGATGATGGTCGGGGCCAGGATCACCGTGAAAGACGAAGCAGAGGGCCCCTATCAGGCGATTCTGATGGCGGTTCCGGCCGACCTGATCGCCGAGAGCGACCCGCAGACCGCCAGCGATATTATGTCGGAAATGGCGACGGATTCCATGCTGATCTTCTCCATGGATCCACAGAGCCTGAGAATCACGGCGTCCAGTAAAAAGGAAATGATCGGGGAAAACGCGGTGCATGAAGGAATTCCGCCGGCCTATCATCACGACGACCTGATGGACTTCCTGACGATCAACGGCGTACAGTATTACTGCGAAACGCAGACGGGGGACGACGGACTGCTCTACTTCTGCGCGGCGGAAAAGAGCGGCATGTACAGCAATGTGGCGGTGTACGCGCTGATCTGCGTCGGACTCGCCATGCTGTTCATGACTGTGCTGGCCCTTTACGAGGTGAGCGGATACGAGAAAGATTTCACAGTTTACTCGGTCCTCGGCGACCAGCTGAAGGATATGACAAATGAGATCGACCTGGCGAACGGAAAACGGAAATGGTCCGTGGATCCGGCAAACAGATGGTTGCCGGCGTTCTCGGATTACGGAGACCGGACACCGATCCGCAACACATTGATCGCGGTGCAGATTATTCTCGCTTTCGGCGCGGTCATGACCGGGGTCCTGCTGCTTGCGCCCGTTCGCGGAGAGCGGATGCCGCTTTTCACCTACATTCTTACCGGACAATGGGCGAGAGGAATCAATCTCTTTGCCGTTACCAGTATCCTGATCCTGCTGCTGCATGTAATCGCGCTGCTGATTCTGGTAAAACTGGTGATCCGGATCCTCAGCACCCTGACCGGCACCCGGGGGGAGACGATCTGCAGACTGCTGTTGAATCTGGCGAACTATATTGCGGTGATTCTGTTCCTGTTCTTCGGGTTGCAGTATATCGGCATTGACATGACGACGCTGCTGGCTTCCCTGGGCCTGCTGACATTCGCCATTTCCCTGGGCGCGAAGGACCTGGTGACAGACGTGCTTGCCGGCATCTCGATCATCTTCGAGGGCAATTTCCAGGTGGGCGATATCATTGAAATCAACGGATACTGGGGCAGTGTGCTGGAGATCGGCGTCCGGACGACAAAGCTGGAAGGCCTGGGCGGAAACATCAAGATCATCGGAAACCGGGACATCAACAACGTTGTGAACAAGACGCGGAAGAATTCCTGGTACGCGGCCGAACTCGGCGTTCCCTTCGAGCAGATCAAAGAAACGGAAGCAATGCTGCTGAAAGGACTGCCGGAAATCGGGAAGAAGATTCCCGAGATTATCAGCGGACCGCATTACAAAGGCATTGAATCTTTCGCTTTGTCCGCCGGCAAGAGCGTTGCGAAAATCCTGATCATTGCTGAATGCAGCGAGCATGATTACCGCTACGTGAAGCATGAACTGAACCACGCCCTGGCCATGCTGTTTGAGGAGAATCATATACAGATCATGTAATTTCAGGGACTATAACGAACGAAACTCTCAGAATGAAACGGAGGAAGCGGAATGATCAGATTTATCGAAAAGGACAACGGACACTATCTCTACATCGGAAACGGGAAGATCAGCTGCCTGCTGAAGATTGCCTACGGGAAGGCGCAGCTGCTGCACCTGGGCGCGCCGCTGAGCGAGAAGGACTGCGAGGCGCTCTGCTGCGAAATCGTGTTGGGCTGGGGAACCGACGTGGCCTATAAGGAGGGAGACCCCCGCTCCGGGCTGGACCTGCTGCCGCTGGCCTGGTCCGAGTGCGGCACGGGAGACTACCGGGAGTCGCCGATTGAACTGCTTTACGAGGGAAGGGATATCTGCCCCGATTTCGTATATGCTTCCGCCGGCACGCCGGAGCCGGAAGAATACGACCCGGTGCTCCCCCATGCCAAAGGCGCGCAGGAGACGGTGAAGCTTGTTTTCACCTCCGCAAATAAGCTGCTGGAAGGCCTGACGCTGGAGCTGCGCTTCTCGCTGTTCGAAACGGCGCTCGTGCGGCAGACGGTGCTGATCAACGGGTCGGACAAGGAGCTGAAGGTTACCAAGCTGATGAGTTCCTGCGCGGATCTGCACGGGCGCTTCGAGATGAGCACCTTTGACGGGGGATGGATCAGGGAAGCGCATATCCACACCGTGCCCGTTGCGCAGAGCCGGATCGTGAACGAGAGCACCAACGGGTTCTCTTCCAACCGCCACAATCCGGGATTCCTGCTTTCCCAGGTCGGGGCCGCGGACGACGCCGGCGAGGTTTACGGATTCAATCTCCTCTGGAGCGGCAACCACTGCTCCTCCGTCCAGCGTTCGGCGGTGGGCTTTACCAGGGTGCTGCAGGGGATCAGCCCGGAAGGGCTCTGCCTTGACCTGCCGGGCGGCGGCAGGATTGAAACGCCGGAGGCTGTCGCAGCCTGGTCGGACCGCGGGTTCAACGGACTGATGGAAAACATGCACCGCTTTGTGAATGACTCCGTGATTCCCGAGGCATGGAGATATAAAGAACGTCCCGTGCTTTACAACAACTGGGAAGGAACCATGTTCAAATTCAATGAGAGCAAGCTTATTTCCCTGGCCAAAAAGGCGAAAAAGATCGGCTGCGAGCTGTTTGTGCTGGATGACGGCTGGTTCGGGGCGAGAGACACCGACACCGCGGGCCTGGGAGATTACAACGTCAACAAACGCAAGCTCCCGGGCGGGTTGGAAGGCCTTTCGAAAAAGATCCGCGACCTGGGCATGCAGTTCGGCCTCTGGTTTGAGCCGGAGGCGGTGAACCCCGACTCGGACTGCTTCCGCGCCCATCCGGACTGGGCACTTTCCTCACCCGGCACGGGACCCTTCTACTGCCGGAACGAGCTGCTGCTGGACCTGACAAAACCCGAAGTGCGGGACTATATCGTTGAATCCGTGTCCGGGATTCTGGACAGGGCGGAGATCCGCTATGTGAAATGGGACATGAACCGCACTTCCCCCGTGACGGGAACCAAGGCCTACCAGTACATCCTCGGCCTGTATGAAGTGATGCACCGCATCTTCGACCCGAGGCCGCACATCCTGCTCGAAGGCTGCTCCTCCGGCGGGAACCGCTTCGACCTGGGCATGCTGTGCTTTGCCCCCCAGATCTGGGGATCGGACGATACGGATCCCATCGAGCGGATGGATATCCAGAACGGGCTGTACTACCTCTATCCGCAGAGCACCATCGGCGCGCATATTTCCGCCGCGCCGCACGGACAGACGCTCCGCAACACACCCATGTCCACCAGGGCCAACGTGGCCTTCTTCGGCGCCTTCGGCATCGAGTTTGACCTGGACGGGATGAAGCCGATCGATGAGACCGAGCTGAAGGAGACCATCGAATATTACAAGGCGCACCGGAAGGCCTTCCAGTTCGGCTGCCTCAGCCGGAACCGCACCGAAGAGGGAGCCCTGTGCTGGCAGGCGGCGACGGAGGAGGAGACGATGTGCGCGCTGTTCCACAAGCTGATCCCGGCAGGCCCGGAGATCGAATGGCTCAGCGTGAACGGCCTGGAACCGGAGCGGATTTACAGCACCGAGGCCCGCTCCCAGCTGCTGCGCGTGGCGGACTTCGGGGATCTGCTCAGGTTCGCGACTCCCGTTCACCTGGACGCGGAAGGGACGGTGATCCGCATGGCGGACCGGCACTTCCAGATGCGCGACGGCGGATTTTCCGCGGAATGCTCCGGCGCGGCGCTGCGCTCGGGAATTCCGATCAGCAAGCGGTTTTCCGGAACGGGATACGATCAGTGCCTGCGCGTGCAGGGCGATTTCCAGTCCAGCGTATTCTGCATCAGGGCAAAGGCCGAAGCCTGAACCCACAGCCTGGGTACAGCGACAGAACAAGCGGAGGAGAAAACCGGCATGGAGATCAGCAAGGAGCTGTCCGCGGCGATTCTGGTCGGACGGTCGACACGCATGGGCCGGGACAAAGCACTTCTGGTATTCAACCGGCAGACCTTTATCGACCATCTGATCCAGGAATTATCCGGATGCCGGGAGGTTTTCATCTCGTCGGTGATCAAAACGGACTATCCTGATTACGGCCTGAAGACGGTTCCGGACGAGCTCCCGGACTTCGGTCCCATCGAGGGGATCCGCCAGTCCCTGCGCCACTCGGAAACGGATCATGTATTCATCTGCGCGTATGATATGCCGTTTGTGCACAGGGAGATGATTGAGTACCTGGCGGAATTCGTCTCCGACGGGTTTGACGCCTGGGTGTTCCGGGATGAAGAGCGGGTCCATCCCATGTGCGGGATTTACAGCCGGAGGGTCCTGCCCGCCGCGGAGCAGATGATCGCGGAGGACAGGCATCGCCTGATGGAACTGCTGAAACGGGTCAGAACCCGATATGTGGATATCGGTCAGTTCGGCGGGGAGGCGCTGAGTAATATCAATACGCCGGAAGAGTATGCTGAGCTGGTGGAAGGTAAAAAGAGTGAAGAGTGAAGAGTGGAGAGTGGAGTTTTTTCAGAGTGAAGAGTGGAGAGTGGAGTTTTTTTCAGAGTGGAGAGTGGAGTTTTTTTCGGAGTAAAGAGTTTCTGGTGATCGGCGGACATTCTGAGCAGGCGGCGGAAACGGGGAAGGACCCGGAGGACGGTATATGAAATACAGCGGAGAACTGACCAACAGCGATATCACCCGGATCATCGGGAAGGCCGGAACGGAAACCGAAAGGGCCGGGATTGAGGAAAAACTCGTCCTGGCTTTCCGCCTGACGCTGGAAGAACTGCTGCTGAAATACAAAGAATGTTTCGGGGAGAAAGCTCCCTTCACGATCCGGTTCCGGAAACGGCGCGGAAACCTGACGGTTCTTCTGACCGTTGCCGGTGAACCCCTCAATCCTTTTGATGAAAAAAGCGAGGTGCTGGGCCGGCTTCTGAAGATCTTCAGGGATACGCCCGAATGGTACTACGAACAAAAACGGAACCAGATCAGGTTTCTCTTCACGCTTTACAACACGACATGGAAGAACATCAAATTTTCCTGGAAATATACGGTTAACAGCCGAAAAACGCTGGCGCTTTCCGTATGCAGCCAGCTGATCAGCGCCGGGCTGAGCGTGCTGGCCCCGATCGTCAGTTCAAGGATCATCGTCGCCTATACCAAGGACGAGGGGGAGCGCGTGCTGCTGATTGCCCTGGCGCTGCTGGCGGTGCAGCTGCTGCGCAACCTGTTTCTCGTGCTCGGCAACCAGGGATACAACAAGGCATACTGCGAAACGCTGACCCTGCTGGAGAAGGATCTGGTGGTCAACGCGCTGCAGGTGGAAAGCCAGTGCATGGACGAAAAGGGCAGCGGGCTGTTTATCCAGCGGATTACGACGGACACGCAGCGGATTGCTTCCGGCTTCACAAATATCGCCGATATGATTACGCAGGTGCTGAACTATGTGGGAGTGCTGTGCGCGCTTTTTGTGATCCATCCGCTGATGGCCCTGTTCGTGATCGTCATCGTGGGGGCACAGTACGCGATGGAAGCGTGGCGCACGAAGCGGCTGTACAAGGATGACCGGGTTTACCGGTCCGCCAATGAACGCTTCTCGGGCCTGGTGGGAGAGATGGTGCGGGGCGCGAAGGACGTGAAGCTGCTGAACAGCGAAGACCGGTTTATAGAAGAACTGGATGAGCGCATCAACGACGCCAACAAAAAACGCCTGACCATGCAGGCGCGCTCCTGGCGGGCCAAGCTTTTCCGGTGGGAGTTCGGCGAAGCGGGCACGTTTGCCCTGATCGCCCTGCTGTCCTGGCTGATTGCCACCGGCAAACTGATCCCCTCAACGGCGCTGGTGATCTACAATTATTATGCGGACCTGGGACCCAACGCCATCAAGGTGATCGGCAATTTCATGGACTCCATCGCGGATTTCAATATATCCAACGAGCGCGTGCATGCCCTGCTGAACAGCCCCGAGTTTCCCAAGGAGCATTTCGGGACGCAGGAACTGGTGGCCCCGCGGGGAGAGATTACCTTTGACCACGTCTTCTTCTCCTATCACCCGGACGCCAGGAAAATGCGCTATGTGCTGGATGATATGTGCTTTACGGTTCAACCCGGTGAAATGGTCGGACTGGTGGGAAGGAGCGGCTGCGGAAAGAGCACCACATTCAACCTTCTCTCCCGGCTGTATAACCCCACCGGCGGACGCATCCTTTTTGACGGGGTTGATCTGCAGGACCTGACCCGGGAGTCTGTCCGCGCCAACATGACGGTGGTGACGCAGAATCCCTATATCTTCCGGATGTCCGTACGGGACAATCTGAAACTGGTCAAGCCGGACCTGACGGATGAGGAGATGAGGGAAGTGTGCCGGCTGGCCTGTATCGATGAGGATATCCTGAACATGCCGGAGGGATATGATACGCTCATCGGCGAGGGCGGCGTCAATCTGTCCGGCGGCCAGCGGCAGCGGCTGGCCATCGCGCGGAGCATGCTGCGGGACAGCAAGATCATCCTTTTTGATGAAGCGACATCCGCCCTGGACAATACGACGCAGGCCCGGATTCAGCAGGCAATCGACAACATGCGCCGGGACCGGACCGTGGTGATCATCGCGCACCGGCTCTCCACAATCATGAACGCAGACCGGATCCTCTATATGCAGGACGGCAGGATCCTGGCGGAGGGAACACACGAGGAACTGATGCGCAGCTGCGAGGCGTATCGCACGCTGGCAGCCATGGAAAAAACAGAAACAGCGGAAAGCTGATCGCTTTCCGCTGGAGAATAAACCCTCCCTGAAGCCCGGACCAGATCAATCCTGGGCGAGGAATTCGACAATGCGGGTTACCACGGGGAAAATCACTTCAAAGGATTCCTTGACGGCCCATGATTTGCCGGGCAGGTTCACAATCAGCGTTTCAGCCCGGGTGCCGCTGACGCCGCGGTACAGCATTCCTCTGGGCGTCTGCTTCATGGACTCGGCGCGGATGGCTTCGGCAATGCCGGGAAGCTGATGCTCGAGCACCGCCTGGGTGGCTTCCGGGGCACTATCCCGCTTAGTCAGGCCGGAGCCGCCTGTCGTCAGGATCAGGTTCGCTTTTTTGTTATCGCAAAGGTCGATCAGCGTCTTTTTCAGCTCTTCCGCCGGGCAGCCGGCCATATTCAGGGTTTCAATCTCATATTCATCGGCCGGGAGCATTTCCCGGATCAGCGCGTCCGGAGCTTCCTTTTTCTCCTCCACGCCCTTTGCCTTCACTTCAGACAGGATCATCACGACTGCTTTGTAACTCATGGTGCAACAACTCCTCCCATTATTTAATCTTACAGTTTGCTGGCTCTATTTTACACAAAACGCGGCGGATCCGCAATGAAATAACCGGGAATATTCGGATATTTTTTTATTCCGCGAAAATCTCGCGCTCCGTTACGCATTCGTTTTTCAATCTGCCGACCAGCGCCTGCAGCGCGTCGACGGCATGGGGCCGGATGTCCGCCCCGATGAGGACGAGCATGATATCGTCCCCCACCCGGAGCAGGCCCTCATTGATCCAGACGCGGACATAGTATACGCCTTCCATGGCCTGCGTTTCGGCGACAGCCGCCTGAACCTTTTCCCTGTCGCAGGAAAAGGCCATGCCGGTGACCGGACCGGCAGTCTGATCGTTTCCGCGGACCCTGCTGCGGGCCGTGCTCCGCACGATGCCGTTATGGGTCAGATACATGCCGATTTTATCCGCATCCGGATGCGCTTTCGCCTCCCTGAGCCAGGCATCGACAGAGGGCCTTTCCTTTGCCGGCGGATTCGCGCTTTCGGGCGCGGCGCAGTCGGCAGAGCCGGCGGACTGCAGTATCTCCACCCCATGGCGAATCGGCTTCAGCACGGCCGACAGATTTTCACAGCTGGCTTTTTTGCTGCCCGGAAGGTTGATGATCAGCGTACGCCCGCGGATGCCGGCCGTTTCCCGGGACAGGCAGCCGTGGGGCGTGATTTTCATGCTTTCCGCCCGCATGGTTTCCGGAATGCCGGGGCAAAGCCGTTCCACCACGGAAAGGGTCGCTTCGGGCGTGATATCCCGCGGGGAGAATCCGGTGCCGCCGGTGGTCAGCACCAGCGCGGCCCGCCGGTGATCCGCGCAGTCGGTCAGTTCCCGGCAGATCATGTCCCTTTCATCCGGCACGACGGCGGTATGAATGACCTGCCACCCCTGCGCCCGCAGCATTTCGCACAGGGCGGGCCCGCTGGTATCCTCCCGTTCGCCGCGAAATCCTTTGTCGCTGACCGTGATCACAGCGGCGGTATAGACGGTATCGCTCATTCAGGTTTCCTCCCTTTGATAGTCTCCGTGGACGCCGCCGGTTTTGTTCAGCAGGCGGATCCCGTCGATGACCATGTCCCGCTGGACGGCTTTGCACATGTCATATACGGTCAGGGCGGCGCCGCTGACCGCCGTGAGGGCTTCCATCTCCACGCCGGTTTTCCCGTCGCAGCAGGCTGTCGCTTCGATTTCAACGGACAGGCGCTCTTCATCCAGCCAGAGCCTGAGATCGACCCCGCTGAGGGGAACCGGGTGACACATGGGAATCCAGTCCGGCGTATGCTTGGCCGCCATAATCCCGGCAACCTGCGCGACGGTCAGCACGTCGCCTTTTTTCATGCCGCCGGAGCGGATCAGCGCAAAGGTTTCACGGCTGACCAGCACCCGGCCGGCGGCAACCGCCGCGCGGCGGGAAGGTTCCTTGTCGCCGACGTTTACCATGCGGGCCCGGCCCTGATCATTAAAATGGGTAAAATCTTCGTCGGGCATATTCAGCATCTCCTTCATGATGAAATCCGCCAGGCCGGCGGTATCTTCAAAAGCGAACCGCGGCACGGACGTCCGGACCGTTTCATCATCCGTAATGACGGCGGCAAACCGGTCCGGCGGCTCGGTGAACCCTTTTCCGGAAGCTTTTCGGCACAGGCCGATCCGGGGGATATCCGCATGCTTGAAGCCCTCCACCAGGATCAGGTCCACATCCCCGAGGCGGCGAAGGCAGTCTTCGAGGCTTTCACCCCGCTGCCGCACTTCCGCGGTTTTCCCGGGCGACGTGATGATGACCGCCGCCGCGCCGGCCCGGGCATGACGGAAGGAATCCTTTCCGGGATGATCCATTTCAAACCCGTGACAATCATGCTTCACGACGCCGACGCGGACGCCGCGCTCCGACAGCAGGCGGATCAGGTTTTCCATCACGGTGGTTTTGCCGGTACCGGAATAAGCGGAAAAACCAATCACCGGTGTTTTCATGCGCTATCCTCCGATCTGGTTCATTGGCCGCGCGGCGTGGCTGCGCTCGCTGGGGGAGAGGGGATCGTGCTGCCGCGGCTTCAGCAGCGCGGCCTGACGAATGGCCTCCGCCATCTGCTCTTCGTTCATGCCCTTGATGCAGATTTCCTCCCGGGAGTGCAGGCAGGGCTTGAGATGGCCGTCCGCTGTCAGGCGCAGACGGTTGCAGTTGCCGCAGAAATGGTTGGACAGCGGGCTGATCAGGCCGATGCTGCCCAGCCCGTCGGGAAGCCGGTACATCCTCGCCACCCCGTCATGCTCCGCCGCGGGCTCCGCCTCCGGC
>Ga0265298_10007620_pt1 | contig 13121 bp, 11 predicted proteins | sample AusTroGonzalo_MG_3_FD_193486 | JGI IMG/M metagenome (GOLD analysis project Ga0265298, IMG submission 193486) | Bovine rumen microbial communities from tropical cattle in Woodstock, Queensland, Australia - Gonzalo_01 | ecosystem: Host-associated > Mammals > Digestive system > Stomach > Rumen ... | reverse complement strand
CGCTGCACGGGTGTGGACCAACGGAAGTTCTTATTGATTTTCCAGAAACTTATTTTCATGACTCTTCTGTATCGTTAGACGGTGTTGATGCTTTCTTTTTCTTTGGCAGACGCTTCGCCTTGCGCAGTGCCTCGGTGATGATCCACTGCAGCTGGCCGTTGGTGCTGCGGAACTCGTCCGCAGCCCAAGCCTCTATCGCGTCCATCGTCTCAGCGTCAACACGTAAGATGAAGTTCTTCGTTTTCTTCTCTGCCATAATTTTTCACTCTTCACTTTTCACTTTTCACTAGCGAAGCGCTTAGTGGTTCAGCGTTCCTGTGTTCACCACGGGCTGTGCCGAGTCGTCGCCGCAGAGCACCACGAGCAGGTTCGACACCATAGCGGCCTTCTTGTCGTCGTCCAGCTCCACGATATTGTCTGACGACAGCTTGTCGAGTGCCATCTTCACCATCGACACAGCACCCTCCACAATCTTCTCGCGAGCCGTGATGATGGCAGAGGCCTGCTGGCGGCGCAGCATGACGGCAGCAATCTCGGGAGCGTAGGCCAGGTAGTTGATGCGAGCCTCTACCACCTCGATGCCGGCCAGTGCCAGACGCTCGTCCAGCTTCTCCTCCAGTTGCTGGTTTATCTCGTCGCCACCGCCACGCAATGTTAGCTCGTTGGTCTTGTTGGCCTCGTCATCGTAGGCATACTGTCCAGCCACCTGGCGCAGGGCAGCGTCGCTCTGTACGCGGACGAAGTTCTCCAGGGCATTCATGATGCTGCGTACGTCTGTGCCCACCTGTCCCTGGGCTGGGCTGGCCATTGTCTGCGAATCGACCTCAAACAGGGCCTTGTACGTATCTTTCAGCTTCCACACCAGCACCAGACCAATCATCACCGGGTTGCCCGTCTTGTCGTTCACCTTGATTGGCTCGGCGTCCAGGTTACGCGCACGCAGGCTCACCTTCTTGGTGCCGTAGAACGGACAAATCCAGTAAAAACCCGTCTCGGTGAACGTGCCGCTGTACTTGCCAAACCACGTGGTGACGCGTGCCTCGTTGGGCTCCAGCTGCATGTGTCCGAACCACATGATGAAGTTCACCACCAGCAGCACGATGCTGCCACCCAGCAGCCAACCGCCGTCACCGCCGTTGGTCTCGTCGAGCCTGATGATGCTCAGCACGATGAAGAAGATGGCTGCAGCCAGTACAGCGAAGTTGATAAACAACATCAGGAAACCGTTCATCACGGTGCCTTTGAATGTAAATTCCTTGTTCTCCATAATTCTAAGTTTTATTAGTTGATTGAATGATATCATTTTGATATCGCAAAGATATGGATTATTTTTCATTCGGCAATGGGTTTCGTGGAATATTTAACGATAATTAATCGTTGCCGGACCCTTTGTTATACAATAGGATAGACTTTTGTAATATGTGGTTCGCGCGTGCGTGTGGAACGGGTGTATCTTGGCGAGATAGAATCGTATCTCAACGAGATAGCCGCGTATCTCATGGAGATAGGGAGTCGTGAAGGTTTCATAGTTGCAACTTGCAACCATGCAGCTTTTCGGTCAATTCACTGCTCTGGAATTTGGCTGTTTCAATTTTTTTTTGTACTTTTGTAGACGGAAATCATAAATAAAAACGAACGGAAAACTGACACAATGATGAAGACGAAAAAACTGTTTGCATTCATGCTTCTGCTCTGCCTGTCGCTGACGGTGCAGGCGGCTAAACCTGACAAGAACTTCCATATCTTCCTGTGCTTCGGACAGTCGAACATGGAGGCTGGCGCACGTCCTGCCGAACAGGACAAGGATTTCAATGACCCACGGTTCCAGTTCCTCGCTGCGGTTGATATGCCGCGCAAGGAGCGTCAGATGGGACATTGGTACACGGCCATTCCACCTATCTGTCGTGAAGGCAACAACATGGGCCCTGTCGATTTCTTCGGACGTAAGATGATTGAGAGCATCGATGACCGCTATCGTATCGGTGTCATCAACGTTTCGGTGGCAGGTGCGAAGATTGAGCTCTGGGATAAGGATGACTATAAGGAGTACATTGACAACGAGCGCGACTGGATGAAAGCCATCGTGAAGCAGTATGACGGTAATCCCTACCAGCGGCTTGTTGACATGGCGCGTATTGCCATGAAGGACGGTGTCGTCAAGGGCATCCTCATTCATCAGGGCGAGTCGAACTCCGACGACCCCAAGTGGCCGGAGCGTGTGGCCAAGATCTATCACAATCTCTGTACGGACCTCGGCCTCAATCCCAAGGACGTGCCCTTGCTTGCCGGTGAGCTGAAGCACGAAGAGCAGGGCGGTGTCTGCTGGCGCTTCAATGTGGACATCTTGCCTAACCTGCCCAAGACGCTCCCCAACTCTTACATTATTTCCTCGAAGGATTGCGAGAGCACTGGCGACCAGTTCCACTTCAGCACCGAGGGCATGCGTACCCTTGGCTACCGCTACGCCGAGCAGATGCTGAAGTTGCATAAGTATAAGATGAAGAAGTAAAAACGCCAATAAAAAGAAAATGATGAGTGAAGAACTGAAGGATAAGCGTATTGCAGTGCTGCTGTCGGGTGGTGTCGACAGTAGTGTGGTGCTCTACGAACTGGTGCGACAGGGGCTGAAGCCTGACTGCTTCTACATACGCATTGCTCCTGAGGACAACGGCGAGGACTGGGACTGCTCGTCGGAGGAGGACCTGGAGATGGCGACGGCGGTGGCTCACAAGTACGGCTGCCGGCTGGAGGTGGTGGACTGCCACCGCGAGTACTGGGATCAGGTGACGACGTACACGATGGATAAGGTGCGCGCAGGCCTGACGCCGAATCCTGACGTGATGTGCAACAGGCTCATCAAGTTTGGTGCCTTCCACGAGAAGCGCGGACATGACTACGACCTTATTGCCACCGGTCACTATGCGCAGACGGAGGTGGACGTGCAGGGTAGGAAATGGCTCTGTACCAGTCCCGACCCCGTGAAGGACCAGACGGACTTCCTGGCTCAGATATACGACTGGCAGCTGGAGAAGGCGCTGTTCCCCATCGGTGGCATGATGAAGGAGGAGGTGCGCCGGATTGCCGAGCGCGAACACCTGGCACCTGCCCATCGTCGCGACTCGCAAGGCATCTGTTTCCTGGGCAAGATTGACTACACGGAATACGTGCGCCGCTATCTGGGCGAACAGCTGGGCGATGTGCTGGAGCTGGAGACGGGAAAGCGAATCGGTGAGCATCGCGGACACTGGTTCTACACCATCGGTCAGCGCAAGGGTCTCGGCTTCGGTGGTGGTCCGTGGTTCATCGTGAAGAAAGACCCTCAGCAGAATGTGCTCTACGTCTCGCACGGCTACGACCCTGAGACGGCCTACAAGCAGACGTTCCCCATCCACGCCTTCCACAGTATCAATGGTCAGTTGCCCCCAGAGCGCATCACACTGAAGATTCGCCATACACCCGACTACCTGCCAGCCCGCCTAACCCCCCTGTTGTCCCCCGAGGGGGACGTGGAGGGACGCTACACGGTACATGCCGACGCCCCCATCCACGGTGTGGCTCCTGGTCAGTTCTGCGTCATCTACGACGCTGACCATCACCGTTGCTACGGTTCTGGCGAAATCACCGTATAATCCTATGAGAAGATACTTTTTAGCAGCCTTGCTGTTGGGCACGCTGACCGTCAGTGCTGCCCATGTGAAGCAGAACGGCAACATCGTGACCATCACTCCAGACGGTGGGCAGGCGAAGGTCGTTCAGCTGGAAGTGATAAACGACAACATCATCCGTGTACGGGCCACGTCGAAGGACGCACTGCCCGTGAAGCCTGCGAGCCTGATGGTTCTGCCACAGAAGGCACCAGCCAAGGGCTGCTACACCATTGAGGAGGCCAACGACGCTGTCTGTGTGGTGGCCAAGAACGTGCGCGCTGTGGTCGACAAACGGACGGGCGAGGTGTGGTTCTACGACGGCGAGGGCAAGCAGCGTCTGTTGAAGGAGGTCACTGACGGCAAGCAGTTCTGGGACTACACCGTGCCTGAGCGCGAGCTTGGCGAAAAGGGTGGTGCCAAGCTCACTGACGAACAGCGCCAGGGACTGACGTGGCGCATGCTCTTCGACAGCCCCGACGACGAGGCGTTCTACGGGCTGGGGCAGCACCAGAGCGAGCAGTTCAACATGAAGGGCAGGAACGAGGACCTGTTCCAGTATAATACAAAAGTGTCCATCCCGTTTGTCCTCTCAAACAAGAACTACGGTCTGCTGTGGGACGCTTACAGCTACTGCCGTTTTGGTAATCCCGACGAATACCTGCAACTGAACCGTGCTTTCCGTCTCTACGACAAGCAGGGGCGGGAGGGACACCTCACGGGTACCTATACCGACCGTGCCGGCCGTCAGCTGGTGCGCGACGAGGACAGCCTCTACTACGAGTTCGACTGCCCGGAGACTTCCGAAACGGCCCGTCTGACGGAGCCCGGTGGCATCAAGAACCTGCCTAAGGGATTCCGTCTCAATGGCGCGACGGTGGTCTACGAGGGCTTCATCGAGGCCCCCACCGACAAGCAGTATCAGTTCATGCTCTATTATGCTGGCTACATCAAGGTCTACATCGACGGTCAGGAGGTGGTGCCCGAGCGTTGGCGCACTGCCTGGAATCCCAATACCTACAGGTTCAACAAGGTGCTGCGCAAGGACAGGCGCGTGCAACTGCGCATCGAGTGGCAGCCCGATGGCGACGTGTCCTATTGCGGACTGCGCGTGGCTAAGCTCAACCCCGACCAGCGCAAGCTCTCCGTCTGGTGCGAGATGGCGCGCGACATGGACTACTACTTCATTGCTGGCAAGAACCTCGACGAGGTCATCTCGGGCTATCGCACGCTGACGGGCAAGGCTTCGCTCTACCCCAAGTGGACGCTGGGCTTCTGGCAGAGTCGTGAGCGCTACAAGACACAGGACGAGCTGCTCTCGACGTTGGCTGAGTTCCGTAAGCGACAGATACCCATCGACAACATCGTGCAGGACTGGAACTACTGGCCCGAGGATCAGTGGGGCAGTCATGAGTTCGAGGCCTCGCGCTATCCCAATCCACAGGCGATGATTGACAGCGTCCACCAGATGCATGGCCGTTTCATGATTAGCGTCTGGCCAAAGTTCTACGTCAATACCGACAACTACAAGGAACTCGACCAGAACGGCTGGATGTACCGTCAGGCTGTGAAGGACGATATCCACGACTGGGTGGGCCCGGGATACGTCGGTGGCTTCTACGACGCCTACTCTCCCGAGGCTCGCAAGGTCTTCTGGCGACAGATGGACGAGAAACTATATACCGGCCTCGCCAAATTGTCAAATAGTAAATCGTCCAACGATAAATTGTCAAATAGTAAATCGTCAAATAGTAAATTTCTTGATGCCTGGTGGATGGATGCCTCGGAGCCCAACGTGCGCGACTGTACGCCCATGTGGTATCGCAAGGCCCTCTGTGGCCCCACGGCCTTGGGCACCTCGACCGAATACTTCAACGCCTACTCGCTTGTCAACGCCATGGCTATCTACGAAGGCCAGCGTTCGGCATTTGCTCCCCTCTCCCGTCGGAGAGGGGCTGGGGGAGAGGTCCCTCGCGTCTTCCTGCTCACCCGTAGCGGATTCGCTGGCCTGCAGCGCTACTCGACAGCGACGTGGAGTGGCGACATCGGCACACGTTGGGAGGACATGCGTGCCCAGATGACAGCCGGTCTCAGCTATTCGCTCTCGGGCATTCCCTTCTGGGGCATGGACATGGGTGGCTTCTGCGTCGAGAACCGTTACGTGCGCGCCCAGCAGCTCTTCGACCGTACAGGTCAGGAGAACGAAGACCTGAAGGAATGGCGCGAGTTGCAGACACGCTGGAACCAGTTTGGCGCCTTCGTGCCCATCTTCCGTTCGCATGGCCAGTGGCCCTTGCGCGAGATTTGGAACATAGCGCCCGACTCGCATCCCGCCTACCGTTCGTTTGTCTATTACGACCGTCTGCGCTACCAGCTCATGCCCTATCTCTACTCGCTCGCTGGCTGGGCCCACTTCCGTGACTACACCCTGATGCGCGCCCTGGTGATGGACTTCGGCGACGATCGTAATGTCATGGACATTGGCGACCAGTGGATGCTCGGACCTGCGCTCATGGCCTGTCCCGTAGGCTACTACAAGGCACGCAACCGCTCCGTCTACTTCCCCAAGCAGACAGGCTGGTATAATCTCTATACGGGCGAGAAAGTCCTGGAGAAAGGTGAAGAAGAAAGTAATCATATCTCTCATCCCTCATCTCTCAATTCTCATCTCTCAAGCCGTAGGCTCGTCGTCGACGCTCCCTACGAGCGCATCCCCGTCTTCGTGCGCGAGGGTGCTATCATCCCCTTCGGTCCTGAGATGCAGTGGAGCGACGAGAAGGCGCCTGAACTGATACACCTTTATATATATGCAGGTCAGGACGGCACGTTCCAGCTCTACGAAGACGAGGGTACCAACTACAACTACGAGCAGGGCCGTTACGCCACCATCGATATCCGTTACGACGATGCCTTAAAGACCGTCACCTTCTCCCAACGCAAGGGCACCTTCCCAGGCATGCTCCGTCAACGTCGTTTCAACGTGGTGCTTGTTACCCGTGACGCTCCCAAGCCTCTGAACCTTGATAATCCAGAGGGGAAAATGGTGCAGTATAGTGGTAAGGCTGTCACCGTACGACTATAACAAACGGTAACAGGATTCCTCTTAAAAAGTCATTGACTTTTGCGCAAAACTCCATGAGATTTTTTTGAAACTCATGGAGTTTTCCTTTGTATGTGTCACATGCGGCTAATGCGTTGTGTTTCCTTGCGTGCCTCTCGCCAACGGGGGAAGTAACGGTCCATGAGTGCGTGGAAACGGGAATTGTGGCTAGGCTCTAACAGGTGGCAGAGCTCGTGTACCACGACATGCTCGATACACCACGTTGGCAGGAGGAGCAGATAGAGCGAGAAGCAGAGGGCTCTGCTTCGGACGTTGCACAGGCCCCAACGGGAAATCATGCGCTTGTAGCTGACGGTGACAGGACGGACACCCATCTCCATGGCGTGACGCTCGACCATGGGCTCTACCAGCGCCTTGAGACGTTCAAGGGCGTCGCTGACCTGACGGCGTGTTGCCAAGGGTAGCTGGTTGTAGAAGTTGGCGCGCTGTTGCTGTCGCTCAAGGGTTTTCTTCCTGGCTTGGGTTATCCAGTCGCGATGCTGCTCAATGAAGGCCTCTACCTGATGTTTCGACAGGCCGACAGGCACGGAGACGTGGACATCGCCATTCTTAACGATGCGCATGGACAGCCTGCGTGTTCTTCTGTAGGTTACTTGTATGGCGACAGGGGAGGGACTATCCATTTTGGCGATACAAAGGTGTGAGGAGGCTGCAGATGGTCTCGAGGTGCTGACGGTCTGTGTCGTCGAAGGTGGCGAGGTCGCGACTGTCGATGTCGAGGACGGCCATGACGTCGCCCTCGGGTGAGAGGACGGGGACGACAATCTCGGAACGCGAGAGACTGCTACAGGCGATGTGACCGGGGAACTGCTCGACATCGGGCACGACGAGCGTCTGATGCTGTTGCCAGGCCGTGCCACAGACACCACGTCCGAAGGGGATGTGCATGCAGGCAACAGGACCTTGGAAGGGCCCGAGTACCAGTTCCTGCTTGTCGGTGCCTGCCACGGGCATGACGCGATAGAAACCGGTCCAGAAGAAGCCCATCGTCTCATGGATGGCGGAACAGACGTTGGCCATCACTGCCATCTGGTCTGTCTCGCCATCGATGAGCGACTTGATCTGCTCTGTGAGCAGACGGTATTTTTCAATCTTCATTTATTTAACAGAAGTGCTTGTTTCGGACAAAAGTACATGAGAACAGATTCTCATATCTCTACCTCACACATCTTACAGGCCACGGGCTCTGAGCAGACTGGAGGCATCGGGTTGTTGCATGCCTGTGAAGTCGGTGAACATCTGCATGAGGTCGCCAGTGTTGCCACGACTCAGAATCTTGTCACGCATGGCCTGACCAGTCTCGGGTTTCAGAGCACCACGCTGGGCAAATACATCGGCAATGTTGACAGCGAGCACTTCAGTCCACAAGTAGCTGTAGTAGCCTGCAGCATAGCCACCGCCCCAGACGTGGTTGAAATAGCTGGTGTGATAGCGTGGGGGAATCTGGGCATTGAGCAGACCGACCTGGCGCAAAGCCTCTGTCTCGAACTCCATGGCCTTGTCGGGTGTGGGGATATCCTTCGATGAGAGCATGTGCCAAGCAAGGTCGACGCACGTGGCAGCGAGATTCTCGCCCAAGGCATATGCCGTCTGGAAGTTGATGCTCTTGAGCATGCGCTCCTTGAGGTCAGCAGGCATGGCTGCACCTGTGTCGCAATGGCGTGCATAGTGGTCGAAGACCTCGGGGATAGAGGCAAACGACTCGTTGAACTGCGATGGCATCTCAACGAAGTCGCGAGCCACCGAGGTGCCACTGAGACGGTTGTACTGGCAGTTGGAGAGAATGCCGTGCAGGGCGTGGCCAAACTCGTGGAACATCGTGGTCACCTCGTCCCATGTCAGCAGCGAGGGCTTGCCCTCGGGGGCCTTGGCATTATTGCATACATTAAAGATAATAGGCAGTTGGTTCCACTGACGGCTCTGTTTCTGGAAACCGTCCATCCATGCGCCACCACGCTTTGTGGGACGACGGTAGTAATCGCAGCAGAAGAGGGCAAGGCTCTTGCCGTCCTTGTCGACGACCTCGAAGGCCTGCATGTCGGGATGGTAGAGGGGGATGTCCTTGCGCTCATTGAACGTCAGACCGTAAGCACGGTTGGCAGCATAGAAAACACCATTCAGGAGGACGCTGTCAACGTTGAAGTAAGGCTTCACCTCGTCGTCGCTGACGTCGAGCAACTGCTTCTTCATCTTGGCAGAGTAGTAGAAACGGTCGTAGGGCTGGAGCTGGAAGTCTGCACCTTGGCTCTTGCGTGCAAAGTCCTCGATGGCCTTGGTCTCTGCATCGGCCTTGGGCGCATACTGGCTAATGAGGTTCTTCAAGAAGGCATAGACGGCATCGGGCGTCTTGGCCATGGTCTTCTCGAGCGAGTAGCTGGCGTAGTTTGGGTAGCCCATAATCTCAGCCTGCTCAGCGCGCAGTTTGGCAATCTCGCAGACAATGGGGAACGTGTTGTATTTGCCTTCGAAGTTGAGTCCATCCTTCTTGTATTTCCAACCATCAGCACGGTGGATGCTGGCCTCATAGACCTTCTTGCGCAGGTCACGGTTGTCGAGGCTGGCCAACAGGGCCTGCTGGGTGGTGTTGACGATGACAATGGCATAGGGAGCCTTGCCACCACGACTCTCAGCATCCTTCTTGCACTGTTCGATGTCTGCTTCGGTGAGGCCTGCCAAGTCTTCCTTCTTGTCCACCCAGACGACAGCCTCGTTGGTGGCATTGGGAAGTATCTCACCCCACTGGGTCTGCAAGTCTGAGATGCGCTTGTTAATCTGCTTCATGCGTTCCATCTTGTCATCGGGCAGCAATGCGCCCTTGCGCACGAACTCCTTGTAGATTTCCTCGAGCAGCTTCTGGTCCTCACCCTGTAGCGCATCGTGCTGATGGTCATAGACCTGGCGGATGCGCTCGAAAAGCTGTTTGTTGAACATGATCTCGTTCTCGAGGTCGGTGAGTTTGGGCTGCACCTCCTTCTCTATTTCGCCAATCTCTGGTGTCTTGTCAGCATCGACGAGGGCAAAGAACGTGCGACTGACGCGCTCGAGCAGGCGTCCGCTCTCCTCAAAGGCTAGAATGGTGTTCTCGAACGTGGCAGAGTCCTTGCAGTCAATAATCTTCTGGATGTTGTCACGTTGCTGCTGCATGGCCGTCTCGAAGGCAGGCATGTAGTCGGCATACTCAATCTTGCTGAAGTCGGGGGCACCGAAGGGCACCGTGCTGTCAGCCAATAGGGGGTTCTCACGCTGGGCCTGCTGGCAGGCTGTGAAGGACATGGTAAGCGCTGTTGTCATACCGATAGTCATCAATACTTTGTTAATAGTCATAGTTAGAAATTTGTTGTTTGTATGTCTGTTTTATTTGTAGTCGCGAATGCGCACGTCGATGTCTGTGCCTGCCAGTTTCATCACAGCCTGATTGATAATAGTGTTGGAGTAGTGGTAGGGGAAAAGCACCTTGGGACGGATGGTCTTGGCAGCCTCAACCAACTGGTCGATGGTCATCGTATAAGGCTGGTTGCAGGGCAGGAAGGCCACGTCGATATCGCCCAGCTGAGCCATCTCAGGGATGGGCTCCGTGTCGCCAGCGATGTAGATGGCCAACCCGTCGAGAGTCAGCACATAGCCGTTGTCGCGACCTTTGGGATGGAAGTAGCCTCCCTCGGGGCGCTCAGTGGTGTTGTAGGCAGGCACCACCTTCAGGATGACATCGTCACGATAGGCGATGCTGTCGCCATTACTCACGACGAAGCCGTTGTGGTACATGTTGTAGACGGCCTGATTGGTGTAGATGGTCGTAGCCGGGGTGCGCAGACAGTGAATGGCTTCGCGGTCGAAGTGGTCGCGATGCTCGTGGGTGACAAGGATGACATTGGCTTTGGGAAACTGGGCGTAGTCAGTGGCTGGCAATACACCATCACTGACGGGGTCGACCTCAATCTCGAGCCCGTCGTACTGAATCTGCAAACTGGCGTGCTTAATGCACGTAATCTTGACTTCCTTACCGTTTTTGGTGGTGAAGACATCGGTCTTCTGGGCAGCAGTGCAGCCTGAGGCTATGGCAAGTGCTGCCATCATGTTAAGTATAGTTTTCTTTATCATGTTTAATACAAACTTTTTACCTTTACCTTTTTCTCCTCACATGTCCTGTATTGCCTCTTACAATGGCAGGCTGAGGATGAAGCGCGCGCCAGGGCCAGCATAACTCTGGTCGAGAATCAGGGATCCGCGCAAACGATTTGCCAGCATGCGACTGAGGGGGAGTCCCAGACCGAGACCTTCCTTGAATTCGTTGAGCTTGACAAAGCGCTCGAAGATACGGTCGGAATCTTCTGGAAGGATGCCGCAACCGGTGTCTTCGACCGTGAGCTCGAATCTTTCTGCGTCAGAGGTTGCCCTGAGGGTGATAGTGCCTTGGTCGGTAAACTTGATGGCATTGTCAATCAGAATGTTGATAATACGGCGAAGTATGTCCTTATTGGTGGTCATGGTGAAGCCCAGAGGCAGTTTGTCTTCGTAGACGAGCTTGACCTCTGGCTTGGTAAGGCCCTCGCTCTCCTGTATGATGTTTGACAATAGGTCGGTAATGTCGACACCTTCCTCCAAAGGGGTTTCTCCTGCTGTCTCGTTAAGCGACAACTCCAGCATTTCGTCGATGTGGTTAGTGATGATGCGTGTGTTGTGAATCATCATCTTGGCTATCTCGCGTCGCTCCTCAGGACCAGGTGCCGTCTCGGGGTCGGCAACGACTTGTGCGAAACCCGAGATGATGTTCAGGGGCGTGCGCACCTCGTGGCTCATGTTCTGGATAAACACAGTTTTCATCTCGTCGGACTCCAAAGCATGTTTGTAGGCTACTTTTAGCTCGTGCATGTGACGGCGACGGCTGAGCATGATGTAGATGAGTGCTGCCACGAGCAGGCCCAGCAGTACAATGATGATGGTCAAGGTGATGACGCGTGCCCTTGCGGTCTCGCGCTCCAGGTCGTAGATTCTTAACTCTGTGCGTAAGCCCTCCATGCTATTGGTAAGGATGATGCTGTTGATGGAGTCGTTCATCTTCGACTCCTTGACGAGTGCGTCGTAGGCCTCTTGCCAACGGCCTGCATTCTTGTAGATGGTGGCAATGGTGGCGTAGCTGTCCTCGCCTAGCTCTTCGCGAGCCTTTTCCACGGCATCGTCGGTCTTGCCCAATGAAGCTAGGTAATAGACTTCCAGCGCACGTCCATGTACAGACGACTGACCTTCTGCCTCACCTTTCTTATAGGCTTTGTAGCCTTCCAAAAACTTCTCCTTGTTGCCCATGCTGTTATAGATGAGCGTGCGTCGTGTCTCAATGTCGAAAACGCGCTCGGGCGATGACTCCTGAGCAATGGTCAGCGCCTCGTCAATCAGTTTCAGTGCCTCCTCAGGTTTTTCTACTTCCACAACACCGACGATGTTCATGTAGATTGGGGGCATGCTTTCACGGTAGCCGGCCTTCTTCATCATGTCGATGACGTTACGGAAACAGCGCTTGGCACTCTCTTCGTTGCCACAGTAACGGTAGATGTGGCCCAGCATGTTGTAGGCCATGTACATTTCCTTGTCGAGATTCTTGTCGCGCAACTCTTCAGAGAGAGCACGTGCCGCTTTGTAGGCTTCCACGATCTTCTGGGTGTTCATCATGAACACAATCTCGTTGCAGCGCTGGGTGTAATAGGCGTGCAAGTCATTCTTCTTCAGAAGATAGTCCTCCAGTTTCTTGATGTCATTAGCGAAACGGCTTTCGTCAGCATTGTTGAATGACTCATGCATGGAGTCGCGCAAGGCCTTAAAGACAGGGTCGTTGTCGTAGTCTGTTTTGGCTTGGGTGACAGCAACGCCAATGACGACAAGGGTGGTGAGAAGAATATGTTTGATACGCATGAGGCAATAGCATGTTGTTATTTGGTTGCAAATATACGAAAAAGATTTGTTCCTTCCAAATATTTTGCGTATTTTTGCAGCCATGAACATTACGCCAGTCGCATATTTCCATAGTCCACTGTCCTCGAAATTCGGCATTCCACGTCAGAGCGGTCTTACACCGGCTTTGCAGGGACGTATTGTGTTTGTTCCGGAATACCGTCACGAGGAGGCTGTTCGCGGCTTGGAACATTTTGACTATCTGTGGCTTGTGTGGGAGTTTTCTGCGAATGGCGAAGGTACAGGACTGACCGTCCGTCCGCCCCGTCTTGGCGGTAACGAGCGGGTAGGGGTGTTTGCTTCGCGCTCGCCCTTCCGCCCCAATCGGTTGGGCCTTTCGTGTGTACGTATAAATAAGGTGGAACCATCGGCTACAGAGGGCCCTGTTATCTATGTAAGTGGGGCTGACCTGA
>Ga0265298_10007619_pt1 | contig 13122 bp, 8 predicted proteins | sample AusTroGonzalo_MG_3_FD_193486 | JGI IMG/M metagenome (GOLD analysis project Ga0265298, IMG submission 193486) | Bovine rumen microbial communities from tropical cattle in Woodstock, Queensland, Australia - Gonzalo_01 | ecosystem: Host-associated > Mammals > Digestive system > Stomach > Rumen ... | reverse complement strand
GACCGCCTCGAACTGCAGCATGTAATAACCGTCGGAGGACTTGCCATTCTTTCCCGACTTCGCGGACACGTCATTCATCTTGGTGGTGTCGCGCAGGGATGAATTCAGTTGCGGCTTGTATTCGCGTCCACGGAAGAGGGAATCCAAATCCGTCGGCTGGTTGGCCCAGGCGCAAATGGCACAAAGAAAAAGCATAGTCAGTAATTTTCTCATAGCTCTACAATAATAGTAAAAAGCCCCCGAGCTGGGGGCTTTTCAAATCGTGTTTATACTCTATCGAAGATTAGTCTTCCACGACCTTCGGAGCCGGTTTCTTGGCACCCTTCGTGCGGCGGACACCCCACATCTGGGTTTCTTCCATCTTGTTCTTCTTGCCGAACTTGCCAAGATGGACAGCAGTGGTCATCTTCGAGACGTAAGCACCGGTACCCACCATGCGCTTGTCCTTGGAGACCAGGTTCCAAGAGATGAAGAAGTTCTTCTGGGTATCCAAGCAGGAATGTCCTTCACCGAAGATCTTTTCGTCAGTACAACGGATCTTCTGGACCTCGTGGGCAACAAAGCCGCCAAGGTTGGTGAAGAAGTCGAGCTGGACTTCAAGAACAATGTTCTTGAATGCGCTATCGCCCGGGTTCGTGAAGTACTTCGAGATAAGCGTATCGGAGTAGACCAGCGAGTTCATGTCGGACTTGAGGAAGAAGCCGAGCTTGCCCGGATTGTCAGCAACAACTTCGTCGAAGGTCGCAGTCACAGGATAAGCCTTGACAGACGTAATCTTGATGCTATCCTTGGGCTTCGACAGAGAGTCAAGCCAGTATTCCGGACCAACTTCGGTGTACTTAATCGCCTTCACGCCAATTTCGGCTTCACCGGTGACCATCGTCCACGGAGACGGCAGACGCGTATGCTTTGTTGTATCCGGCCTGTCATCATAGGATGTCGGGAAATTCCAACCATAAAGGGAATCGTTAACATTGCGCAGAGCTGGATCAGTACCAGCCACATCCACAGCTTCGTCAGTCCAAAGCCGGCTGTCTGTACGGAAGCGGATGTAGTCGCCCGTATGCGGAGTCGGATTGTCATCGGTACCCTTGTAGACAACCGTGACCTTATCACCACCGATAGTAGCGGCAGACACAGACTTGACGCCAACGACATACTTCTGGTCAGGAGTCTTGTAATTGGCTGCAGAGTTCAAGTACACCGTAAATGCGGCCGTTCTGTAATTGTCATCCAGAATCCTAACAGGTTCAGAAAGCGTCAGGGTCAAGGCGTCACCCGCCTCTTCGCTCTTGCCAGCCTTGCGAACATCGGCAGCCTTGATGAACGGCGGCACACGGTCATTGATGTTGCCGGGGAAGCCGTCTTCCTTGACGCGACCGCGGTCACTATAGCGAGCGTAGGACTTCAGGTTTGCATTCGGGTTAGCGGTTCTAATATCCTTGGAGAAGTTGACACCACCAATCGTAATGAGCGGAGCGCAAAGGGTATCGTCAACATGACCATCTGCACCGCAAAGCACCTTGAAATCAGCCTTTTCTACGACAACGGAATCCTTATCCCCGTCCCAGTAGACGACGATTCTGTTCGGCAGGGAGTCCGGGCTATTGTAGAACGGACGGTTATAGTAGATTGCCAGGGAGTCAGCGATACCATCGAGGTATTCCGTACCCATGTCAAAATACGGTTCCTTCATATTCAGTTCAGAAGCCGACTTCTTGCCATGGACGTCAAAGATGTCAGCAAACAGCGGATACGGAACCGGCGGCTTCCTGAAGTGGAGCGGAGTATAGACCGCATTGATCAAGTCAGCCTTCGGACCAGTAATACTGAGCGTAGCCGGATTGTCAGCAATGCCGTCACCCGCAATGCGGTATTCCTTGGTGGAATAGATGTTAATCGTAGCACGGCCATTTACCAAGTAGTTTGCAGAATCAGGAGTCGTGATACCTGCAGAAGTCATGGAACCGATACCCAACGGGAAAGTGCAAAGAGATTCGCAGGGCACGTACTTACCCTCTTCTGTCAGGGACGGAGCCAAGGCAAGCAGATAGAACGTGTACATCGGGCCAACAAACCTTTCTTCCGTCGGATCGTCACCAGAAATCTGGTCAAAGCTGGTTTCAGATTCCACAAAGACGAGCTTCGGAGCGTAGAAGGTCACAGAAGTCTTGACCCCATGGCCAGCGACCATAAAGTCATATTGTTCCTTCTCAGCCGTCATAAAGTTAATCTTGAGGGAGGCGTAAATCGTATCGATACCGGACAATCCAATCGTGCGGAGGGGGCTCTTTCCATTCCAATCCTGGAAGTTGCCAGTAGAGTCCTTATACTCCAGCTTCACATTGGAAGTAGGCTGCCCTTCAGCGGTGGTAACCGTCATGCCATAGGACTGTTCTACACCGGAAGCAAGGTCAATGATGACCGTTTCACCCTGATCCATGAGGGAACCAACGTATATCGGCACACGAGACGGATTGTCATCCGTGCTGGCCAAGGCAATCTTAACCGGTTCATAATGATCAAGCTCGTTACTAGCCTCGTCACGCGACACACCGGGCTTGCTCACAACATCCAGAGTTCCTTCGATATTGAATTCGAACTTTTCCTTTTGGCTGCCGATTGTGGCCCAAAGGACGTAATCTCCAGGAGGCAGGCCAGTCAGAGACGGCTTGTCAATCTTCGGATCACCACGGTTCGTCAGGTCGATACCACCAAAGTAAACCTTAGCGGCAGCCATTTCTTCAGCAGTAGCCTTGACAACCGGTGGATTACCCTTTGTCGTAAGCGTATACTCAAGAGACAAGCCCTTTGTGGGCAGGAAGGTATCAAGATCCGGACCGCATATAATATCACCAGAGCCGCCACCGCAAGAGCCGTTGCTAGAGTAGGCATAGCAAAGTTCATAGGAGTCAACACCATTCTTCTTGCTCACAACACGCTTGGCAAGACCAGAGGTCTGCTTGATGAACATGTTGGTCTTGATACGCACGTTACTCATAGTCGTGCGGCGGTCGCAGAAGAAGATATCGATATCGTATTCAGTACCGACCGTGAAGGCGCCCTGCTTACCGACGAACTTATCCAAGTCGACATAGCCCGGAGCGGCAAGGTGGGTACCACCGAGGTCCACAGCCAGCTTGTTATCGATATAGACCCAAATGTCATCATCACCACGGAAGCTGAAGCGCAGACCCTTCTTGTAACGGAAGGAAGCATGAGATTCGAAGCAGAAGTGCTGGTTACGGCCACCCGTAGACAGGGCCGCATAGTCGTTAGCACCCGAAGTCCAGCGAGGAGCGCCACCAGTCGGAACCTGATTCTTCACGGTCAAATTACCAACCGGCGTTTCGGTTCCTTCCTTATAGTAAGTCCAACCAATGGGGCCCATATTGGGGCAAGACCAGCCCCAGCCATCACCTTCGAAGGAAACGCCCGCAGGAGCCCTGAATCCGACAGCATTGAATTCGCTACCGCCGGCAAACTTACCTTCGCAATTGACACCGCCGGTCCAACCCGGGCCATTGCAGAACAAGTCAATTGCAGGAACGCCTTCCGTAGGATCGATGGCACGAAGACCTTCACCAGGATTTCTCTGATTATTATAGTCAGCACAGACAAAGACAGGACCTTCCGCCTTGCGCTTGCTTTCGGCGGCAGCGAGATACTCAGAGCCTTCAAGGAACTCAAGCGGAGTCTTTTCAGCCGGATAGAAACCGCCCTTGGCCGGGTACGGAGAATTAGCAGGACCCTCATAGTTGTCAGAGTCGAATTCGTACTTGCCATCGGAGGTCTGAGAGAACGGCATGTCAAAGCAGTAAGCTTCGTTAACGCCCGGTGTCGGGTTGAACATGGCCGTAAAGGCTTCATCAGCCTGGCTACCGAAGCACTTTCTACCATTGGCAGTCAGTTTCGGCTTCTTGTCCTTACCCAAGGTATCTTCCACCATACCCGTAGTAATACCGATACAGGGAACAGATCCATTTTCATTGGCAATCACGTTGTACTTGGCCGTTGCGTAGAAGCAAGCGTTACCCTTTGAACCGGGGGTCTGGCTTTCAATACCATCGAACCAGTCCGGGTTACAGGTAAAGGCACCATGCAACTGAGCGTCGGTATCGTAAATGATAGCAGCAAGAGGATAACCACACTCACCCACAGCACCCGGGTCAGTAGCCGTCCAACCAATCTTAGTCGGATCCGTTTTATCAGCATACTGCTCAGCAGCCACAAAGAAAATTTCATTGGAGCCCAAGAACTCAAACATTGTGTTCAGAGGAATCGGTTCCACAGCAGATCCTTCCGTGCCCCAGTCGCCGTCCATACCGATGCCTTCCTTCAATTCCTCGTCATCGTCACGATAGATCACGACAGTTGTCGGAGGTTCGGTATCGATATAACGCCTGAAATACCAACCGCAACGATCCGGGTCGGCTTCCATAGCAACACCCTTGGCACCATCTTCGCTAATCATCGGAACGGAGCTCTTCCAAGCGACGTTTTCCGGCAACATGATGCGGAAATACTTCACGTCTGCGGGAGCACCTGAATAACGCACTTTTGACGGGTTTGCCGGATCCGGTTCAATCCAAAGTTCTCCGGTTGCACCAAAGTGCACACATTTGAAGCCAGTCGTTTCAGAAAGCTGGACTTGTTCACCCGCTTCAGTGATACCTCTCGGAGTCATAGCCCCTTTTTGGCCATAATCATCCCTTGCGGTAACAATGTTGAAGCCTGTAACACCGTTTCTTCCGCCAACAGAGGCTGCAGAAAGTTCATACCATCCCGGATGGGTTGTGCTGGCTGTGAACTGATTAAATTCCCCTCCCCCTACTGAGAAAGCGGACCTCCAACCAGCCGGCATTTTAAGGTATACAGTACCTTCGCAATCCAAAGCTGCGAACACCCCTTGCACCCCTGCAAAGAGAAAAACTAGTGCAAACACCAATTTCTTTAAGGAGTCATATTGTTTTTTCATAGTCTCTTTTCCAATTTAGGTTCTCCGACCATACAGCACAACAAAAACACGCGGTCATTGCTATGCTACACCGCCCTAAAATCTATCCTTTTTGCGGAAAAAAAGGTGTGTTTTTTTGCAAAACAACACAAAAAAGTGTTTACAAAAGGCCTTTTTGCAAAAATATGTTTATAAATCACACAAATTGAGCACAGAAAAAAATCGGCCTCATCCAAGCAGCCCCGCATTTCGTAAATAAACGTTTACAATAAAAGTTCTTATCCTTGTGCTCTCCATCAAATTCACCCCTTCAAAACACTTTCGCGCCACCTAAAAAAGCTACATTTTGTACATTGGATAAAAAGAGGATTCGATGAAGGATTTAGACCAAACTATCGTCACAGGAAATAAGACGATTCGGTTTCGACCGAGCGAAATGCGCCCGCACCTCATCGTGCTATACCCTCAATCCCAATTCAAGCAGATTCCCCTTGCCGTGGGGAGTGTCATCCTCGGTCGCGGGCAAGACGCAGACATCCACCTGGACGACGAACTGGTGAGCCGCAAGCATTGCAAGCTCAGCTTTGACGGGACCCGCATCACCGTGGAAGACCTTGGCAGCACCAACGGCACCTATGTCGACGGCAACCCCATTACCGAGGCGCCACTCGGGCCCGACAACCGACTGCAACTCGGTACGATGATTTTGAAGGTGGAGTTCAAGGACGCCACCGAAGAGGCCATCGCGCGCGAACTTTTCGAAGCGGCAACGACGGATGCCCTCACCAAGATTGCGAACCGCCGCTCCTTCATGGACAGGTGCCTCGGCGAACTCGCGCTCGCCCGGCGCAACAACTACTACGTACACTGCATCATGGTGGACATCGACCACTTCAAGCGCGTGAACGACACGTGGGGTCACCAGTGCGGCGACGTCGTGCTCAAGGAAGTCGCCAGGATACTGAAAGAAGAAAAGCGAGAATCGGATTTGCTCGCCCGCTACGGCGGAGAGGAATTCGTGCTGCTCCAGTGCGGCATAGGCCCCGAAGATGCGAAAAAGAGCGCAGAACGCCTCCGCGCGGCGGTCGAAAGCCACCGTTTTTCGTGGAACGACACAATCATTCCCGTGACTATTTCCCTGGGGCTTGCCAGCAAGCAGGGGGAATTCATCGGCAAGATTGACGAACTTATCGCCGAAAGCGACAAGTACCTCTACATTGCAAAAGAAGGCGGTCGCAACCAAGTCACCTCCGCGTAACGCCCCGCAACGAAATTCACCCCCCTTCTATTACCGTCTCAATTTTTCTAAATTTGGGCTCCGAAATGGAGAACACGCTCGAAAATAAGAAATTGAACGCTATGGGGACCGCAAGCATCCCCAAGATTATCCTGCAATTCTCGGTGCCCGCCATCATCAGCATGCTGATCGAGGCGCTCTACAACATCGTGGACCGCTACTTCGTAGGGCAGGGCGTGGGCAGCCTCGGCATCGGAGGCATCACGATATGCTTCCCCATCACCTTGTTCATCATGGCCATGTCGATGATCGTAGGCGTGGGCGGCAATACGATTTTCGCCATCCGTCTCGGCGAAAAGAAATACCAGCAGGCAGCCATCATCCTCAACAACTCGTTCCTGCTGCTGGTCATCATGGCCGTGGCCGCATTCACGCTGGGTCAGACGTTCATGACCCCGCTCCTCAAGCTTTTCGGTGCAAGCGACCAGCTTTTGCCCGTGGCCAAGAGCTACATGCGCATCATTTTGATGGGGGCGATTTTCCAGACGATTGTCCCGGGGATGAACCACTTCATCCGCAGCATGGGCCACCCCAAGACGGCCATGACCCGCGTCATGATTGGCGCCGGCAGCAACGTGATTCTCGACTGGCTGTTCATCATGAAGTTCGGCTGGGGTATCGAGGGCGCCGCCTGGGCCACCGTCACGAGCCAGTTCATCGGCGGCATGGCAGTGATGCAGTTCTTTGTCAAAAAGACGACGCCCATCAAGATCAACCGCCGCCTCATGAAGCTCCGGGCCGCCTACGTGCGCAAGATTTTCATCCTGGGCCTCCCGCCCAGCGTCATGCAGATAACGAACAGCCTGCTAAACGCCATCCTCGCCTGGAGCCTCACCCACTACGGGAACAAGAGCCTCCAGAACGTGAACGGCATGGCCGGCGGAGACCAGGCGATTGCTGCGTTCGGCATCATCAACAGCATCGTCTCCATCATCATCCTCCCGCTTCTCGGGTTCGTGAACGGGAGCCAGCCCATCATCGGCTACAACTACGGCGCCAAGAGATTCACCCGTGTCCGCGGGGCGCTCAAGTTCACCATGATTTACGCGACCGGCTTTATCGCGGTCGCCTGGATAATCGTCATGACGTTCACGCGCACCTTTGTCACGCCCTTCGCCCCGAACGACGTGAACATGCAGGAACTCGCCACCTGGGGAATGCGGACATTCCTCATCATGCTCCCGTTCGTCCCCATCGGCATGGTTTCGGGCAACTTCTTCCAGGGTATCGGCAAGCCGTGGCAGTCCATGTTCTTCAACGCCTGCCGCCAGCTGATCCTCCTGATTCCGTTTGTCATCATCATGCCCCGCTTCTTCGAGCTTCGGGGAGTCTTCATGGCGCAGCCTATCGCCGACGTGGGTGCGTGCATTATCGCCGTCACCATGCTGCGCTTGGAACTCAAAAAAATCCCGCATACGGACATGCGGGATGACGACACGGAAACGGTTTCCAACTAATAAAGTTTTTTCGCGGAAACGAGCTCGCCGCCCTTCTCGTGGAAGAGAATCAGGGAGCCACCCTCGACCGACTGCAAGACGTTCTTGACCTTTTCGACAATCGCATTCTCGTCGAAGCCGATTTCATTATACGCCGTCTCGCCAATGACAAGACCGAAGCGAATCATGTCCGGGGCCACCTTGCGAAGGTAAGCGACAAATTCTTCCGGGGTGCCGACAACGTCGGTCGCAGTGAGTTTTTCAATTTCCATCGGGTCGCGGACACTCACCAGGAGCGGGAACAGATCCGACGCGACGGCTTGCTTGCTGTTCAAGTAAAGTGTATTCCCCACGAAAAGGCTAATGGAATCGTTCAGCACCTGACGAACCTCGATGACGATGTCGCATTCGGCGGACATCACCTGCATATCGACTTTGGAGGGGCCGCATGCCATCAGGGCGAGTGACAAAACGGCGAGGAGCGATAGAAGCATTTTTTTCATGGGAGGCCTCCTGTTAAGTAATCCGTAGAAAAAATATAACCTTTTCCTTTCATTTTTTTCATCCTTACATACTAAATCAAGAAAAACCGCCACTTAATATGTAAAAAAAGGGAAAATCAAGTCCAAAAAACATCAAAAAAGTACCAACAGCCCTGTTTTTTTCAGGAAAATGCCCCCCAAAAAAGTTTTTTTTGCAAAAATTACATACTAAAGCCACGAAAAACGTCCTTTGGTATGTAAACAAGCAAATCAGTCACAGTATAAGACAAGGCATTTACATACTTTATGTAAAAAAATGAGCTCTAAGTATGTAACTTTCGCATGCACAACACATGTCTGACATGCGGGGAGCGCGATTTTTCGTGCGGGAAGCGCTTTTTCTTTTATTTGGACAGAATCGAGAGCGCTTTCTGAATCAAATCGGGCGAAAGTTTGAAGATTTCGCTCAATTTCTCCACACGGCCCCCCTCGTCCAGGCGTTCCATGCGGCTGCCGTTTGCGTCGCGGGTCACGAGGTTGCCCTTTTGATAATAATATTGGATTCCGCGTTCGCGGTCCAGACGGTTCAACACCGGGTACGTCATCATCTCGCGATAAAAGCTTTCCACCCAATGCTGCTTGAACTCCTCGACACTGACTCCGTCCAGCGGGTACTCGAAGCGGAGTTTCATCTGGGCGCCAGCCAGGCCTCGGTCGCCGAGAGCGCCTCCCGTCCAAAGTTCCATGCGGTCCTGGACAGGGCGCACCAGGCGCACGCTGTTCGGCACCAGCGGGAAGATGGCATCGCCCGTCCCGAAGGGCGGAGCCGACGGAATCGGCAGCGGGTCGAAAATGAGGTAGCCGGGATCGAAGAGGTAGTCAGACGAGAGACGAGATACGAGAGACGAGAGAGGGGTGGCGTCGAGAGTGACGTTCGGGAGAATCAGGGCGCAGTGGATGTTGCGTTCCTTGCGCTTGTGGCCCATCACGAGCCGAGGTTCAAGCCCCATGTCGCGCAGGCTCTGGTACAGGTGCCATGTCATGCTGAAGCACGTGCCACCGCCCATCCACGTATCGACATCGTTCTGGTCACTATCGTCCAGATTGCGAGCACCCGTGGCACTCCCCGTCTGTTCCAGGCGGATAATCTTCGTGAGGTTCTCGTATGTCACATTCGAGAGCTTGTTGCACAGATCGAGAATCTTTTGCCACGTAGAAGCGTCCATGAGGGGAAAGATAGAAAATAGGTGCGGGGCGGAGATTGATTTACTATATTATACCCATGCTCGGCATTGTACAGAAAAAAGGAAACGATGAAAAGCTTTGCGGTAGGATGATTGCTTACGCAAGGATTTTGCCCACGCCCGACGGCGATGGCGATTCTCCTTTTGACGACATGATCCGTAACGGGCTACTGACGCTCGAGGGCGACTTCCGCGCATTCAACCCGACCGTCCCGACGCCCAGCCAACGCAAGAAGGTCATGGACGACAAGCTGAACAACCTGCTTGAATCGATGCAGGAGAGTGGCGAAGACTTGCCGGAAAATCTCGATGTCGACGCCTTGCGCGACCGACTCCACGAGCTTTCGAACATGGAAGTCATTCCCATCCCGGCCCGCATCGGGAACTTCTCGAACGAAGAGGACATCCTGAATGAAGATGCCGACATCTACTACGTCGGCGAGTTCATCGGGGCAAACCAGGCGCACTTCTGCCTCACGACGCTGCCCATCTATTACCAGGCGCGTTACCGCGAGCAGACCAAGGTCGAGGAGATGGCCCTGCTGAACGACATGCTATCGCAGTTCGAAGCGGGCGACATCATGGACAACGACGACATCCAGAAAGAAACAGCAGAACTCTTCCCGGAAGGGGTCTCGCTGAACACCTTCGTCGGCGACCTGAACAACCTGCTGAACGTCCGCGTCATTCCGTTCTTGCTCGCCTGCGAGACCGACAACGATTACCGGAGCCAGATTGCGCTGTTCTACAACTTCATGAAGGACTACCCGCAACAAGAGGACATCTCCCGCGTGGACAAGGCCATCCAGAAGTTGCGCAAGCAGAGCGACGACCAGGTCGCGCGCAAACTGCTCGAGCTGAGTTGCAAGAAGATCAGCGCCATCTACAACGAAGACACAAAATCTGCAGAAGCCCTCGAAGCAGAAATCGAGAGCATCTAGAATTTTTTCGGACAAACTCTACATTTTAGAAAGCGTGAGCAGCACAGCTCCCGCCAAGATGACCACCGTGGACGTGGCCAGCTTTATACGTTCGCGGCGCGTCGCATATTCACCGAAGGCGAACACGCCCCAGAGCTGGTTCACGACAAGGTTGAGCTGCAAAAGCGGGTAGCCAACCGCATAACCGAACAGGCCGTCGTCGGCAATCGCCCAGAAGATGGCAAGCGTACCGAGCATCCAGAGCGAGCCCGCAAAAAAGGCGAACAGCGACGGGACCATGGGCATGTCAAAGCGCTTGCCGCGCTTCAAGGTAATCAGCAAAAACAGGACAATGCTTCCGATACAGACGCCCACCGAGAACGGGAAAAGGAATTCCATGTCCCCGAGATTGCTGAGTTTATACGGAATCAGGTACGAACCGAATACGGCCCCCGAAAGAAGCGAGCGCCAGTTTTTCCAAATGTGCTGCATCTTGCCAGCCGGGATCCAGATACCCACAAGCATGCACACGATGGCGGGGATCGAGAAATAGAGCAGGGTGTGTTCGGCAAAAAGGGTGACACCCGTGATGAACGAAAGCAAAATGCTCACGCTCATGGAGCGCAGACCGGCACCCGCCAAATCCGCTTCGGCCTGCACGGCCCAGAAACACAGCGCACCGCCAACAACCCAGAGCAAGCCGCAGGCAACGCCGACCGGCTGCAAGTTGAACTGGCCCGTAACGGTCGCGATAACAGACGAGCAAAGCAGCGCACCCAACGACATGACGGCGATGAACGCCCAGGACGAATAGTGCGGATATTTCTTGAGCGGAATCATGTAGGTTCCGAAGGCGAATATGCCCATCAAGACGCCAATGATGCTGAGAACGCTACTTGCCAATGCAGAACCCCGCGAAAATAGATTGTAAAATGTCTTCGGACGAAATCTCGCCCACTATGCTCTGGAGCGCACGGCGCACAAGCTGCATCTCGAAGGCGAGCAGTTCGACCGCCGGATTCGTGCGGATGAGATCGAGGGCGCGGTCGATACCGGCGAGGGCATCCTCGAGGCATGCCTTTTCGCGTTCGCTCGTAATCCAGAAATCCTCCGAGGCTTCGTCGTTCTTGAACAAAGTCTCATTCATTATGCGCTTGAGTTCATCGAGGCCCTCGCCCGTCTTGGAAGAGACGCGAAGGGCGTTTTGAGAGGCCCTTTCCGCAAGCCCCGGGACTTCGGCGACAGAATCAACCGTGCGCAAGTCGCTCTTGGAGAGAACAATAAAGTCCGGATCGAGATTGCCGCAGTCACTTCGTTCCTTCGCAATGACACGCGAGGTGGGCTCACCCTTTTCCCGAGCCACGGGTATCGAGCCCCGAGCCTCGAGCCTCGTACCTCGAACCTCATCTTCCCCTGCATCCACGAGAATCTTCAAATCCGCTTCTTCCAGAATCTCCCGGCTCTTTTCCATGCTGAGCGCATCCAGCTTGTCGGTCGCCTGTGCCGCAATGCCCGCCGTGTCGACCAAGCGAATTTCACCGCCATCGAGGAACAGGCGCACTTCCACAAAATCACGCGTCGTCCCAGGAATGTCGCTCACCAAAATGCGATCTTCGCCGAGGAGCGCATTGGCGAGGCTCGACTTGCCCGCGTTCGGAGCACCATACAAAACCACCAGCGGCAAGCGACGTACAGCAGCACCCTTGAAACTTTTGAGCATGGCAACGACATTTGAGCGAATCGCAGCGATTTTGTCACCCCAGGCAGCATAGTCCGGGTCCGCTTCTTCTTCGGCAAAATCCACATCGAGTTCAAGGCGTGCCGAAATGTCCTTGACCTGTTCGGCAAGAGACACGACGCGCTTCGAGAGGGCGCCGCCCAGCAGGCGGTGGGCGTTCCGCAGTTCAGAGAGGTTCGCACTGTGAATCACGTCGGCGACGGATTCCGCCTGGGCAAGGTCCATTTTCCCGTTGAGGAACGCGCGGCGAGTGAACTCGCCCGGCTCGGCGAGCCGCACACCGCCGACTTCGCGGATAGCGCGAATCAGTTCGCGCACGATGAGCGGGTTGCCGTGCGGGTAAAGTTCCAGTACGTCTTCGCCCGTATAGGAATTCGGGCCTTCGAAAAAGACATAGACGAGACTGTCGATGGCGGGGGCCGCCGTAAGGCATTCGCCTTCCCCGGCGTCAGCCGGGCGCGGGTAGCGGGCCGTCCCGAGACGGACTTCGCGCGGCTTGATTGCTGCAAGAGCCGCATCCCCGAACAAAGCGCGCACCACGTCGCGAACCTCCGGCCCGCTCACGCGGACGGCGGCCACGGCACTCACGCCGGCAGGGGTCATCGGGGCTACGATAGTCCGGGAATCCATACCGCAAAAATAGTAAATAGGAATCCCGGGCTTGTCGGTTTTTCTTTTGTCACTTCTTTATTAACGTATGTACGGGGCCTACATCCGTAACTGCATAGTGTTCATCAATGGTTCCCTTCACGGTGGAATAGACCCATACTTGGCAATCCAATTTCAGAGGAGGCGTGTTTTTCTTGAGAAGTAATTCAATACTTAAGGTGTCGCCCCTGCTTTCTACCCCGATAGACTTGATAGAATCTTGACTCCAGCTCAATTGTGATGGGAATGCAAATGAAACCTTGCCGTTCTCACTAACAATAAAAAGAGTATCCACATTTTCTATGCTGTCCTGCTGATCGTTGGTTGCACAAGGAGACAATGAATCTAGCTGAAGAAGGGTCTCGTTGTAGACATTTTCAGCAGAACGGTTTGTGCTAGC
>Ga0265298_10007618_pt1 | contig 13124 bp, 7 predicted proteins | sample AusTroGonzalo_MG_3_FD_193486 | JGI IMG/M metagenome (GOLD analysis project Ga0265298, IMG submission 193486) | Bovine rumen microbial communities from tropical cattle in Woodstock, Queensland, Australia - Gonzalo_01 | ecosystem: Host-associated > Mammals > Digestive system > Stomach > Rumen ... | reverse complement strand
ACGACTATCTTGGGCGCGTCCAGCTTAACGACTTCATGCAGGCACACCGCTATCTCGACCATGGCGCGGCGCTTGACGTCTGCCGCGCCCCGATGGACATTCTGGCCGCAGATGCCGTGCGCGAACTCCTTGACAGGCGGCCTGACCGCCCGGCGATCCTTGCGGAGGTCGGAGCGGTAAAGGCAAACCACCAGGGGCCGAGCGAGCTATACCCGAAGGACACCATGGGCATGCTCCTGCATGACGAGATATTTGCGCCGTTTTTCGCCGGAGCGGCCGGAAGCGGACAGCCCTGGCACTGGGATCACCAGTACATCGACGGCAACAACCTCTGGTGGCACTTCTCGCGCTTTGCGGAGGCGGTGAAGGGCGTCGATCCGGCGTCAGAGCATTTCCGTCCGTTCCACACCGAAACGCGGCGACTCCGAATCTGGGGGCTTCGCGGAGAACGCACTACGCTCATGTGGTGCCGAGACAAGGCGAACACATGGGAAAGCGAGCTGGTTTGCGGCGAGGCGCCAAATACAATTGCCGGCGAGAAGATTCACTTTGTCGACGGGTTCAAATGCTACCTTCCGTGGGAGAACCGCTGGGTTGCCGTGGAGAAGGGCGGCACACTACCGGACTTTACGCGCTCGATAGTCGTTTGCATTCCAACTAGGAGCGGAAAATAGCCGGAGGTAAAGTTGTTGCTTATGTCTTGCGCCATGACTGTCTTCCTTGGATGCTATACCGATAGCGCCCATCCGAATGGGCTCAAGGTGCTTCGCGTTGACGAAACGGCTGGGCGGCTGGCGGTTGTGGCGGAGTATCCGGTTTCCAACGCACTCTACCAGGCGCTTTCTCCAGATGGTGCCGTCCTGTATTCTTGCACCGGTGAGGGGCTTGCATCCTTCAGCGTCGACGGTGCCCGGCTTGGCGGCATAGATGGTGTTAAACTCGGCAATTGCGTTTGCCATGTCGCCGCGATGCTGGATGGCAAGAGAGTTGTGTTCGCAGACTATCTCGGCGGGTTCGTCGGTTCAGTGGTGGTTGAGGACGGCAAGTTAGGCGAAATTGTCACGCATCGACACAGTGGTTCTGGCCCTAATCTGCCGCGTCAGGACAAGGCACACTGTCATCAGACGCTGCCGCTCCCGGATGGCTCAGGGTATGCTGTCTGCGACTTGGGTCTGGACGAAATAGTCACATATCCGGACGTTCGTGTCTTCAAGACCGCTCCCGCAGGCGCGGGGCCTCGCCATCTCCTTTTCCATCCGAACGGTCGCCTCGCATTCCTTGTCTCGGAACTTGGCAACCTCGTCACGTCGCTTTCATGGTCTCGCGCCGACGGATTCAGCGTCATCGACACACTCCCGACGCTTGCAAATGCAGCTCCCGTCAATCCTGCAAATCGGGTCTCAAAAGACGATCCGGGCCATGCTGCTGCCGCAATCCGCTTCACGCCCGACATGAAACGCGTCGTTGTGTCGAATCGAGGCGAGGACTCGCTTGCCGTCTACGACTTCGATGGCGCGTCCGGGCGCCTCGCCTTTAAGTCGCGGACGTTCCTTGCCGGTAGTTGGCCACGCGATTTCATTTTTGTTTCCGACAATCTTGCTCTCGTTGCGTTGGAGCGTTCTGGCGAGGTGCACATGTTGCGCTATGATGTGGCCACCGGGGACTTCAAGACGATTGCCACTCTTGGCGGGCTGTTCCGCCCCGTGGCGCTTTGTAAAGGAGTGAATGGATGACGCTTGTAGAGTTCGTGCCACCGACGCCCCATCCGCTGTGGAAGCTGTGTCCGCAGATGGGGATAACGGATGTCGTTGTGAAGGTGAATCCCGACTTGACGGGGCTTTCCGATCCGTGGCGATATGAAACCCTATCGTCTATCGTCGCGCGCCTCAGTTCCGCCGGGCTAAATGTCATCGGTCTTGAAGGTGATCCCTTCGACATGTCGCCCATCAAGGAGTTTGGAGCGGATACTGGGGCAACGGGCGTCCCGCCCGTTGCCGTCAACGGGCAAGATGCCCGTTGTCCCAGTGGTCGGGAAGAGGCACTGGAACACTACCGCGAACTGCTGGAGTCGATGGGGAGACTTGGAATAAAGCTCCTTTGCTACAACTTCATGGTTGGAAAGGGCTGGTCAAGGACTGGCGTCCGCGAAGGCCGCGGCGGCGCAAAGGCGACGTATTTCTCGCTTGAAGAATCGTTTAGCCACAAAGAACACAAAGACTTTGTGGATTATGCGCCCTTTGTGGCTGAAAACAATCTTGGCAATCTTGTAAATCCTGTCAAAAGACAAGGCCTAATCATCTCCCACGACCAGGTCTGGGCGAATTACGAATGCTTCATCAAAGCGGTGATGCCGACTGCCGAGAAGTGTGGTGTTCGCATGGCGCTTCATCCCGACGATCCATGTTTGCCATCGCTTGGCGGCTATGCGCGAATCTTTGGAAGCGTTGAGGCTTACGACCGCGCATACGCGCTTTACCCGTCGCCATCGAATGCAATCACTTTCTGTCAGGCGAATTTCAAGTTGATGGGCGTAGATCTCGATGCGACAGCGCGGCACTTTGGCAAGCGCATCGCCTTTATCCATGTGCGCGACGTCGAGGGAACGAAGGAAGATTTCACCGAGCTTTTCCACGACCAAGGAACTACGGACCAGTTCGCGCTGATGCGAACATACCGCGAACTTGGACTTGACGTTCCGTTGCGCGGCGACCATGTGCCCGAGATGGCCTACGACCGAGAACTCACACCAGAAGGTACGCCTGGCTACTTCACTCTCGGACGCCTCTTCGCCAACGGATTTTTAAAAGCTTTGCTAATTGGTCGGACGTAAATTTGGCGGAAAGATGATGTTATTTTGGTGATTTAGTTATTCCCCGAAATGCGGCGATATTGTATAATTGAGACGCAAAGTCAAAGAGGACACAACATGAGCATTAAAGCAAAAGCCTGTTTCTGTTTCGCAACTGTCGCAATCGCACTGTCGGCGCTGGCCGGCAACGAGGCGAATCCCGACGCCGTTGAGCTTGCGCCGCTGCCGCTGCCGGTGGAGTTCAAGAGCGACATGGACAAGCCGGTTCCGTTCGACGCGTCGACAACGGTCACAGTGCAGTGTCCCGACAACGATGCGGCCGGATGGCTCTCGCTGCATTTCAAGGAATGGTACGGAGAGCAGGCGCCGAAGGTCGTGGGAGGGCCGCGCTCTGTCGCGGCCGCGGACGGGACAGAGCCCGTCCCTCCCGAAGGGGACGAGGCGTATGCAGTGAGCGCGGACGCCTCGGGCGTGAAGATTGCGGCGCGCTCGCTCGCGGGCGTGCGGTGGGCGGCGTATTCGCTCCGCCAGCTTGTGATCGCGAAGCGCGGCACGTTCAAGACGGAAGGGTATCTCCTGCCTACGTTCTCGATTTCGGACAAGCCGCACCTTGCTTTCCGCGCAGTCCATCTTTGCTGGCTCCCCGAGGTGCGTCCGCAGCAGATGGAAAGGGCGATCCGCCTTGCGGCGCTTCTCAAGTTCAACTACGTGATCATCGAGTCGTGGGGAATGTACGAGAGCGAGAAGCATCCGTGGTGGCACTGGCCGAATCCAACGATGACGAAGGAGCGGATTCACCGCCTTGTCGCGCTCGGACGCGACCTCGGAATCACGCTTATCCCGCAGATCAACGTCTACGGGCACGCCTCGTCTGCGCGCTCGTGCACGCTCAAGCATGTCACGCTCGACTTCCATCCGGAGTACGCGCCGCTGTTCGAGCCTGGTGGATGGAACTGGTGCCTTTCCAACCCCGAGACGCAGCGGGTGCTCCGGGAGCTGATCTCCGAGATGCACGAGGACTTCGGCAATCCTCCGTATTTCCACCTCGGATGCGACGAGGCCCAGCCGCCGACGTGCCCCGAGTGCCGCAAGTCGCCTTATTCCGATCTCGTGTGCAAGCACATCTCGGACCTCGCCGAGTTCGTGAAGTCGCGCGGTGCGCGCGCGATGATCTGGCACGACATGCTGCTCGATCACGGCGACCCGAGGTGGGAGGGATTCGTGCACTGCGGCAACAAGGCCACGGCCAAACTCGCCGACATGCTGCCCAAGGACGTAATCATCTGCGACTGGCAGTATTCCTACAAGGACATGAAGGAGGTTCGCAAGGACTGGCCGACTATGGGCTATTTCAAGGAGAAGGGCTTTGACGTCGCGGGGTGCCCGTGGATGAACTTCAACTCCATGAAGCCGATGGCCGACTACATCGCGAAGATAGGCGGATTCGGCTTGGTTGAGACGACATGGCACCATCTGCGCGGCAAGGACTGGGTGCGCATGTACCGCAACGCGTCCTCCGCGGCATGGGGCACGCCGGTGCGCAGCAACGGCGCTGGGCCGATGACCGACGGCGAGTTCGCGACATTGCTAAGGATAGTCGGACACGACATGAAGGCTACGGACTACCTCGACACCGGTCACCTGAACTACCAGGTTCCGCCGAGCTGGTGGATCGACAACAACTGATGGCGCTCCGTGAGCGATTTATACACATTCTCGCGTCGATTATGCAAGAACCTTGGCGAGGTTTATGCAATAATACAATTGTCACAAACAACTATGGCATGATATTATGAAGGCTACGAGAAAGATGTTGTTCAAGAAGGTGGCGGCGGTTGCGGTTTTGCCGCTTCTCTGCACGCTGTCTGCTGAGGCCGGTTCGCTCGACCTCGCGGTGCGAGACCGCGCGCCGGAATACACGATCGTCCATGCGGCGGATGCATCGCCTTCGGTGAAGTACGCCGCCAGGGAGCTCAGGGACTTCACGGCGCAGATGACGGGCGTGAGGCTGCCGATCACGACGAACGCGACTCCGCAGCAGAAGTCGATCGTCCTGAGGGAGATTGTGAAGAGCGATTGCAACGGGCAAGATGCCCGTTGTCCCAGTGGAGACGCTACCGTGGCGGGACCGTCGAACGGGCAAGATGCCCGTTGTCCCAGTGGAGACGATGCATTTCACATTGTGGCGCGGCAGTCGCAACTGATTGTCGAAGGTGGGAAGCGCGGCGTCCTCTACGGCGTTTACGAGTTGCTGGAGAAGTTCGGCGGATGCCGCTGGTACGCCTCGTGGCACACCGTCATCCCCAGCCGTGACACGTTTTCGGTGCCTGACGACCTTGACGACGCGCAGAAGCCTGCGTTCTCCCACCGCGAGCCGTTCTGGTGGGACATGTTCAACCCCGACTTCGCGGCCCGCAACCGCGCAAACGGCAGCTCTATGAAGCTGGGCCCGAAGCACGGTGGCGTTGCCGGGCGCTTCGGCCAGGGCCTTGGTAGTTGCCACACGTTCGCGCATCTTCTCCCGGTCGAGAAGTACTTCGACAAGCATCCAGAGTACTTCAGCATGGTGAAGGGCAAGCGCATCAAGGACCATCCGCAGCTCTGCCTCACGAATCCAGACGTGCTGCGCATCGTCACCTCGAACGTGCTCGAGCATATTCGCAAGGACCCGACGGCCGACTACTACGGCGTGAGCCAGAACGACTGGAACAACTTCTGCGAGTGCCCCGAGTGCGCGGCGGTGGACGCCGAGGAGGAGTCTCATGCCGGCACCATGATTCGGTTCGTGAACGCAATCGCCGAGGCGGTGGAGAAGGAGTTTCCGGACAAGATCATCGAGACGCTCGCCTACACCTATACGCGCAAGCCGCCGAAGAAGACGAAGCTGCGCCACAACGTGATGCCGTGCCTCTGCACGGTCGAATGCGACATGTCGCGTCCGCTTCCCGAGTCGCGCTATGTCCAGAACGTGAAGTTCGTCGACGACATCAAGACGTGGCACGAGCAGGCCTCGCGCCTCTACCTGTGGGACTATGTGACGGACTTCCACGCCCTCCCCTATCCGTTTCCGGACGTCTACGCGCTCCAGGGCAACGTGCAGTTCTTCCGCGACAACGGCGTCTACGCGCTCTTCGCGCAGGGGAGCCGGCATGGATGCCACGCCGGGTTCGCCGAGTTGAAGGCGTGGCTGCTCGCGAAGTGGATGTGGAATCCAGACCTTCCGATGAAACCGCTCCTCGACGACTTCTTCGCCGGATTCTACGGCGCGGGCGCGCCGTTCGTGCGCGAGTACTTCGAGGAGCTCCATCGCCTCCAGATCGCCTATACGTCTGCCGACACCAATCGCTGGCTGAACTGCCACCAGAACATTCCGTGTCCGGACATTCCCGTCGATTTCTGGGACAGAGCGGAGAAGCTTCTTGACCAGGCCGCCGTCGCCGTGAAGGGCGACAAAACGCTGGAGTACAACGTGCGGACTGCACTCTTGGGCGTCGACTACGTGCGCGTCGAGACTCTTCGCAAGGCGGGCGGTACGGTTGCCGACCTCTCGGACGCCGGTACGGCGCGCAAATCGCTTGCGCGGCAGCGGTTCCTCGTGAATCGCGCCTTGGCGTTCATGGACGAGGCGAAGAACGTGCGCTTCCGCTCCAGCGCGAAGAAGGACGGCGAGATACTCGCCGAGTGGCGAAAGATCGCGGACGGCACCATTTCGGCGCGGGCGGACGGCATAGTGGAGGACGGTTTCATGAAGCTGCCGCGTCTTGGCAAGGGAAACGATCGCGTGGACGATCCGCTTGCGGAGGACGGTCATGCGGTCAAGCTCTCCGACACCGAGTCGCACTGGACGATCCTGTTTCCAATGACGGGTGTCACGTTCGAGAGCGGAAGGCGCTACACCTTGCGCATGCGCTTGCGCGCGGATCTCGTTCCTGAGCGCAAGGGACAGGCGGCAACCGTCGGCATCTACGATCCGAAGACGAAGAAGTACGGCTGCACCAACTCATATCGTGCCGAGCAGCTGTCGGGCGACTACGCCTGGTACGATGTCGGAGACTTCGATCCTGCAGAGCTCTCCGACCGCGCCTACATCTATGTCGGCGACGGCTATCTCGACAAGGAGGGGAAACTGTGCGCGAACGCCCTGTACCTCGACAAGTTCCAGTTTCGCGAAGCGAAGCCGTCGTCTGACGGACAGTCAGGAATGTGACAAACTTTTCGCTAAAGGAGCAAATGTATGACATCGGTGAGAAATGGAATGTTGCTGGCTGTTTGCTGCGCCGCCGTGGTTTCTGCAGCCGCGGGAGAGACGGAGATTAACCCGATAGGGGCGAAGACGCGCGACGAGATCGTCGAGTTCTTCACCGACAACGAGTTCGGACGGCGTCCGCCCGCGGCGGAGAAGCTGTCACTCTTGAAGTTCGAGAAGGCGTCGGACGACAAGCTGATGCCGGACGGGAAGATGATCCGCAAGCAGACGCGGATAATCTACGGCGGCCCGTACGGGACGAATTCGTTTGTCGCAATGGCGTTTGTCCCTGCGGAGGCGAAGGGACCGGTTCCGGCGTTCATGCTCATCTGCAACCGGAAATACGACGAGAACTGCGATCCCGAGCGCGTGAAGAAGAGTCCGTTCTTCCCCGTCGAGGAGATCGTCGCGCGGGGCTTCGCCGCCGTTTCGTTCTTCAACGGCGACATCGCGCCGGACTACAACACCGGCAATACGAAAGGCGTATTCGAGGTGTTCGAGAAGCCGGGTCCGTACCGCAACAAGAAGCTTTGGGGCACGATCTCCGCGTGGGCGTGGGGCGCGAGTCGCGTCCTGGATTGGCTTGAGACGGTGCCGGAGATCGACGCGGGAAAGGTCGTCGTCGTCGGACACTCTCGCGGCGGGAAGACCGCGCTTTGGACGGCTGTGACAGACACGCGCTTCGCGGGCGTATGCGTGAACGGATCTGGCTGCGCCGGCGCGAAGCTCAACCACATGGACCTGCCCAAGTCCGAGCACGTCGCCGAAATCGTCCGCACGTTCCAGTACTGGTTCTGCCTCGACTATACGCTCTGGGTGAACCGCGAGCGGGAGATGCCGTTCGACCAGCACGAGCTCCTTTCCTGCGTCGCGCCGCGCCTCCTCGCCGTTGGGTCTGGCACCGAGGACGTCTGGGCCGGTCCCGAAGGCGAGCGGAAGGCGACGGAGCTCGCGCGCGCGGCGTGGGAGGAGCCCTCGCGCGTTTCCTACCACATCCATCCCGGCAAGCACGACCTAACCCTCTATGACTGGAACGCATACCTTTCCCTTGCCGAGCGGCATTGGAAATTATCGGATAAGTGATAAATGATTTATTTGTAAAGTGATGTATCGTTCCAAGGATTATGTTACAATTGCATCGCTATGAAAAGAGTATCGATCAGTTTGGCACTTTTTACCTTGACCTTTGCTGTGCTTGGCGATGCGGCGACGAATGCGACGCCGGCGGCTGAGCAGCGTCCGTACGTCATCGAGGCGGGCGCGGGCTGGGTTCCGATGGTCGAACACCGCGACATCCTCGAGGGGAGCGCGCTTGACTTCTCGAAGGCGGGCTTCACCGACGCGCCGGCCGGGAAGTACGGATGGATCCGCAGTGTCGGCGGACACTTCGAGTTTGAGAAGCTGCCGGGGCGTCCGCAGCGCTTCTACGGCGTCAACCTCTGCGGAACGGCGAACTTTCCCGACCATGACCTTGCGGACAAGCTCGTCACGCGCCTCAAGCGCTTCGGCTACAACGCCATCCGCCTGCACCACCACGACTTCGGCACCGTCCAGGGCAGCGCAGACGGGTTGACGCTCAACGAGAAGAACATGGATCGCTTCGACTACCTCGTCGCCGCGGCGATCCGCGAGGGCATGTACCTCACGACGGATCTTTTCGTCTCGCGTACGCGCGGCATCAAGTGGCGGCACATCGGAATCGACCGCGACGGGAATGTCGAGTCGTTTCGATTCAAGGCGCTTTGCGCGACATACGATCCCGCATTTGAAAACTGGGCGGCATACGCGAAGAACTTCCTCCTGCACGAGAACAAGTACACAGGCCGCCGCTACGTCGACGAGCCGGCGCTTTCGCTCATCTCGCTCGTGAACGAGGGCGGGCTCTTCATGAGCTGGAAGAAAGGAATCCATGAAGACCCTCATGTCATCGCATCGTGGCGTGAATGGCTGACCGCGAAGCGCGCGGCGGATCCGTCGTTCGCCGAGGGCATTGACGCCGAGAAGCTGCCGAAGGGATACTGGTCGACCAAGACGCGTCCGTTCATCGAGCAGTGGGCGGCCGAGATTGAGACGAAGATGGTCGCGCGCATGAAGGCGTACCTGCGCTCGCTCGGCGCCAAGGCGCTCATAACTAACGACAACGTCGGCCCGCACTATGTCGCCCGCAACGGGATGGCCGCGGACTACGACTACATCGACGACCACTTCTACGTGGACCATCCGAAGTTCCTCGAGAAGAGTTGGCAGCTTCCGAGCAGCTGTCCCAACGTGAACGTGCTCCTCGGCGACAAGCCGATCATGCCGGTGGACAGGGATTTTTCATTTGCGAAGGGCAAGCCGCTCACAATCTCCGAGTGGAACTTCTCTAGTCCCGGACGCTACCGCGGCGTGGGCGGAATCCTCACCGGCGCGACGGCGGCGCTCAAGGACCTGGACGGACTCTGGCGCTTCGCCTATTCGCACAGCCGTGACAAACTCGGCGACTCCGACGTACGTCCGCTCTCTTACTTCGATCTCGCGTCCGACCAGCTCGCGCTTGCGAGCGACCGTGCGAGCATCTGCCTCTTTCTGCGGCGCGACATCGAGCCGGGTGCGGACGGCGCGCTCAAGATCGACCGCGCGCGCGGATCGTTCACGATCGACACCCCCCGGACAGTCGGCGGCTTTGCGCCGGAAGGCGCAATCGAGGCTGGGCCTCTCAAGGCGACGATTGCAGGCGCACCCGCGACGGTGTGCGTCCACTCGCTCGACGGCGAGCCGGTGGCGAAGTCGCGCCGGATGCTCCTCACGCACCTCACCGACGTGCAGGGCGAGGGCGAGAAGTTCAAGGACGAGTCGATGACGGTACTCCTCAACTGGGGCAAGCGTCCGCTCGCGCAGAACGGCTCGGCGGAAATCTCGCTCGTGTTTGATTCGCCATCGAAGTTCGAGGTTTGGGAGCTTGCGGCGAACGGCGCGCGTGTCCGCAAGGTCGAGAGCAAGGTTTCCGACGGAAGACTCGACTTCACAGCATCCATTTCCGGACCCAACGGTGCGCGGATGCTGTACGAAATCGTAGTCCCATGATGTTGCCAACTGCGAAACAAGGAGGAACTTCGTGAAAGTTATGCATTTAATTTCGGTTCGGTTTTATTTATACGGTGTGTAAATGGTATAATGTTAACAAAATCGGTAGTCATATAAGGAGGTAAAAATGAGCGCGACTCATAACTGGACATCAAGGTGCATTGTTGCGATTTCGGTTGCACTGCTCTCCGCCGCGTCGTCTGCCGAAGCGCTGTACACGATGTATGGAACTACGACCGGGAAGAACGCGGTGCCATTCCAACAAGCAATCACCTGGAGCGGCGACGAGGGTGGAGTAGATCCGTGGTCACCAGGCAGCAACCAGTGTGTGTATGTAATCCAGTCTTCTGGCAAACTTAATACAGGCACCTTCCCGGATGTTCCGGTTCGTCTTGCGCTTACTGCGACAGTGTACGCGAATCACGGGGTACTCACGTTCCCGCAAATTACCGTCTTGAATTCAGATAAATCATTACAGTGCAATGACGTTGGAACTCTGTTCCTTAACGGCAACTGGACGGTTGCAAGCGGCGCAACCTGGCGTCTTGGTGCCAATGCAGTTGCAAAGAACATGGAAAGAGACGTGTGCCTGCTGTGTGCGAACAAGAATGGCGGGAACCCAGGAACATTGACGGGCGATTCCGATTCTGTTATCCGGTACTCGTATGCCATGCCGACGAACGATGTGGTTGGCGGTATTGTGGAATCGAAATTCTCGGTGCGTGCGGGAGACGCATCTGCTTTCAAGGGCAAATATGTGATAGCGGACAGGCCCTCCAAGAAAATAGATGGCGTTTATTACTACGGACGGACTCGCGTTGTATTTGCATCGCTGACGGCCTTCGGCGACCCGTCGTCGGTGAAGGCGGACGCCCTTACGCTTGGCAACGAAGCGTACCTTGAACTACAGGGAGCGGTGAACCAGACGGACAGCCGCGGCATCACGATCAACAACACGCGCGGCGGCGTCTTTGCAGATTCCGGCGCAAGCTGGATGCTTTCGGCGCCGGTCGTCTGCGAAGCGAACGCGAAATTCGCCAAAATTGGCGAAGGCACAGTGATTCTCTCCGGACGGCAGACGGGGCTTGGAGCAGTGGAGGTCGCGGAAGGAACTCTTGTCCTCGATGAGTTTGGCACTTTCCCAGCCGATCTTACGGTCGTCGTCTCGAACGGCGCGACGCTCGTCCAACACAAACACATCCCTGAAATCTCCGTGGACGTGAAAGACGGCGGAACCTATACGCGGGACATCCTCTACACGATTCCCTACGATGTTGCCGAAAACGAAACAGAGCCCCTCGACTTCAGGGACGGCGTGCCGCCGTTGCCGTTATCGCTCCACCTTTCGGACCGCATCGACATCGACTACTTTGCGGCACACGACTTCGCTACAAACCGGCTCGAGGTCGCGAAACTTCCTTCTGGCACATCGGCCACCGTCGATGACTTCACCGATATCACTGAAAAGACGCTTGGACTTCCAAGGACGTATTTCGAAATCGAGGACAAGGGAACTTACAAGGCGCTCATTCTTGTCGCGAAGCCTGTTGTCACCAGCATGCGAGGCTTCAAGAATGCCGACGGCGGTGTCAATGCGGACACAGTTGTGGACACTCCTTTCCCTTGGTCGGATGGCAACCCCGCGCATACAGGGGCCGACTACCTTGTGACCCATAGTCTCCAGCACGTGGGATCGTCGGTTTTCAGAGGTGATTCGCTGACGATTACAAATGACGTGCAGCTCCGACTTGTCAACAACGAGATGAACTCTCGGCTTGACAAGACGTCGCTGTACAAGGGTCTCAAGGTTTATCCTAATAGCGGAGATCTTGCAAACGCAAAGCTGAGCGGTGACTTGACGCTTATGGGTGAATTCGGAAGCACCCAGTCAGTCGACTCCGTCATGTTCCGGACTGGACGCGCTGGGGCCGGTAAAGTCATGCGGCTTAATCTCGCTGCGGAACTGAAAGGAGTGGGATCGGCGTACTTGAGCCTTAACGACGTCTGCACTAACAGCGCTCCACAGATGTTGGAACTCGAGATTAGTGGATTGAACACAAACTACTGCGGAATATTCGTGGCGTATGGCGGCAGCGTCAGAAACCAGGGAGTGAATAAGGCTGCTGATGAGACCAATCACATGGACGTCGTCATAGGTGACGCGCGGAACCTCGGCGGCCCGCTGCCGGAGTTCACGTACAATGCGCTGCAATTCGATAGATATTCCATGTTGAAGGTGAAGAACGACGTGACGCTCGACACGGAAAACCGCGGCATATACGTGACGTCCGGAAAAGGCGGCTTCGTGACGCCGGACGATACGACGCTCACAATCAAGGAAAAGCTTACGTTGAACGGGTCGTTCTACAAGCATGGTACGGGCACGCTCGCACTCGGCGGCGACCTGGATCTTCAGAACGCCAGTGCCAAGTGCTTTGTGCGCGAGGGTGCGATCAAGGTGCTTTCCGATGCGGCGGTCGCAGGGCTCGGCATGACGTTCTCCGACGACACGGCGATTCTGCTCGATCCTGACGCGGAAATCGTGAACGGCTTTACTGGGGATATCTCGGTCGTCAATGCCGGCGAAACGATCGCTCTTCACTTAGAGTCGCAGCCTGAAGAAAAGATAAAATTCACGATCCCGGTCTGCACCGTTCCGACGGCGAAAGGCGACATTTCGGGGTTGTTTGCCGTCGAGAAGCTGCGCGGCTACAATGTCCAGCTCGTGACATCGTCCGTCGAGGTCGATTCCGTCCCTTGCACGCGCTATTTGGTTCAGTACAACCACGCCGGCCTAATAATCACGGTCCGATAGCGTGTCCGTTGAAGTTCGACTGAGAAAAGGAGAGGTACGCTGACATGTTCGAGTCTGCGATTGCCATGTTTGCCGCGAGTGCGGTGCTTAACTGGACGATGCCCGACGGCAAGGTCGTGGCCGAGACACAGGAGCTTGCGCCTTTCGATGGCGGCGTGTCGCTTACCGTCGAAAGGCGCAAGCTCCTG
>Ga0265298_10007617_pt1 | contig 13126 bp, 14 predicted proteins | sample AusTroGonzalo_MG_3_FD_193486 | JGI IMG/M metagenome (GOLD analysis project Ga0265298, IMG submission 193486) | Bovine rumen microbial communities from tropical cattle in Woodstock, Queensland, Australia - Gonzalo_01 | ecosystem: Host-associated > Mammals > Digestive system > Stomach > Rumen ... | reverse complement strand
TAGAAATGCTTGTCGGACAGGAGGGGAGTGGTGATGAAATCCTTGGAGTAGTCAATCGCTCCGTCCAGGTTCTCCACCTCACCGGAAAAGAAATTGTTCCTCATCCGGCAGTAGATAGTGTTCGTATAAACATCCTTCCACCAATACAGACCGAACATCTTGGAATAGGACAGGAGGAAATCAGCTGCGCTCTCGTCGGTTGAAAGCAGCTTCTTCTTCGTAATCTTCGCACCTGATGAAATCTCGTTGGGTACGGTCAGGGCTATGTTTCCACCGTACGATACGACTCTCTTCATCGCATCGTACACTCCGGAGATGTTGCCGATTTTGCTGGGGTCTCCGAGTCTCGTTCCCCAGTAGTTGTAATAGTACTCAGTCTCGTCTGCCCTGGGACCGAATGAGCCGTAGTAGTGGTTTGTGACCAGCTTGAACTTCACGTGGTCCACCTTCGGTATCTTGTTGATGTTGAATCTCCACGTGTTTATCCCGTTGGTATCCACAAATTTATGTGCATGGAGGTTGGAATCGTATTTGAAAGTACCGGGTATCTCCACGATGTTGGCAGGAGCGAATTCAGGTCCCAGCACGGTCCTTACGTCGTAGCTGAAATCTTCAAGGATGGTGAATGCGAGTTTGAGCCACCCGTAAAGGTTCCAGTCACCATCGGCATCCGTAGACCTGAACCGGTAGATGTCGCTAGCTCCAATCTTCTCGTTGGTATCCGCATTATAGGCAACGACCTGAGCGAAGACCGTGGATACAAAATAGTCATACCTGGTCTTCCCTATGAAAGGCTTGTGGGTGACATAGTAGTACATATCCAGCGGAAGCGTAGTATTAGCCTCGGCCACCATCCCCAGGTCAACTCCGGCAGAAAGGTAGCTGAAAGGATAGTTGGTGAGGTCCGCTATGCCTCCTATGGTGTTTATGCTGCTTCCGCTTATCTCTATGGTCGTTACTGCCGATGTGGTGTTCATCTGTACGTTATCGTTGGACGGTTTGGATGTCGTTGCCTGTTTCTGCTGGGTGATGGTCGGGAATGAAGGGGTGTTGTTACCGTAGGTCTCCCCGTTGCTGTCCCCGTCTATGATGAGCGATGGGAGGGTGATGTAGGATTTTCCATAATACGGATTCGCCATGCTGAAAAACTCAGGGTCGAGGTCCACATTATAGCCTCCGTTGTTCTCAGGGTCGCAACAAGCCTCAACAAGTCTGCGAACAGAGAGGACGGGTTTCTGCAAGTAGCTTCTCAGGTCTCGTACAGCCCAGCAGTCATATGATTTGTCCAGCTCTGCCATTCCGTATCCGTGGTAGGCTGTATAACTGGAATCTCCGCTGGTCATAGTTGCTGGAAATGCCTGGCCGTTGGTCGTATTCACCAGCATCCTGTTCGCATCAAAGTTATTAGGCGTTCCCTCGTATAGCGTAGCGAAGTTAATGGTATCAAAAAGCTGTCTTCCGGCCTGATTTTGACCGGCTCCCAGTCTTGTCCAGGCATCTATAACCGTATCCTTGTTGATGGTGAAGTCAAATTCCTCATCCGGGTTAAGCACATGTTCCTGCGAATCCGTGTTTTTCCATACCAGGTCGGCAAGGGAGCGCACATTTCCATCGTTTTTCAGACTTAATGAGTACCAAAAATCGCCCAAACCACCGTACAAATTGATGGAATAAAGTACCTGCTTGCCCTTTTGAGTGACCTTCGTGAGCTGCGCATAGCCTGATTCCTGCAAGTCACCGTTCACAAACACCTGGAAAGGAACTCGCTTGGATGGGTCGAACTGGTTTCCCCTCGTTCCCCCGGTCCCAATCCTGCGGTCGGTACTGAAAAAGCTGCCGAATACCAGGTGATTATGTGGCGTTCCCTCGGTTTCCTCGATGGTTATGGTCTTGGAATAGTGGTTTTTGACTATTGTGGGATTCGACCGGTCTTCAAGCTGGTATGTAAAAAGGATATTGAGGTCTTCTTTCAAGTCCACCTCAATATTGTTTATGTATAGTTTTACCTGATTTCTCATAATTTATCTCCTTTCTTTCGACTTGGATTCTTCGACTTTCACCGTATAGTTATAAAATCTGTTGTTCTGGTTCTTGTAGGTCTTGTATTCCAACGTCTTGTCCGTCATCACAACCGGTATGTATTCCTTTTCCAGGGCATCATAGAGGAAGACGTGCGTGGATTCAACCAGCTCCTTCATGTTCTTGCTCTGCTTGTCGGTCATCCATCCGGTCTGCAGCTCCCAGGTCGCCTTTATCTCGTTCATGTAGTTCACGTTCTCGAATTCAAGGGTGTTGTTCCTGAAAGACCGCGAGTAGTTGAGCCTGGTTATGTTGTCGGTCTTCTTGTTCCCACGTCCCTTGAAGACCAGCACGTCGACCCCTCCGTAGCTGTTGATGTAGTAGAGCGAATACCTGGCCTCGCATGCTGAAATCGTCTTGTAGGCTATGCCGTTCGCGCTGTAACTGTATCCTGCCCTGGCCTCGACGAAAAACCTATGCTGTTCGTTGTCGGAAATCGTCAGGCTGGTGAGAACATACGAGCCGGGAGGAGGTGTAGGCCCCGAAGGTCCAGCATCCTGCCTTATAGTTATGGTCTGCTGGTAGGTGAAGCCGTTGGTGTCATAGAAGGTTATGTACACGTAGCCGACACGGGATTCGGGGGTATTGTTCTGCGGTACGTCTATGATGAGGGTATTCCCGGGGCCCTGCGTTACCGTCACCTCCATGCTTCCACCGGTCATGTATGTGAAGTGGTCGTATTCGCAGTTCGCCGACGTTATGGTAAGCGATGACGTGGTCGAGGCGCTTGTTACGCTGATATCCGAGGTAATTGCACATATCGAGGCATCAGTTCCTATGGTTTTGAAGATGAACAGATAGGTCTCTGAGCCTACAAGCTGGTCTTCCGTATCATAGTAGCTGACCGTGATGTATGCCGGGATGTCCTGACCGGTCCTGTTGGTGTTCAGCTGCGTATCCATCCTCAGGTAGAATCCGGTGTAGTTGGGTACGGAAGGGTCTGGTCCGTAATAAATTGTCCAGGCGCTCAGAACTGCACCATGGTCTCCTCCTCCTGATGTTGTGAAGGTGAGATGGTCGAACGTACAGTCCTTGGCAAAGAGAGGCCTGTCAATCATCGTGGAACTGTTGTAGATGACGGTATATGCAGAATTTCCCGGATAATCGATGGTCCATGCGCTGGGATTTGAAGCAGCTGACTGTATAATTTGACAGACCAGGCCGTAATTATTGGAATCAGTATCTGTCACCCTGAGCCTATATATCTTATTCCTTGAAACACCAGTATTTGCCGGAACCTGGAATGTAAGGATGTTGCCGCTTAATGCACTAACCGGCTGAGAATCCCATGTACCAGAAGAACTCTCCCCCGTTATGGACAAACCGCTGAAAGTGCAGTTAACCCCAATAGCAGTCCAGGATGCCGTTGATGCCGCGCTTGAAACATGGCTGGACCCACTAGGTTCAAAGTAGAAATACTTACCCCATGGCTGAACGATGTATACGGTATCGGAATATGTGTTTCCGCTGGTATCATGGAGCGTCAGGGTGATGTATGCTTCCCTGTCAGTTGTACCAGAATTTTTGTCAAAGTGTATACCAAAACTATATTTACTTCCGTCATAAGGATATTCTTCTCTAATCGGCTGAGTAGAAGTTATTTCCATATTACCACTAACGGAATAGGTGTAATTGGTACCTGTTTCTATCGTAATGTCATCAGGGATAATATAGAAGACAAGACCGGTAGCCGTAGTTGAAGCCGTTGCCGCAGAAGCTTGGAAATGGAATCCGCCTGTTGGAGTGACCGGGTTGGGCTGCTGGTTAATGAGCAGGGGTAATGGATAGGTATTACCGCTTGTGTCATAGAAAGTTACGAGGATTTCCTTTGACCTGACCGTTGTTCCTGTATTTTCGTCAAGATGTAGATAAAAACCATAGTTCCCCGTCATATGACCAGGGTGATAGGTACCAAAATCATTAACAAATGTATTGCTGTCAGGTGGATTTATGTTTGCATAAGTAAAATGTGGTCCTGCGTCCCCTATCTGTAAATCACAGTTTTCTACTATAAGGTCAATATCAACAACCTGACCGCTGATGGGACTGTTGGCTATTCCTGGTATGGTTATCGCTGAACTGTTAAATATTTCAACAACTAAATTCGGGCTGATGCCTGTGATAATTGTCGCAGCGGAATTAAAATATATTGAAGCCATATCTTTTTGTGTTTTATTCGTTTATCGGTAAGTTCGTATAAACCGTAACCGTTCCTGTGTCTCCCGTTACGAAGAAGCTGAAAGGAACGAAACCACCCTCGGGCACCTCTTCGGTTATCGGGTTGTTGAGGGTCATGATGTTCTGCATTACCCTGTTCTCGTAGCTGTAATCCTCGTAGAAGGCAACCGCTGTGATGTTCCCCAGTTCCGGTGATGATATTGTAAAGTTCCCCAGCCACTCGTTAATGGTCTGGTATCCGGCGGTGAAGTCAATCCTGTTAGATAAGTAGCTCTTTACCAGCTGATTGAAGAATATGACCACTCCCGTTGAATCAGGCATCACATAAGCCCTTCCGGTGTATATTACCTGTCCGTCATAAGTGATGTTGTAGTTCACATAGTTCATTCCGGGTGCAGCAAGGTCAAGCACATAATCCCTCCAAATAGGTGCGACAGGAAGGCCGGTACCATGCTGCGTGATGTTGATTTCCTGACTGACTATGCTTCCGTTGAGCGTAGATGCGGTAATCAGGTAGGTCTTCGTCTTGTCAAGGGATGTCGTGTTCTCCCCGTATACGATAGTCACATACTGCCCGTCAAAAGTTGCAGATACGATGTTCATGTTTCCTGCCCCTTCGACAAGCACAGGAGCGGAAGCCAGGCCACTATGCGAGACCTCAAATTCCGTATAGCCCGACTGCCTGTTCACCGTTACTGCCGTCGGTACCACGCTCAGGTTCGCCGTCTGGGATGTAATGGCCTGGGAAATGGATGTCTGTGCTGAAAGTGTATAGGGCGAAGTGCTTATCTGTTGGAACACCTTCACTTCACCAGTCCTGGCCCACTCGTTTCCGTTTGCCAGGTAATCCACATAGAGGGTACCCGAATGGTTGGTGGTTGCGGAATAGCCTTGAATCCTCATCCAGCTTGCGGCAGAGAAGGTGAATGTTCCATCCTCGGTTGATTCAATAGCGCAAGTGAACGAACCTGCCTCCTTTGAAAGACTTGCCCTTGATGGGGTTATGGTAAGCGATTTCTGGTCCGCATTCTGGTAAAGGTCAATCCTCCCGGTTACAAGCCTGTTGAGCTCGTCCCTTCCGTAGGCCATGTAATAGGTGTGTCTCTGCGTCCCTCCGGTATTTGCCTGGAACGTAAAGGTAATGGCCGTATCGTTAACGATGTTCGCACTCACCCAGGAAGCAAGGTTGGTATTTCCCGTAAGGTCATCCTCTATGCTCCTCGTACAGTTGGTAAGGTAGATGTAGGTGCTGATGCTGTTCTGTGCGGCAGGGGCTTCAAGGGGATTCGGAAGCGCGGTGACCCATCCTTCCGTCGGCGAGTTCTTGAAGAGCATGGTCGTAGCGGAATAGGCAGACGAACCGCTGTATCCCACAACCGCCAGTTCGCTCTCCTGTCTCGTTTCCCCCGTATTGTCCTCCGTATATACATAAAGGGCATGGCTGTTATAATTGGGGTCACCAGCAGCCGAATCAATCACGTAGGTAAATACCACGTCACCCGAAGCCCTGAGATGAAGATTGGTAAGTCCATGGGCGGTAACAGGGTAATATGCCGTAGTTTCAACCGATGTAAGGGTCCTGGCTGTCGGAAGTATTTTGAGCTTGGAATAGTCCGTGTACCAGGTATAAGCCGTATCTCCCGTGTCTCCGGTATCAGGTGGTGTAGGTTCCGGTTCCGCTGCTGCTTCTTGTGACAGGATGAGGAATGCCCCGAACCTTTCATACGAGGTGGTTGAATAAAGGTACATGGAATAGGTTGCGGTCCTTGCCTCTCCCAGGTTCTCGCCAAATGTGAATGTAATCTGGTTTCCGTTTGCCGTAGGAGTAGGCTTGTCAACCCAGTTTCCTCCCGTACCAGTCACCGAGAAATAGCTGTATATGCAGTTCTCGGAGATGATGTTGACCGTTGCCGATGTTGCCGCAGACGATACCACGACAGACTCCGGTGAAAGGTAAATCCTCCTGACCACATCCGAAGGGTACTGTTGCAGGAGCGTCGAGGCCGAATAAGCCGATGACCCCGAATAGACCACCAGCTTGATATCGGCGCTCAGCTGCTGTCCTCCGGTGTTGGCGCTCACATATACGTAAAGGTTGTGGGTGTTGGTGTTCGTTGATTCCTCGGGCAGAAGGTCATAGGTATATTGAAGCGGACCTGCAGCCCTCACCTCTATGTTGGTGAATCCGCTAGCCGTTATGGGCCAGTAAGCCGTGAGCTCGTTAGCAGACAGCGTTCGGCCCTCAGGTAGTATACTTAAAACGCTGCTGTCCTTGTACCATGTGTAGTTGGAATCGGTAGCAGCTGTCCATGCACTAGGTGTACTTGCCATAATAATCTGATTTATCTAAAATATATCCAGGTCGTAGTTATACCTGAACCTGTTATGCCCCGTAGCTTCCAGCCCTTGTTTTTGGAATAGGGGGCCACAAATATCACTTCACAAGGGTCCTGATTATCTCTTCCAGGTTGTTCGATATGTCCGTGGTAAGCGCCTGGTCTATCTTCTGGTACCACTCGTTCAAAGTAAGCGCATTTGCCTTCTCGAATAGGTTGGTGGCCTTGGTTCCCTCCTCAGATATCTTCCGGGCGATAAGGTACGCAAGCTGTCTTTCCGTCGGCAGTCTTCCCTGGTCATCACGCCTCGGCACTATCTTCTTGACCCTTATCCATTTCTCTATGTCATTTAACGGGGGAAAATGCGGTCTCGTACCCTGTTCAAGGAATTCCCCGTAGAAGGGCATGGTGAACTCTACGACGAAACTCTGGCCGTTAAGCTTCACCTCGGTGCTCACGCTGTTGTATAGGTTCTTGGTCGCTATGTGGTCCCCGTCCTTCAAACCCTCGCGGTAATTTTCGACGAGCGCCCTGCCATAAGCCCCAAGTACCGCAATAAGGGACGGGAACAGGCTTGCGACATCATTCTTCTTTCCAGGTAGTGTATTTGCCATCAGCTCCTCTTGTTTCTAATTTTCTTTATCTCTTCGCTCTGCCTCCGTCTCTTCTCCTTGATGTATGTAAGGTAGGCAAGGAATTCAACGGCAGGCATCTCATATATCTTCTCCCAGGCCTGTCTTATGGTCTCCGAAACAGCGTCTATGCAAGACAGCCAAACATATGTTCCAGCTCCCGGGTTTTCTTTATCTCCTCCGCTATCCGCTTCTTCTTCTCCTGGTCCTTCTCCTTCCTCATTTCCTTTTGCAGAGTCCGGGTCAAAGACTGCAGCGAACGTACGGTCAATCTTACGTACTGCTGAAAAAAAAAGCGTGTAAGGGATAATGCATGGGTGATTCTGAAATGGTCCCTGATGTCTGCCTGCACCTTCTCCATCTCATATCCCCCGTCGTTATAGGTATGTCCTTCGGGAACCATCAGGCAGGAAAGTATCTGGGTCATGTTCTGGTCGATGTCCCTGCTGAAAGTCTTGAAGTCTATGTACTGCGCGGTCGTTATCTTCTGATGGTTGAGGCAGACTATGTATTTCGTCCCGTTTATGATGTAACCACCGGCAGGATTAGGCACGACAGGCTCCTTACCCAAAAAGGCTATGGCATCCAACATATCGCTGAATTCGTCAAGGGGTTTGTCATATGCATCCTCATCGGGAATATCGTACAGCAGTCCCACCAGTTTCACGTTCTTGTCCACGGCATCGGTTTCCTGGTCTTTAAGTATCTCCGCTATCTCCTGCCAAAGCCCGACGGTCACTTCATCCCACGAGCTTGCAATCGGTTTGTTTTTCATTATTTGTGACTATTATCTAACTTTTATTCAATAATCGCTTGATATCTAATATTTTCTCTATCAAGGTTCAGTTCTCTTCTGGACTTTAATCGGCATACATCCACTTATATCCTTTCACTTGTCCTTTCCGTCCAGCACATGCGCCTTGAATATTTGACTTGTAATCTCCCACCTCATCTGCTGCATCCTGAATAGTCCTGAACCCCATTATCGGCTCACCATCAAGAGTGCACATATAAACCCTTCTCTTATTGACCTTCTTATAAATCTTCTTGGCTCTGGTTCCGTAGTTGCAATTGTATTTCCCCGTGCACCATTCAAGGTTGTCCAGAAAGTTATTCGTAATCGTCTCGTCCTTATGATTGACTTGGGGGTAGTTGTTTGGGTTCGGTAAGAAGGCTTCGGCAACTAATCTGTGTATCATGCGGTTCTTCCTCGCTCCATCCTTACACAGACTAACATATAAATATCCGTTTGGGTAGTCCTGGGTTTTAAGTAGCCGATTACCTCTTCTAACCCTGCCGAAAGATGATACCTCGTACAATCCTTCATAGCCTAAAACTGGCCTCCATATTTCGTTCTTATTCATAGCTAAATGATTGTCTTATAATACTATAATACAAAAAAAGTTTCAATAATGGTTATGCACAATCCCAAGAGAATACACGCCTTTATGAGCACGAGAAAGGTACGCTTCCCATGATAACATTAACGCGATACAAGTGTCATCATGCAGTCCCAAAGGTGCGTTATAAGCTACGTTCTGTGTCTTGGGGTTGTACTGTGCCTGGTAGTATCCGAGTTCGTCCCTCTGTAATGAATCGTCCAGCAGGCTTATGTTCTTCTGTTCGAAAGCCACCTGTAAATGACTCACCATATCGGTCTTGCTCTTGTTCGTCGTGGTCCATTCGTTTACCTGTATCTTCTCCTCTTTAAGCAGGTCCACGTAAGGCTTTCCCACTCCGTTCACCTCAGCATAGATTACCGGGTTGAATTCCTTGTAAGTCCTGTACACCTTCCCCACTTTATTGATGGTCATGGTCGTGTTGCAGTTGTTGAAATGGTCGATGTAAATCTGCTGTCCTGCCTGGTTTATGACGCTTATGGCCGTGTTATCCTTTCCCAGTCCAGCAGCCCAGTCAATCCCTATGTACACCTTCTCGGTCGCAACCCTTCCTGACGTTATGCAGTCCCGGTATCCTTCGAAGAGCACACTATCGCCATCAAGGAACTCTCCCAGGTATTCGGTGGTGAACTGGCTTTTCGGCATCACCTCCCTGTATTTCTCCAATAGGCTTTCAGGTAGGAACTTGCTTAAATCGTAGTCCTTGAAGTTGAACGAGAATACACCCTCCTTGCCTTCCTTCCCCTGCTGATAATAGTTGAAGAAGAAACCGGCCTTGAACTTGGGCGTGGACGTGAGCAGGATATTGGCCCTGTATACGTTCGTCGTTGCCAGGAGTACGGAGAAGAAAAACTCGTCGGGAACATAAGCGGCCTCATCGACAAACAACATACCCCCGTTCTTTATGGTCATGCCTCGAAGCGTATCCCCCTGTTCCGCTGACCTGAAATAGACTATGCTGCCGGTGATGAACTCTATGGTAAGTAATGAGTCGTTCTTCTTCTTTATGCATCCGGACTTCTCTATGGCCTTGACCAGCTCCTTGTATATCTTCCTGCTTCCGTCTAATGTCAAGCTGATGCAGATACTTACGGCATTCATATTATTTATCGAACACCTAAGTATCTCGTTTTCAAGCATTACTGTCTTTCCAGCTTGACGAGGACTTAAAACAACGAATACAGAACCTTTGGGATTCAGGCTTATAGCTTCATGTACCGCCTTCTGCCATGGTTCCGGTGTATATCCCTTAAACCTCATCGTTGTCTGGCGCTCCGAATTCGAATGTCACGTCTCCGGTCAGCGTCACGTCCTTCTTCTCGGTGTACAGGGCGTTGAGCTTGGCTATGAGGTCCGCTGCTGATTGTGCCGCCTTCCTTGCCTCCACGCTGTCCCTTCCGTTCAATTCCTCTATCTGGCCTTCAAGCAGCGTAACGAGCTTTGTCCTTATGGCCTCGCTCCCGTCATCCTGTTGCTGTGCTGCCAGGTACCTTAGGGTTGCCCGGTAGTATTTTTCCGCCTGGCTCTCCTTTATCCCGTATGTATCCACCATGAACTCCAAACAAGTCATCCTGCTTTTGCCTTTGGCTATCATCTTGGCGACCTGCTTTATACGGGCTAATGTCTGCTGGGTAATGGCGTTGTTCTCATATGACAGCTTGACCTTCTCATAAGCCTGGTTCTTTATACTTGGCATCGTTTATTCCTCCTTCTTTTTGCTTTTATTTGTGGCCGACTTCTTGGTTTTCGGCGTTGCACTTGTCTCAGTTGGGGCAGGTTCAGGTTCATTCTCTACCTTCTCATAATGCTTCTTGGCCTCTTCCAGTACGTTATATAGTTTCCTGTACATACCCAGAACGCAGGCAGAGCAACCGAAATTCCTTTTCTGTCCGTCGTTTAATATCCTGTCAAGCCTTTCGTTTATCGAGTGGGGGAGAATCCTTGCATAGCTCTGTTTGGCTGCCGTGTAGAATGTCCTCCCGTAGGCTTTTATGAACTCGTATTCTTCCTTGGTTATCATCTTGATTGATTTTAATTGAAATATAAATTATCCCTACAACCGGTCCAGCACTTTTGAAATGTTATAAATCACCCGGTCTAAAAGGTCCTTGATGAGCTGGAGGAGTGATGACATGGTGGAAGCGGTGAACGACAACAGGGCGCACACAGCTATGTAAGGCAGGGTCAGGTTTCCGGTGAACAGGATGTATAATAATGTAGTCCACCATACGGAACACAGGGAACAGTCGAATGGCTTGAAACTGAATTCCCTGTACTTCCTGTTCGGATAAGTAACCTCCCAGACCTTTTTCTTAATCACGTCCATAACTCCGCTCAGGTCCACTATGAACACCATTATTATCTGTAACAGCAGCAGTTTAATTATCGTCAGCATATCTCTCGTCCTTTATCTTCTTATCTATTTGACGGTCCAGCTTGTTTTTCATCTTCCCGTAAAACTGGTCCATGATGTTCAGCTTTATCTGGTCCATCTTCTTCGCTATCGCCGTCTGGGAAACATCCAATATCTTTGCAACCTGTCTCAGACTTCCCTTCTCGACATACAGCAGGATTATGGTCTTGTCGAATGTCGTGAGACCCGTAGCTATGATTTGTTTCAGCAACAGCGTCTTCTCATCCTCCTCCGAAAAAAGCATAGAATCATCGTCAGGGGGTGCATATTCCAGCCACAAAGACTTTACCTCAACTTTTGTATCTTCATTCATATCTTCTCGCTCAATTTTGTAAGGTCGATGTTCCTGTTGGTGTGTTCCAGGGGTTTCTTATACTTTGTCCAGAAGGGTGATGTGCTTGATTGCCAATTATTTATACATACTCTGGCCGTGAAGTACTTTATCTGGTCCTTCTGGTAAATCTCGTTAAGCTTCTTGTTGTCGTAGGTCAGTAGAATCATGTAAATCTCCTGGACGAAATCTTCATAGAAATCCTTGTCCACTCTGAGGTTCTTTGCCATGGTCTCAACCAGTTCATCCTTTACCAGGGCATCAACTATTTCCGAATTCGTGTAGGTCATTCCCTTATAAAATCTCCTAGTCTTATTCTTGCCTTGGACTTATTATCTTCAAGCCATAAATCCACGCTTACATCCCAGCACTTTGTTTCCCGGTTGTATGTCATCTGTGGGAAATCATAAACATAGCTGTACCCTGGTGGTGGAGGGGGGAGCGTATTCATCCTGTCATTTATTTCCCTCTCCATCAAGTCAATCAGCAGCAGGTTAATCTCGTTCATTTCTTTCTTTCCTCCTTGTATATCGCTTCCTCCTTTGTCAGCCAGATTTCTTCCTTCTCTTCCTTGCCCTTCTCGTAATTGGCTGTCGTTGTGGTGCAGAACTGGGTGTATTTGCGTTCTTCCAAATTCATCTCCGTTATATCCCAGACCAGCGTGTAATCATCGAAGAAACCGACCACGTATGCCTTCCTGTTGTCTTCCCTGGCCTTGTTCTGCAGCCTCTTTCCCTTCATATAGTCAAACATGAAATTATCGTACTTGGTATAGTCTCTGTGGATGGTCTTTATCTCCCCGTATGATGTCGTTACCGATGAGGTCCAGGCTGTCATCTCGAAATCGAAGGTGCAGAAGGGGTCTAATGTAAAATCTATTCTTTTCTTTCCCCTGAGGATGTCTTTCATATTCAGCATCATCCAGGCATAGCGTCCTTCCATTTCCCTGTCATTAAAAAATGTATTCATCTCCTTCTTGTTTTATAGCCTTATTCTTTTTTCTTCCGTTTACCATAAATAGTTCGAAATCTCAAAAAAATTGGAAAAAGTGTAAAAAATCGTAACTTTTTTCACATTCCCACTTAAATAATATAAGCTGTAAAAAGGTATTAGTAAAGGCTTTTTATGTTAATTAACCGTTAGTTTATTCATGCCGGGAGTTTCTAGTATTTGCCGCATAAAAAAAACCCATAGCCTCCTTGGACGGGGGTTATGGGTCTTGTGGTGGTATGGGAAGTCCTGGCTAAAACACGGAAGCTACTTCTTGGATGATGGTCGATTTCAGGAGCTTGGAGTAGGCCATCTGGGTAATCTGTGTGGAACTGTGGCCGAGGCATTTGCTGACCGTTTCAAGACGCACACCACGATTAAGGAGCCTGGTACCATAGGTCTTGCGGAACAGGTGGAAATGGAGCGTCTTGTCAATCCCGCATATGGTCTGGAGCTCCTTCAAGTATGCGTTGCCCAGCTGGTTGCTGATGCTTGGTAGGTGGTTGTTATACTTCTTCAAGACCTCAACACCTTCCGGGAACACTACGGCCGTATACTCAACCCCGGTCTTCTTCCTGCCCTTGTAGATGTAGCAGGTACCGTTCTCGTCATAGTGGATGTCTTCCGGCTTCAAGGTCTGGGTATCTATGTAGGCCATCCCGCTTGCAATCTGGAATACTGCGAGGTCCCGGACTTTCTCCAGCCTCTCAATACCTATTTCTTTGCCCACTAAACGCCCTATTTCGGCCTCTGTGAGATATTCTATA
>Ga0265298_10007616_pt1 | contig 13126 bp, 7 predicted proteins | sample AusTroGonzalo_MG_3_FD_193486 | JGI IMG/M metagenome (GOLD analysis project Ga0265298, IMG submission 193486) | Bovine rumen microbial communities from tropical cattle in Woodstock, Queensland, Australia - Gonzalo_01 | ecosystem: Host-associated > Mammals > Digestive system > Stomach > Rumen ... | reverse complement strand
AGCCATCTCGAAGGCTTTAATCAACCAATCGTAGCCAGTTTTACCGCCACCACCAAAAGATTCTTTCACCATGGAGTTACCAGCCTGGTGATTACCTACAGCCTCATTGACAACATCAATCATGGGCAGCGTATTATACTTAGCTTTGGCATGGTCAAACCAATTTACATAAGCATCAAAGCGCTCTCTTGGAGATAGGCTTGACAACCAATTAGGATACTGGGCACCCCATACCAATGCATGAAACTTATAGGTAAAATTGTGATTCTTTGCATAGTTAAACGCATTATCACATCCCCAATTAAAATTGCCTCTACTGCCTTCTACAGAGGACCATTTAGACTCATTCTCACAGGTAATCTGGTTCCAAAGTTTATAATAAGCAGGAACGCCACCACCTGCATCCACGTTATAACTTGTGGTAATATTCCCTAAGAACTTGTAAGGATTGCTAGACAACTGAGCTGATGCAGGCGATACGCACAAACTGACTGCCATCATCATTAAACTTTGTTTTAGTACTTTATTCATTACTGTTGTTTTAAGTTATTTTTTCGGTTGCAAAGGTACAAAAGAAATGTGGAACGCTCTTTGCAGTGCGTTCCACAGACTTTGTCATTCGTAACATTTTGATGTTACTTGGATGTTAGTTTATCAAGAAAACCTTCTCTTTACCCTTATAGGTAGCCTTTACTGTAGCACGACCATCAATAATGGGACTAACCACAATATGTACATCTTTAGGATGAGTAGACGTGGCTTCCAACTTCGAACCAGCCTTTAGCGGAGCATATACCTGATAGTGATTATACTCGGTATAGCCGTTGGCATTAGTGCTGCGAATGGGGTCCTTAGGAATGTTGAGGGTCTTACCATCAGCAATGATAGACACCTCTGGAGTGATAGGAGCCTTCACAGAACCGTTCTTGGCAAAGCCTATTCCGTGGAGGTCGAAGAGGCCCTGCGGACGCTGGGGCTGACGTGGACGACCCCACTGGCCACGCTGTACTTCGGGCTGCTTCACATCAGGACCATCAGCCACCAGATAGATGGCATGTTTACCGGTCAGTCCCTCAAGAGCAGGAACGGGCTGAGAAATAGTAACAGGCAGGTTCATATAGTTGTCAGCGATGGCGAACACGGCAACTTCCTCACCCTTCCAAGGATCATCCAAGCGAACGTGAATCTTAAAGCCACTCTTACCGGTAACTGTCAATTTCAGGCTAATTTGAGCATTGTCACCCTTCTTGATGCCGTCAAAAGCCTTAAGGCCCTTGGTATCTTTATCCAGACCACCGAAGCCGAAGTACTTAAAGCCTACGATGCCACCATTGGTGATACCAGCCAAATCCATCGAATTGTTCCAGACATCGAAGTTGTCCTGCATCCACTCGTTAGCGTTCGTACCACCAGTCATAAAGCAGGCATAACCAGCGCTATAATAATTATAAGGTGGCAAACCAAAGATTTGGAAACCCTCACTAGTTACCTCAGCACCAGTATAGGTATTACCATCAGCAGCGGCAGCTGTCCATACATTATCTTTAGTATAGGGGTCAAAACCAGTGATAGTTACCTTACCACCCTTAGAAACAGGCTTCTTGTCCCAAGTAATCTTTACGGGAGCCACCATAGCCTGACGAGCATAGCCAAAGCCACGGGGAGGACGGTGATAGAACACATACCACTGACCATTAATCTCCTGCAGAGAACCGTGAGTATTATGACCAGCATTGGTAGTAATCAGCTTGGAGCCATCTTCGTTAAGTACGACTCCACGAGAGTCAACCAATACACCGCCCGAACGCCAAGGGCCAAGAGGAGAGTCACCGAAGGCGTAGCGCAGAGCTGAATTGGTATTGCCCAAGCCATACTCCTTACCTGAGTAGCCAGAGAACACCATCACATACTTGTTGCCCACCTGACGGATAGAAGAAGCCTCGAAGAAGTTGAAGTCGAGGGGATTCTGTCCCTGATAGAGTGCCTTATACTCACTACCTGCCTTATCTAGCAGACGGCCGTCGGCACTGCTGGCAGGAATGAATGGGTCGATGAGTTCAGTTCCTTCGCGCTTGCTGTACATGGTGTTCTGATCGAGTTCACAAGCAGTAGAGTGCTGGAAACCATAGAACACATAGGCACGATAGCCCTTGTCGAAGTCCTTATCCTTCTTATTGGTTATGGTCTCAATGAATACTGACGGATCGAAGTCGATGAGCGAGCCAGGCAAACACTGTGTACCATCAGCCGTCAAGTTCACAGGAATGAAGGGACCATCAGGACGATCACCCTTACATACCATGGGTACACGGCGCCAGCCGCGACTGTGAGGATAAAGCCAGTAGGTCTTCTTACCAGTAGTCTTGTCGACAGTCTCTACGAGGTCAGGGGCATACATAGTATCCCACTGTCCATTGACAAACCACGTAAAGATAGGGCCCTCATCGCGCCACTGCGTCAGGTCTTCAACAGGAGCCGACCACATACGGATATCAGGTCCGCAGTAGGCAGTATAGGTTACGTCGTGTGAGCCAATGATATAGGCACGATACTTACCTGGATGGTCAGGGTCTTCAAACACACGAGGCTCGCCATCAGGCAAGTGCTCCCACAAAGGGAGATAAGGATTCTGTGCGTTGACTACCAAAGCAGCCGTCAGCACGAGAAATTGTAGGAATAGTCGTTTCATTATATTTCAGTAATTCGATTATTTCTTCTGAGCTCTCACTTCATTGAGGAACTTTACCATTTTCTGCAGGTTCTCCTCAGTGTACATTTCAGGACCACCATGATTGCCGTTTTCAGGGAATGTACCCTCGGTCTTCACACCGGCAGCCTTCAACAGTTCATAGAACTTCTTACCCTGACAGTTAGGAACTACTTTATCTTGTCCGCCATGGAAGATGATGATAGGAGGATTGTTCTTGTTGACATAGTACACAGGGCTGAGACTCTTGTACTTGTCTGGCTCCTTGTCGAGCTTTGACTTCAGCAGGACATCCTCAGGACTGTTGGCACCCATAGACATATGCTCGCCACAATCCATATCTGTCAGGTCAACAGGACCCGACCAGTCGCAGGCAGCATTGACGGTGCTAGGCTGGTTGGTATAAGCGCCCAGATTACCTTCCAGGTCAACCGTTACCTGACCAAACGTAGCAGTCTTCATTCCACTGGTAGTGGCTGCGGTAGATGACAGGTGGCCACCACTGGAGAAACCACTGGTAGCAATGAAAGAGGGATCAAAGTGATACTTCTTAGCCTCACCACGTACAAAGCGGATGACGGCACGGATATCGTTAATCTGTGCGGGCCACTCAGCATCCATGCTGGAACGATGGTTCGGGCATACCACTGCATAACCATTGTCAAGCAGTGTCTTTACGATGGTACCGAGGTCGGCCATACCCTTGCTACTGTTGCTGAACCATGCACTACCATAGATATGGATAACGACGGGATAGCTGACAGCAGCCTTCTTCGGCAGGTAGATATCACAGGTATGGTAGGCTTTGTCATCGCCTGCATAGTTCACGTCCTTCCACTCCTGGGAGGTTTCCAATTTTACCTGAGGAGCCTGGAAACCGCCAAAGCCTCCTGCAGGCTGTGCCGTAGCAGCCATAGCAGCCAGACACATCACAAATGTTGATAATAATGTTTTCTTCATAGTTAGTATTTACTTAAATTGCCAATAATCGAGGCGTACGTCGCCCTGTGCTTTGTCGAAGCAGAGGTAGAGGTCATGAACGCCAGTGGCTCCGTTAACCTTGGTAGTAAATGTCTTATATTTCTCAACAGAACCAGTACTCTTGATAGTTGCCGTACCGATGACCTCGCCTTTCACATTGTCGAGACGCAGTGTAACTGTGCAACCAGCTTGAGCGGCAGCGGCAGCAATAATACTGAACTGCTTGGCACCCTTGCCGAAGTCGACACCACGCAGACGGATATACTCACCATCGTTGATGTCGAAAATATACATGTTACGCTTACCAGTAGACTCAGGCATATCCTTCACGACACCCGTATTGGGAATACCCATCTTGGCAGACTTCAGACCATAGCCCCAGTTCATGGTCTCAGCCTCAACACGACGGTAGGGGTTCAACCAGTGGAGCTGCTTCAAAGGCTCTTGGTCCATCCAGTAGGGAACCTCCTGGATAGTACCATCGGCATTATAGGTAATCTCTGTAGCAGAGACGGTACGACGCTCATGGTGCTCGTAAGTATCGAGGTGCATCAGGTCGTAGTTCTGACCGAAGACATACGAATGTCCCTTGAAGTCACATATGCCAGGGTGGTTACCACGGTCACGCTGGGTGGGCTTCATGATATAGTTCTTCCACTCCCAAGGACCTGTAGGACTGTCGCTCATAGCATAGCCCAAAGCCTCTGGACAGCAGGTCGTGGCATAGCTGAGATAGTACTTGCCGTTACGCTTGTAGAGCCATGGACCTTCCTGATAGTTCTTCACAGTCCATGTAGCCTTCTCGCTCCAGGGAGCACGGAGGTTTGCCTTAGCGCCCTCCTGCTTAACAGGACGCATGATACCATCCTTAGGATTCAACACGAAGATGTCACCCTGGGTAGAAATCATGTCTTTATTCAACTTGGTATAGTAGACATGGGGATTGCCCCAATACATATAGGCCTGACCATCGTCGTCCGTAAAGACGGTGGGGTCGATGTCGTCCCAGTGTTCCTTCTGCCATACCAGCGGTTCACCAAGGGGATCCTTGAAGGGTCCGTAGGGAGAGTCAGCCACCAAGACGCCAATGCCATGACCATGTAGCGGTGCATAGAGGTAGTACTTACCGTTACGCTCAACGGTCTGGATAGCCCAGGCACCATTCTCACGAGAGCGCCAAGAGAAGTCCTTCAGTGAAGCTACAGCGCCGTGCTCAGTCCAGTTGACCATATCGGTAGTTGACCACAGCAGCCAATCGTACATATAGAATCCGGCATTGTTACGCTCGTTAGGATCGGGGATATCCTCAGGAGAAGCGTCGTGTGACGTATATAAGAATAAGGTATCACCAATCACCAGCGGTGAGGGGTCAGCCGTGTACTTAGTCTGGAAAAGTGGCATATTGACCTGCTCCAGGCCAGCCATCTCCCACCAGTCGAAGTTGAAGAGTTTCGGACCTTTACGTCCCTTGAAGACAAGGTATAGGTCGCGGGTATGCAGACGAGAGGGATAGCTGTCGAGGGGTGCCAAGTCGGTAGTAATGGTCTGCCACTTCTCCCAACCGCCAGTACCAGGAACATCCAGTGTGCCAAGCAGTTGTCCGCCGATGCTATCCAGGCGAATCTCTATCTTTCCACCACGCAGACCACTGGCCACACGGGCAGTGAAGGTACGGGGTGTCTTGTAGCAGAGGTGTACGTTCTGCAACTTGATATAGTCACCATTATGGATATCGCTTACATAAACGCCAACCTCGTTATTCTGCTCGGTCTTCACGCCCTTTGAGAATGCCATGGTCTCAGCCTCCACCTTACGGTAGGGATCAAACTTAGCAATAGGCTTTACACCCTCGTCAGTAGGCAGAATGGTGGGGAAGCTGCCGTCAGCATTGTACTTAAACTCCTCCACAGCTACGCTACGACCAAAGCCGCCACCATTAGGCAACTTACCCGTGTGATAGAAGAAATAGGAATGTCCCTTAAAGTCGGCCACACCACAGTGGTTCGTAAATGACTTGGTATCTGACAGCGGCATAATCTCGCCAGCATACTTCCAAGGACCTGTGGGGTGCGGTGCCGTACTATAGCTGATATGCTCAGGAACACCACCAGCAGCATAAAGCAGCTGGTAGGTGCCGTTGCGCTTGGTCAGCCAAGGACCCTCTACATATGAATCCTTATACTTCTTGCCTCTCTCGCGTTTACTCATAATCGGACCACCAAAGGCTTCCTCCGTCATGTCAAGACGTCCTAACTCACCACTATATGATATCATATCGCGGTTAAGCTTCAGGTAGTAGCACTGTGGATTACCCCACATCAGCCAGGCCTGACCATCGTCGTCAATCATCACGGTAGGATCAATATGGTCCCATGAGCCATTTTCAAAGAGTGGCTTGCCAATGGCATCACGGAACGGACCCGTAGGAGAGTCACTGACTGCGACACCGATAGCCATACCATTAGACAGCTTTGAGTGAGCACAGATATACCAATAGAACTTACCGTCACGCTCAATGGTTTGTGAGGCCCAGGCACGGTCGTCAGCCCAAGAGAAGCTCTCCAAGGCCAGTGGTGAACCGTGATCCTGCCAGTTGACCATATCCTGAGTAGAGTAGACACGCCACTCTTGCATCCAGAAGAAGTCAGCATTATCCTCATCATGACCCGTATAGACATACATGGTACCATTATGTACCATGGGTGCTGGGTCACTGGTAAACCATGTCTGCACAAAAGGATTCTGCGCCAGACAGAGGGAAGAGGCAAGAGGTAAGAGGTAAGAGAAAAGAATTCGTTTCATTATATTGTATTATTAGTGATTACGAAGATTCCACTTAGAGTTGTCACTGCTAAAGTCATAAACGGCGAGCGTCGGTGTACTGTCGGCTGCCGAATAGAGACAATAGCGTGTATTGATACCTTCCATGCCGGGAATTTGTTTTGGCATGATACGATAGGTGCCGTCAGTTAGCTGCTCGATGCGCCAGAGCTGTTCATTGCCACCATGATAAGCTACCGTTGCTAACTCCTTGTCGGCAGTAGCTGTCAGGGCACGTTCGGTACCAGCAATGGTAATCTTGAAATAGGGATTGCTAGCATAACCGCCTGCCTCAGGAACAGCAGTGATAGTCCACAACTGATGAGGACGGAACATGTAGTCGCTACAACGTACTGCCACGGGAACATCGGCGGCAGGCCATGTGCTGACAACATCCTCCAACTTCTGGTTGGGAACAGGCTTGATGGGCTCCTGATTCTGGTTGCGGTTTCCAAAACCGCCACGACGTTCTTGCTGGATGCGTACGAAATCAACGGCCATCTCCAGTGAGTAGCCACGACGCTCAGACTCTATCTCGAAGGTACCTCCACGGAGACGCTCGCCAGCAACAGGCCAGCCATTCTTCCACACGATGGGACGAATGGCAAGGACGCTGCGACCACCCATGTCGAAATCTGCCTCCCAGTGGAATGACATCACCTCAACACCCTCATCGATAATGTAACGGCCAAAGTGACCAGCACCGGCGCAGCGGTCGCCAGCAGCGATGACCAGACGACCACCACCATGGAACATATCACGGCCAACATTATCTACATAAGGACCTTCTACAGAACGAGAACGGCCTACTACAATATTATAGGTAGAATTGACACCGTCACAGCAGGTGCCATGAGTACCCAGCAGATAGTACCAGCCATCCTTATACATCAGGGCGCTGGCCTCACAGTCGATAGCCACATCTTTCTCAACGTTGCCCTTCACACGCTCACCAGTCTTCGGGTCGAGCTCAATGAGGCGGATATTACCAAAGTAGGTACCATAGGTAGCCCATAGGCGACCCGTGGTAGGATCCAGCAACAGACAGGGGTCGATGGCATCGCAATCTTCCATACCGTCAGAAGAAGCCACCTCAATAGCTGTTGACCACTTGAAATCAGGAGACTTCGGGTCAAGAGTTTTGTTCCACATAGTGAGGATGCGACCATTGTGGCCACCGAAGAGACCACCACCCGTAGCACCATAGATGCAGAGATAGCGGTCGCCAATCTTCAATACATCGGGAGCTGCGCCACCACCAGGGCGCTCAGCACCACTGTGCCATGACCAACCATCATCAGAGATGATGCCTCCCCCACCCGTTCCGAAGGTGTACCACTTACCGTCGCACTCAGCAATTGTCGAAGGGTCGTGGATATAAGGAGCACCCGTTTGGGCTGTGAGTAATGTATAATGAGAAATGAGTAATGATAAACTCAGAATTATCTTAGCTTTCATAATTAGCGGACATTAATTGTATAGTTTGTAACAGGTTTCCCTTGCTCGTCAATGAAACGGGCACACAGATCGCTCAGGCCAGGACCGTTGACCAGCGCAAAGCGCAGGATGTTACGGCCCTTCTTCAGCGTCAGACGCTGTGATACGCAGTCGTCCTCCACCATACGACGGTCACCATCCAGTGTCAGCACGCGGTCACCATTGAGCCACCACATAGAGGCGCCATTAGAACCGATAGCCAGACGGACATCGGTCATCTCTTCAGGACAGTCAATGACGGTGACACCCCAGAAGAGAGAGTTGTAAGGCTGACAACCGTTAGCCTCAGCAAAACGGAATACCTTGACATTATAGCTCTCACTCTCCAGTGCATGCCAGCGCAGACTCTGCTTAACCTCTTTGGTCTGTACAGGTCCCATCTGCATTCTCGTATCTCTTGGACCTCCTGCCTGTGTGATTCCAGTAGCAGTTACCTTCTCACCATCGCGAGGCAGTTTCTTATTATCGAACTGACCCTTGAAATACAGTTTAGAGAGGTTTTCATTCAGATAGCTATCAGTCAGGATAGTATTAGAGCGTACATTATAGTCAATGGGCTCCAACAACATCCAACGACGGATAAAGCCGTTGGCATCAGGCTGTGTAGCTGCAGCATTGGCTGCAACAGGCTGGAAGTAGTTGTTGCGGTTCTTGAACTGAATCCAGTTGACACTGACAGCAGCATCACCCTCACAAGTAACAACCAAATCAGTTACACCTTTGGGAACATATTCCAAAGAGGCAGTCTGCGTCAGCCACTGACCAGACTGATCACGACGGAACATACCCATCTGGCTAACAACATTCATAGGAATACGTGCAATGACCTTGCCCTTGGCACTCTTCTCACGGATGCAGAACTCACTATTACCAGCAGCCTTGGCATTAACGATAAGATAGGCATCTTTCACAGGAGCGAAGTCTACATCGTTATACTTCAGCCAGCTTCCCTTGGTAGGCAACGTAGCCTCGTAACCACGGAAACGGGGAACAGAATCGAAATCCAGATTGCTGGTCATAACACCGATAGAGGCATCACTGAATCGGTCAATCTCAATCTTCTCGGTAGCCTTATTGATACCTACACCACGCATGGTTTTCTTCACCTCCTTGATGGTACCGTCGGGATTGAAGTACAGCTTGTCAATCTGTACAGAGCGGCGCTTATCGTCGCGGGGGGAGAAAGCATTCTGATGATAGAACAGATACCACTGACCCTTATAATTGATAATGCTGTGGTGATTGGTCCAGCAGCCATTCTCATGCTCAGGCATAATAAGGCCTTTATACTCGTAAGGACCCATTGGGTTCTTACTCATGGCGTAGCCAAGTACCTCGGTATTCTCTCTAACGTATGGATAGGTTAGATAGTACCAGCCATTAGCCTCGAAGGCGAATGGTCCCTCAGCCTGACGACTAGGAAGTCCCTTCAAGCAGTTGACACCATACATCTCAAACTCACGATTGCCAAACTTCACCTTCTCCTTAGGAGTATCATCTGCTATCTCCTTCATATTGGGCTTGAGTTTGGCACAACGGCCAGCACCCCAGAAGATATAGGCATTACCATCAGAAGCCTGGAGCACACAGGGATCAATACCATTGATACCCTTGATAGGCTCTGGTTCACAAATGAATGGTCCTTCGGGACTGTCAGCAATAGCGACACCAATTCCGAAACCCATACCAGTCTTAGGAGCTGAAGGGAAATAGAAATAGTACTTACCATTGCGCTCAACACAGTCGGGAGCCCACATAGAATAGGAGTCAGGACGTACCCAGGGTACTTTATTCTGGGTAACAATCACACCATGGTCTGTCCAGTCAGTCAGGTTCTCTGAAGAGAATACATGATAATCCTCCATACAGAACCAATCCTGTCGCTGTCCAGCAGGCGGCAGGATATCATGCGACGGGTACAGATACACCTTATTATTAAATACGCGTGCCGTAGGATCGGCAGTGAACTGGTCGCGAATAATAGGGTTCTGTGCTTGAGCAGCAGATGCCGTCAAGCACAGAACAACAGTTGATAATATAGTTTTTCTCATTCTTATTTCTTAAACAATAGTGGAGCCATCTCCTTAAGACTACGACGCCATGTCAGGAACTCATGTGCGGTACCTTCTGATACCAGACCGTGAGCATTAAAGCCAGCAGCCTTCAGCGCTTCTACACTCTTCTTGATACCTTCTGGATTCTCTTTATCACCACAGCTCTCAAAGATAACCTTCACAGCCTTAGGATCCTTAATCTCTTCGGGCATATAGGTACCGCCGCTCAGCAGTCCCCAGTATCCGAATACCTCAGGACGACGCAAGGTGATGAGTTTGGTAGTCATACCACCCATTGACAAGCCAGCCATAGCACGGTTCCACTTGTCTGCCTTGGTCAGGAAGTTAGCATCAACATAAGGAATCAGCTCGTCAATGAGCACCTTCTCAAACTCCTCGGCAGTAAACTTACCGATAGTACCGAATTTGAAGTCGTTTGTCAAACCATATGCCATTACAATGATGAAGGGCTTAATCTTACCCTCGGCAATCATGTTATCCATAATCAGACCAGCCTTACCCTGTACAGGCCAGCTGGTCTCGTTCTCGCCCCAGCCATGCTGCAGGTACAGCACAGGATAACGCTCCTGCTTACCTTTCACGAGTTTGCCGTAGCCATAAGGAAGATAGACAGTAGCCTCCTGCATCTTGCCCAGACTCTTTGAGTAGAACAGTATCTTCTGCATGTTGCCATGAGGAATATCTGTGCGCTCTGCATAGAAGTCCTGATCAGGAGCAGGAATCTCGATACCACTCTCCCAACGGCAGCTGCCGAAGTAGTTGTGTGTACCAGGATCATTGAACACGCCACCGTCGATAGTCAGGTGATAGTAGTGGAAGCCAGGATCCATCGGGCCTTCGGTAGTACCAGTCCAGAAGCCATCCTTACCCTTACGCAGTACCGTACCGCCACGGCCACCAAGACCAAGGCTAACAATCACTGACTTAGCATCGGGAGCCTCTACACGGAAGCGGGCATAACCCTCGCTGTTTACCATAGGATACTGCTGACCAGGCTGGTTGCAGGGATTGGGTACGAAGTCTTACTTAGGCTGAGCATTGTCAAGCTTAGCATCGAAGTTCTTAATAGCATAGTAAGCCTGCTTGGGCTTATAGTTCTCGTCGAAAGGCAGCGGATGATTGTTGACACCCAGCCATGAGTCACGGTCACCGAGGTTCCATAATGTCACACAGTCGATAACATCCTTGTGCTTACGGAAAATCTTGAAGATACGGTTGTACTGATCAGTCAGCAGGGTGTTCATATAGCCTGCAACAGGCTTAGCCTCACCGCGAGAGAAACGCAGCTGACCACCCATCTCAGTGTTCATACGGATATCCAACTCTGTTACATGGATATGCTTTACGATAGTAGCATACTTGGTGATAGCAGCGTCAATATCCTCCTCTGTAGGACCATAGACATTGTAGTGTCCCTGCATACCGATACCATCGATGGGTACACCAGCATCCTTCATCTTCTTCACCATGTCATAGATACGATCGCGCTTGCCGGGGTCGCACTCGTTGTAGTCGTTATAGAACAACAGTGCGTTGGGGTCGGCCTCTCGGGCAAACTCAAAAGCCTTGGCAATGAACTCATCACCGCAGAGTTTGAAGTGACGGCTCTGGCGATAGGGGCTGCCAGGAGTGAACTTACCGTTAGCGAATGAAGGACGAGGATTATCCTCAATAGCTTCGTTCACAACGTCCCAGCAGTAAACAACGTCCTTATAACGGTTCACCACGGTGTGGATGTGCTCGCGCAGGCGCTCATAGAACACCTCTTTCTTCACTTCCTTGCCCTTCTTATCAGTGAACATCCAGTCAGCGAACTGAGAGTGCCAGCACAGGCAATGGCCACGCAGCTTGATACCATTCTGACGACAGAAGTTGGCAATCTTGTCGGCCTTCTCAAAGTTCCAAACACCCTCTTTAGGATGCATCTCACCTGGCTTCATATCGTTTTCAGCAGTGATACTGCTAAACTCACTCTTTACCAGGGCAACCTGGTCATCATTGCTTACGTTGCGCTGATTGAGAGCAACGCCAATCAGAAAATAGTTCTTGTAGGCATCCTTCAGTTTTACCGTTGGATTGGGATCGGCGGGTGCTCCCCACTGTGCCCATGAGCCCAAACAATTCATGGCCAACACGATGGCCAAAGCAGTTTTTAAAGTCTGTTTCATTCGTTGTGTGATAGTTTAGTTAATAGTTTAAAACATTACGCTTGCAAAGTTACAAAAAGAAAGTAACACCAGCGTCGGCTGGTGTTACAAACACTTTTGCTGAAGTATCATGCACTTCGAAAAGGATGCTTTCTGCTAGAATTGGACAGTCTGCATCTTTCCGTCATAACGTACTATCTGTTGTTTTCCATTAGGCAATACAACGGTAAACTGTCGATTCAACAGCATACCTGGATAGTTTCCCTGACGGTCACCAATAGTCAACGAACGGGTGCGGTTGTTCCATTGGAAAGTGATGGTACTATAGGTCCCTTTCTCATAGTTATAGTTGTCGCCTTCGTCCTCGTAAAGCATGAAGCTACCATCGGCACCCGGATAGATACGCAGTTCCAAGTTGCCCCAAGTCTTCTCACCGACATACTGCATCTCAGGACCTAACGGCAGGATGCTTCCAGCACGCACAAACATCGGCACGCGGTCAAATGTTGTTTCAATAGTCACACGCTGACCACCCTTATATTGTTTATTCGTCCAATAGTCATACCACACAGTGCCTTTAGGCAGGTACTTTGTCGCAGTCTTCGTCTCCGTAAAATCCACGCGTCCGACGGTTTCCCCGTCGGAATTATCCTTGCGGTCCCATCCCGTCATGGCATCGGTACGGATAATCTTTTCTTCCGTATACTGCGGATTAACGATGGGAGCAGCAAGAATGCTATGGCCAAACATAAACTCATCGGTCATATCCCATACCGTTTTATCCTGTGCAAAGTCCGCAAACAACGGACGCATATAGCTATCATTGTTAGAGGTTACCTGCCATGCGATACTGTACAGATAAGGCAGCAGACGATAGCGCAGACGAATCTGCTTCTCAA
>Ga0265298_10007614_pt1 | contig 13131 bp, 14 predicted proteins | sample AusTroGonzalo_MG_3_FD_193486 | JGI IMG/M metagenome (GOLD analysis project Ga0265298, IMG submission 193486) | Bovine rumen microbial communities from tropical cattle in Woodstock, Queensland, Australia - Gonzalo_01 | ecosystem: Host-associated > Mammals > Digestive system > Stomach > Rumen ... | reverse complement strand
ATGTGCCGCGCATCGCGTTCATAAACAAGATGGACCGCATGGGCGCCGACTTCTCCCGTGTGGTCGACGAGCTTCGCAACAAGCTGAAGGCGAATGCGTGTCCGCTAGAACTGCCGATCGGCCGCGAAGAGGGCTTCAAGGGTGTCGTCGATCTCATCGAAATGAAGGGTATCGTCTACGACGAGGCGTCCGAAGGCAAGAAGTTCGCGGTGGGCGAGATTCCCGCCGAACTGAAGGATGATGCGGAACTTGCCCGCGCAGAGCTGGTCGAGAAGGTGGCGGATCTCGACGAGGGCGTCATGGAGGCATTCCTCGAAAAGGGCGACCTTTCGAACGACGAACTGGTGCCGGCCATCCGCCGCCTCGTTGTCGCGGGAAGGTTCGTGCCCGTATTGTGCGGAACATCCCTGCGCGACAAGGGCGTACAGCCCCTGCTGGACGCGATATGCCGCTATCTGCCTTCGCCGGAGGACCGTCCGCCGGTCGAGGCGACGGACCTCAAGAGCGGCGACAAGGTGACGCGCCGCCAGGATGACGGCGAGCTTCTGACCTCGCTGGTCTTCAAGATCGCGACCGACCCGTATGTCGGGCGGCTGTTCTTCGTGCGTGTCTACGGCGGCGTCCTCAAGAAGGGCGCGAACGCCTACAATCCCCGCACGAAGAAGCGCGAGCGCATAATGAAGATCGTGCGTCTCTTCGCCGACGACCAGATCGAGGTGGACGAGCTTCGAGCCGGCGACATCGGCGCCGTGGTCGGGCTCAAGGAGTGCACTACCGGCGATACGCTTTGCTCCGAGATGAAGCCTTGCTACCTGGAGCGCATAACCGCACCCCAGCCTGTCATGTTCATGGCAATAGAGCCGAAGTCCAGCGCCGACAAGGACAAGCTTGTGGAGTCCATGAAGGCCCTCGCCGCCGAAGACCCGACGTGCCAGTTCCGAGAGGACGAGGAGACTGGCCAGACGATACTTTCCGGAATGGGCGAACTTCACCTCGAAATTCTCGTCGACCGCCTGAAGCGCGAGTTCAAGTGCGCGGCGAATACCGGCAAGCCGATGGTCAGCTACCTTGAGACGGTCACCGCGCCTGCACTGAAGAGCTTCATGTTCGATCGCGAGCTTGGCGGCAAGCGCCACGCAGTGGAGCTGAAGATAGAGGTGCGCCCGCTGGAGCGCGGCAAGGGACGCGTCATCTCGCTTTCCCGCGATTTCAGGAACCTCGTCGCCGACAAGCGCCTTCAGGAGTGCGTCGAGCAGGGCCTGCTGGACGGCGTCACTACCGGCGTCCTCGCCCGCTATCCGATGACCGACATTTCCGTCGAGTGCCTCTCGGCGACATTGGTCGATCCAGAGGTGTCCGACGAGGTAGCGTTTCGCTCTGCCGCGATGATGGGCTTCCGCGAGGCCGCCGAGGCCGCGGCGCCAGAGTTCCTCGAGCCGATCATGAAGCTTGAGATAACGACTCCGCCGGAGTCGGTCGGCGAAGTGCTCGGCGACCTTAACGCGAGGCGCGGAAACGTTCTCGACATGGACATGCGCGGCGACCTTCAGATCATACACGCCAGGGTGCCGATGGCCCAGATGTTCGGATACGCCACCGCGATACGTTCGCTCACCAAGGGCCGCGCGTCGTATTCGATGGAGCCTGACATGTTCGAGCTCGCGCCGAAGAACGTCCGCGAAGATATTTTGAGCCGATAAGGCTGAAGGGGGTTGAGATGGAGTTGAAACTGCCCAAGAAGGCGTTGGTGACTGGTGCTGCCGGATTCCTCGGCAGCCATCTCTGCCGCAGGCTTCTGTCCGAAGGCTACGAAGTCACGGCGCTTGACAACCTGTTCACGGGTACTAAGGACAACATACTGGATCTCTTTGAAAACCGCAGGTTCTCGTTCGTTCTGCACGACGTGACGCAGCCGTTCTGGGGGCAGTTCGACGAGATCTACAACCTGGCGTGCCCTGCGAGCCCGATACACTACCAGCACAACCCGGTCGAGACGCTCAAGACCAGCGTGCTCGGAATGATGAACATGCTGGACCTCTCGCTCAAGACGAAGGCCAGGCTGCTGCACACTTCGACTAGCGAGATCTACGGCGATCCGCTTGTGCACCCGCAGGTCGAATCGTATTGGGGCAACGTCAACACGATCGGCGTCAGAAGCTGCTACGATGAGGGCAAGCGCTGCGCTGAGACCCTGGCCGCGGACTATAGGCGCGAATACGGAGTGGATGTCCGCATGGTGCGCATATTCAACACGTACGGGCCGAACATGCATCCGAAGGACGGGCGCGTAATCTCCAATTTCATAATGCAGGCCCTCTCGAACGAGGATATCACGCTTTTCGGCGACGGCACGCAGACTCGCAGCTTCCAGTATTGCGACGACCTGATCGAGGCGATGCGCCGCTACATGGCCCTGCCGCGCGAAACAGTCGACGCCTTTTGCGTGAAGCACGCCCTTGGCGTCCCTGTCATCAATACGGGCAATCCCGGCGAATACACAATCAAGCAACTCGCCGAGGAGACCTTGAGGCAGATTCCCGATTCGAGGTCCAGCATAGTCTACCGTCCGATTCCCTCCGATGATCCGAAGCGCCGTAAGCCCGACATTTCGCTTGCGAAGGAGCTGCTGGGTTGGGAGCCGAAGGTTCCTTTGCAGGAAGGGCTGGCCAGGACGATTGCCTATTTCAGGCGCTTTACCGGGGCTTGAGCCGTGGTCGGCGGAATCAGAAGCGTTGTCGTCACGGGCGGTACCGTCCGGCTGGGGCTTGCGATAGCCGCAAGGCTCAGGGAGGACGGCTGGCGTGTGCTGACTACTTCGCACAGGCCCGACGCCGGAGCCGACATAACCGCCGACCTTTCTGATCCGATGGGCGCGGCCAGGCTTTATTCGGCGGCATGCAGGCTGTTGGGCGGCGATCCACCCGATGCGATAGTGAACAATGCGGCGCTTTTCTCCGGAGACCCTGCGGCCGTCGAGACGATAAACTTCGAATCCCCCAAGAAGCTGACGATGATGTTGGCCGGCCGGGAAGAAGGCGTCGGCGCGGTTGTGAACATCCTGGACTGCCGCGTACTGGGCGAAGCCGACGCAGAAGCCGCTGGCGCATACGCCGCAAGCAAGCGGCGCCTGCTGGAGTGGACGTTCAAAAGCGCGGCGATGTTCGCCGGCTCCCTGAGGGTGAATGCGGTTGCGCCGGGTCCCGTGATGGCGCCGGTCATGGTGCGTGAAGCGGCCGGCGAGACGCCCCTTGGCCGTCCGCGCCCCGAGGACGTGGCGGATGCCGTCGCCTTTCTGCTTTGCGCCGGGCGTACCAGCGGGTGCGTCGTGCCGGTGGACGGCGGGCAGTCGCTGCCGGGTCTTGCGGCGGGCAAAATATGATATAATGGACTACACCAATGAGGTGACAACATGGTCGTTGTAGACAAGGAAAATTGCAAGGGATGCGGACGCTGCGTTGCGGCGTGTCCGAAGAAATGCCTTGAGATCGGCGAAGAGCTGAACGCAATGGGCATAAAGTCCGTCAAATACAGGGGCGAGGGCTGCATAAGCTGCGGCATTTGCTTCTACAACTGCCCCGAACCGTACGCATTGAGGGTTGAGAAATGACCAAGTTCGTAAAAGGCAACGAGGCTGTCGTGATGGGCGCGCTCTACGCAGGGTGCGACCTCTACTTCGGCTATCCGATAACGCCCGCGAGCGAAATTGCGCATGGCGCGGCGAAGTGGTTCCCGATGCTGGGCAGGACGTTCGTCCAGGCCGAGTGCGAGACGGCGTCCGTCAACATGATGTTCGGTGCGGCCGGCGCGGGCCGGCTCTGCATGACGGCGACGAGCGGTCCCGGCTTTTCGTTGATGCAGGAGGGCATCTCGTACCTCGCGGGTGCGGAGCTTCCGGCGGTCGTCGTGAACGTGAACCGCGCCGGTCCCGGTCTCGGCAACGTCTATCCCGAGCAGTCGGACTACACTCCGGCCGTAAAGGGCGGCGGACACGGCAGCTACCAGACCTTCACGCTCGCCCCGGCGAGCGCGCAGGAGATGTTCGACCTCACCGTAAAGGCTTTCGAGATGGCCGCGAAGTGGCGCACTCCGGCGGTGGTCTTTGCCGACGGACTTCAGGGCCAGATGATGGAGACCGTACAGCTGCCTGAGGGCGAGAGCCCGCGTCCCGACTTCAGCGAATGGGCTGCGCAGGGCGAGGCGAAGACGCGTACGAACCTCGTCAAGTCCATATATCTCGACGCCGCCCAGCAGGAGTGCTTCAACATCCATCTTCAGGAGAAGTATGCGAAGATGGCGGCGGACGCGTTGGGCGAGGCGTATCTGGCGGACGACGCCGATTTGCTGATAGTGGGCTACGGAATCTCCGGGCGCATCGCCCGCACGACGGCCGAAGAGCTTCGCAAGGCCGGGGTCAAGGCGGGCGTCTTTCGCCCTGTGACGCTAAACCCGTTCCCGCGCGAACAGCTGGCCGCCGTCGCAAAGGGCCGCAGGATCATGACTATCGAGCTGGACGCCGGACAGTTCGCCGACGACGTTCGCCTCAATCTCGCGAAGGCCGGGCTCGGCGCGGAGGCGGCCGGCGTAAGGATGGTAAACCGCATGGGCGGCGAGGTCGTGTCGGTCGATGATGCGGTGAAGGCCGCGAAGGAGATGGTCTGATGGCGACGATCGAACAGAAGGGAATGTACAGGACCTTTCCGAGAAGCGGAAAGGACGTCAGCTTCACGCACTACTGCCCCGGCTGCGGCCACGGCATAATCAACAAGCTGATCGCCGAGGCCTGCGCAGAGATGGGCCTGCAGGATCGCACGATATTCGTGGACCCGGTAGGCTGCGGCGTGTTTACGTACTACTATTGGGACGCCGCGCACATCTCGGCGGCGCACGGCAGGGCTTCCGCCGCCGCGACAGGCGTCTGCAGGGCGCGTCCGGGCGCGGTGACGATCGCATACCAGGGCGACGGCGACCTCGGCGCGATCGGCTTCAACAATGCCTTCCAGGCCGCTTCGCGCGGCGAGAGGTTCGGTTGCATCTTCGTCAACAACTCCCTCTACGGCATGACCGGCGGACAGATGGCCCCCACCACGCTCGACGGCGAGACGACCACGACCACCCCGTTCGGACGAGACCCCGCGCTTACCGGCCATCCGCTTCACGTCTGTGAGGTGTTCGCCCAGCTGAAGGCCCCCGTATACATCGCCCGCGTCTCCGTGGCCGATACGCGCCGCATCATGCAGGCGAAGCAGGCGATCCGCAAGGTCTTCGAGATACAGCGCGACGGCAAGGGCTATGCGATGCTCGAGATACTCGCTCCCTGCCCCACTAACTTCAGGATGAATGCCCAGGACGCCGCCGCGTTCTGCATGAACGAGATGGAGAAGGAGTTTCCTCTTGGCGTATTCCGTGACGAGACCGGCCGTGAACCCCTCGCCGTCCGGCCCGTTCCGCAGGCCGCATCCTGCCGGGAGCTTTTCGCCGAGAAGGACGCCGTGCCGCCCGCAGTGACCGATGCCGCGTTCGCCGAGCGCCGCTTCAAGTTCGCCGGCTACGGCGGGCAGGGCATACTTTCTCTCGGACTCGCCGTCGCCGAGGCCGCCCGACTCGAACGCCGCCATACTCTGTGGTTCCCGAGCTACGGGCCCGAGCAGCGCGGCGGAAGCGCAAACTGCTCGGTCGTGGTGTCCGGCACCTCCATCGGTTCGCCGACGGTGGAGCACCCGGATGTGCTTGTCTGCATGAACCAGCCAGCCTACGAGCGTTTCGTCGGCGACGTAAAGCCGGGCGGCGTCGTAATTGTCGACGAGACCGTGCCTGTCAAGGTGCAGCCGCCGGACGGCGTCAGGCTGATAGTCTGGCCTGCGATAAGGATGGCCGAGGAGTTCGGGGTGCCGAAGGCCGCGAACACGATGATGCTCGCCGCCTTGAAGAAGTTCAAGTGCACGGGCCTGTCGGACGAAAGCCTCGAAAAAGCGCTCGTCGCAAGCTTCAAGAAGAAGCCTGCGCTGGGCGAGAAGAACCGCGAGCTGCTGAGGCTCGCCGAGGCGAGGGAAGTGGGCGCATGACCGTACGCAAGGTACATTTCCACGTAAACAGCGGCAAGCCCGAGGCGAAGTCCGCCTACGAGGCGCTTGCGGCCAGGCTGTCCGAGTTCGGCATGGAGCCCTGCGCGAAGGGCGCGGATGCGGATGTCGTGGTCGCGCTTGGCGGCGACGGCACGATACTTAGGGCTGCGAGGCTCCACCGCGAGAAGCCCATCGCCGGCTTCAACTTCGGCGGGCTCGGATATCTCGCAAGCGTCGAGCGTCGGGATTTCGACAAGGCGCTTTCCATGCTCGCCGACGGTGGATTCAGGATCTCGCGCCGGACCATGCTGGAGGCGCGGCGCCCGGGCGACGCCGCTCCTGCCGCTGTCGCGCTCAACGACATCGTGCTGATGCGCGAGCTGTCCGGACACGCTGCGATGCTCGATCTCGCTGTCGACGGAAGGGGCGTCGCGCGGTATTTCGCCGATGGACTCGTCTTTGCTACGCCGACAGGTTCGACGGCGTATTCGCTCGCTGCGGGCGGCCCGGTGCTCATGCCTGATTCCGCCAGCTTCGTCGTGACGCCGATGAATCCGCATGCACTCGGAGTCAGGCCGATGGTCGTGAGCGACGGAGTTTCTCTCGCTGCGACGCCCCGCGCACGCGACGGGGAGCGCGGCGGAAAGATCGGCGTGTATGCCGACGGCGACAATGCGCTGATGCTTGACGACGGCGAGACCATCGAGATACGCAAGTCGCCCGAGTGCGCGTCGTTCGTGGAGTTCCAGGGCTACGATCCGTACGAGGTGCTGGCGAGAAAGCTCGGGTGGAGCGGCACGATGGTCTGAGGCTTCAGGGGCGATGGCGACCGATGTAAAGGAACTGATGGCCAAGGTGGGGAAGATCCGCATCCTCACCAACCGTCTCATCGACGATCAGCTCAGCGGCGACTACCATTCCACCTTCAAGGGCCAGGGTGTGGAGTTCGACGAGGTAAGGCCCTACACCGCCGGCGACGACGTAAGGACGATCGACTGGAATGTGACTGCGCGGACAGGCGTCCCCTACATCAAGCGCTTCGCCGAGGAGCGCGAGCTCACCGTACTTTTCATGGTCGATGTTTCCGGCTCGCAGGGCTACGGTTCGCGCAACCGTTCGAAGATGGAGCTTGCCGCAGAGGTGACTGCGCTTCTTGCGCTCACTGCCATCCGCAACCAGGACAAGATCGGCCTCATGCTCTTCTCGGACAGGATTGTAAAGTACATTCCTCCGCGAAAGGGTCGCGACAGCGTGATGCGTCTGGTGCGCGAGGTGCTCGCGGCGGAGGACGAGGCCGAGGGCGGAACCGACATCGCGGCCGCGCTGAAGTTTCTGAGCGGCGTCCAGAAGCGCAGGGCCGTGGTCTTTCTCGTCTCCGACTTCCTCGCCGACGCCGACGGTTTCGAGCAGCTGCTCCGTGCGACCGCCCGCCGCCACGATGTCGTTTGCGTGCCTGTAGAGGACCCCGCCGAGCGTGAGCTGCCCGATGTCGGGCTTGTCGAGCTGGAGGATTCCGAGACCGGCGAGCTCGTGCTGGTCGATACGTCCAGTGAGTCCGTGCGCCGGTACTTTGCGGAAAAGGCGAGCGAAGATCGCGAGGCGCTGAGGCGCTTCTTCGCCAAGACGGGAATAGACTCCGTGCCGGTCTCGACCGACCGGCCCTACATAGACGGGATACGCGCCCTGTTCAAGCGCAGATCCAGAAAGAGGTAGCGGACTATGTTTGTTGCTCTTGTGATGGCCGCGTCGCTTCTTGCGGTCGAGGAAAACGGAATCTCGCTGTCGGTGGACGTCGAACCGGAGACGGTGGATCCGGCCAGGAGCGTATTCGTCACCGTGACCTTGACCTCTCCGCACGACATAAAGGCGACGCCTCCGGATTTGCGTGACTGGGTGAAGGGCTTCTCGCTTGTAGAGGACTTCGCCGAGAAGCCGTACGAGAAGGATGGCCGTACTGTCCAGGTCGTCAATTGGCGGCTTCTTCCCGAGCCTTGCGCCGAGGAATACAAGATCAAGCCCTTTGCCGTATCGGCGTCGCCGAGCATGTTGTCGTCCAGGGCGGATGAAGGCCGGTATTCGTTCTACACTGGACCTGGGCGCTTCGGCCAGCCGCCGCCGCTCCCGCCAGTGACGGGAGGGATGGAGGTCAGAGTCGACCGGGATCCTCCGCCGATCGAGGATCTGGCCTTCGAGATCGCCGCCGCGCTTCTGGCGTGCGTCGCGCTGGTCGCCGCGCTTTTCTTCGGCGTCCGCCACATCGCGCGCCGCGTCAAGGAGCATCGCATGAGCCCGATAGAGCGCGCCTGGGTCGAGCTCGACAGGCTTCTGAAGAAGGGTCTGCCGGGGCGCGGACGGTACAAGGATTTCTATGTCGAGCTCACGATGGTCGTGCGCCGCTATGTGCAGCGGAAGTACGGCATACGCGCTCCGCACATGACGACCGAGGAGTTTCTTAGGGAATGCGGCGCCTCTGAGGGCAAGGTCGGCGACACGGCCTCGCTCAGGCGGTTCCTCGAAAGCGCCGATATGGTCAAGTTCGCCGGGGTGGAGGCTACGCCCGAGATGGCCGACGAGGCGACGGATTCGGCGCGTGGCTATCTGAAGGGCGATTCCGCGGAGGTGGCGAAATGAGCCTGGCCGATCCGTGGAGGCTGCTGTTCGTGTTGCCGCTCTGCTTCGCGGCGTGGCGCCTGCTCCGCAGGAACAGGCGGACGGGCGGCATAAGGTTCTCCGCGATGTCCAGGCTTCCGGCGAAGACCGTCGGCTGGAGGGCGAAGATGGCGGCCATCGCGCCGTTCATGGTGATCGCTGGCCTTTCGCTTCTCGTCATCGCCTCTACCGGGCCGCGCACCTCGCTCGCCCGCAGCCGCAAGTCTGTGGATGCCATCGCGATAGCCATGACCGTGGACGTCTCCGGCTCGATGGATGCGCTGGACCTGACGCCCAAGGGCGAGAAGTTTTCGCGCGACACGACGCGCCTTGCCGTGGTCAAGAAGCTCTTCGCGGAATTCGTCGAAAAGCGTCCTGACGATCTTATCGGACTTGTCACGTTCGGCGGCTACGCGTCCACCCGCTCTCCACTAACTGCGGACCACGCTGCGCTACTGAACGTCCTTAAAGGTGTCGAGATTCCGTCCGTCGCCCTGGACGACCAGGGCCGTGCCATCGCCCAGGACGAGCAGATGACGGCCATCGGCGACGGGCTGGCCACCGCGCTTGCCCGCCTGAAGGACGCGAAGCCCAAGTCGAAGATCGTGATACTCCTTTCGGACGGCGTAAGCAACACTGGCGCCGTCGAACCGGACGAGGCCGCGAAGGCCGCCGCCGCGATGGGCGTCAAGGTCTATGCGATAGGTGTCGGCACCAAGGCCGCACGCACTCCGATCTTCGGCCGGGACTTCTTCGGACGCCAGACGATACAGTACGCCGACATGACGTTCGACGAGGGGCAGCTGAAGTCCATCGCCTCGAAAACCGGCGGAATGTACTTCCCGGTGGACGACCGCGATTCGCTGGAACGCGCGCTTGAGGAGATCGACAAGCTGGAGACTACGAATCTGGACGTCGACGGCTACGAACGCTGGAACGAGCACTTCCCCTCGTTCCTGCTGCCGGGGGCGTTGCTGGCGTTCGTGGCGGTATCGCTCTCGATGGTCGCCGCCCGCCGCATGGCGTAGGCGTTTATTCCGGCCGCCGCACGACGGCCTTCGCCCATCGCAAGTATCACAGTCGCCGCACCGAGCACTATGTCGCCGCCGGCGAAGACGCCCGGAATGGACGTCATGTTGGTCTCGGGATCGACCACGATGTTTCCGCGCTTGTTAACCTCAAGCCCCTCCGTCGTGGCGGGTATAAGCGGATTCGACGCATTGCCGACCGCGACGACCACGGTGTCAACGTCAAGCGTGAACTCGCTGCCGGGGATGGCCACCGGGCTGCGCCGCCCGGAGGCGTCCGGCTCGCCGAGCTCGTACTTCAGGCACTCCAGCCCGGCGACCCTGCCCTGGTCGTCGCCGATCACGCGCTTCGCGTTCTGCAGAACGAGAAACTCTACGCCTTCCTCCTTGGCGTGGTGCACCTCTTCTTTGCGGGCCGGCATCTCCGCCTCGCTGCGGCGGTAGATGAGGTAGACCTTGTCCGCGCCGAGCCTCAGGGCCATTCTGCTCGCGTCCATGGCGACGTTGCCGCCGCCGAGCACTGCGACGCGCCGGCCGTGCCAGAAGGGGGTGTCGTGTCCCGCCTCGTCGTAGGCCTTCATTAGGTTTGCGCGCGTCAGGTACTCGTTGGCGCTGAACACGCCGACGAGGTTCTCGCCCTCGATATCCATGAATTTCGGCAGCCCCGCGCCCGTGCCGATGAAGACCGCGTCGAATCCGTCCTTGTCGATGAAGTCCCTGAGCCTGCGCGTGCGCCCGACGACGTAGTTCATCTCGAACTTGACCCCGAGCGCCTTGAGCCCGTCGATCTCCTTCTTCACTATCGCCTTGGGCAAACGGAACTCCGGAATGCCGTATACGAGCACTCCTCCGGCCTTGTGGAACGCCTCGAAGACCGTGACGTCGTGCCCCGCCCTTGCGCAGTCCGCCGCGCAGGTTATGGACGCCGGACCGCTGCCTATGACCGCTATGCGCTTGCCTGTGCGCGGAAGCGCGTTCGCCGCCGGAGCGACGGCGTTGTCGGCGCAGAACCTTTCGACACGCCCTATCGCGACGGCCTTGTCGACATCCTTCAGCAGCTTGCCCATCGTGCAGAACTTCTGGCACTGCTTCTCCTGCGGACACACCCTGCCGCAGACCGCCGGCAGCAGCGATGTCTCGCGTATGGTCGCAAGCGCGCCTTCGAAGTCGCCTTCGGCGGCCTTGGCGAGAAAGCCCGGGATGTTCACCGCGACAGGACAGCCCTGCATGCACGGCTTCGTGGGACACTGCATGCAACGCGACGCCTCGCGCTTCGCCATCTCCGCCGTGTATCCGAGCGCGACCTCGTTCATGTTGCGCGCCCGCGTCTTGGCGTCCTGCTCCGGCATCGTCTGCGGCGGAATCTCCATTCTGTCCTTTGCCGTCATCTTCAGACTCCCTTGAAGAGGTTGCACGCGTGGTCGCGGGCGGCGACCTCCTGCGGCTTGAACGCTCCCATGCGCTTCATCATCAGGTCCCAGTCTACCTTGTGGGCGTCGAACTCGGGGCCGTCCACGCAGACGAACTTAGTCTCGCCGCCGACCGATACGCGGCAGCCGCCGCACATGCCCGTGCCGTCGATCATTATAGTATTGAGAGAGGCTACCGTCTTCACTCCGTACGGCTTTGTCGTTAGCGCGCAGAACTTCATCATGATCGGCGGACCGATGGCGATCACCTCGTCCACCGCGCCAGCCTCGCAAAGCTCCTTCAGCGGCTCCGTCACAAGGCCCTTGCGACCGGAGCTTCCGTCGTCCGTCATGAGTATGAGGTCGTCGCCGGCTATCGCGCGCATCTCGTCCTCCATCACGAAGAGGCCCTTGTTGCGCGCACCCATTATGATCGTCACGCGGTTTCCGGCCGCCTTGAGCGCCTGGGCTATCGGGTGCATAGGTGCGACGCCGATTCCACCGCCGACGCAGACCACATGGCCGGGCTTTTCGCCGTTCGCGCCGCGTATGTCGGTCGGCCTGCCCAGCGGACCCAGCACCGCCGGCAGCGAATCGCCGGCTTCGAGGTGCGAAAGCTTCATGGTGGTCGCGCCGACCGTCTGGAAGATTATCGAGATCGTACCGGCCTTTTCGTCGGCATCTGCTATGGTGAGCGGAATGCGCTCGCCCGCCTCCTCGTCGACCATGAGGATGATGAACTGTCCGGCCTTGCGCGCCTGCGCAATGAGCGGAGCCTCAATAGTCATGCCGAAGACGTTCTCCGACAACTGTCGCTTCTCTGTAATGCGGTTCATTAGGTGCGTATTTTACCATAATTTATCGTCGCGTGGGTAATGTAGTGGGCACGGCTCGCTATGGCTCGGCTAAAATGGTTGACCTTAGCCCCTTGGAATCGTGATAAAACGGTCGGTGTTAGCCCCTTGGAATCGTGATATAATATCACTGAAACATGGGAAAGGCTGGCCAAATGAATCGTAAGCATATGCAGTTTCTCCGTTGAGTGATTCCCTGTGAATTGAGTTTATCCAGTCTTCGAGATGCTGGATCTGGCGTCTTGTGAGCTTGTTGAAGTCGGTTCCCTGATACACGATTTCCCTGACTTTGTGGGCGTTTTCTTTTGCGCCGCCGGCCACCACCTAGGTGGTGGTGCTGTTTGCTTTTCTTCTTCGTTGAACCCCACGGTATTCCTCTCTTCTTTGCTGACCCGGTAGATATTACCATTTGTGTTACCATTTGTGGATGTTGTGGCCTCTTTTAACGCTGGCGAATTTTGGTATAATTGCGACGAAGAAATCTCATGAGCGAAACGGAATACACGACCAAAGTTCTTGAATTCGTCCTCTTTTGCGTTGAGATGTATGCGCAAAGGGGCGGCGTATCGGGGTCTGTCGTCATGAAACGCTTCGACGTGTCTGGCGCATTGACCTTCCTTCGCAACAACTACGAGGTGCTTCATACGCAAGGTCGCGACTATATCCTATCCGAGATCGACCAATATCTTGCAAACAGGGGAGTCGCTATATGAATCTTTATCATGGAGGAACAATCCCTGTTCCGTCGCCATTGCCGGAATCTCCTGCAAGGAGCAGGCCTCTTGACTTTGGACGCGGATTCTATACTACCACTTCATTGGAGCAGGCGCAGCGAGTCGATCACCTCCTGGAAGACCGCGTCGTCCTCGATGGGGTCTGCGTTGACGACCCTGCAGATGTATCCGCCCCGAGGGTCGATTTCGGTGTTGACGGATTGTGTCTTGTACTTGAGTTTGGCCATAGCTGGCCTCCTTTCTTTGTGTTGTTTTTTTGTCTTTGTTAAGTGGCGGTGCCAAAAATTTTTTTGTCACCGCCAAATTTCATTTTGTCACCGCCATTTTCATTTTTGGCGCTGACACTTTGCGTGACCGGCGCTCGTCCTTCCCCGTCCGTTGCTCTTGCAGTTGAC
>Ga0265298_10007613_pt1 | contig 13132 bp, 7 predicted proteins | sample AusTroGonzalo_MG_3_FD_193486 | JGI IMG/M metagenome (GOLD analysis project Ga0265298, IMG submission 193486) | Bovine rumen microbial communities from tropical cattle in Woodstock, Queensland, Australia - Gonzalo_01 | ecosystem: Host-associated > Mammals > Digestive system > Stomach > Rumen ... | reverse complement strand
TGAGCCGATTTTCATCACAAAGAATGGCAAAGGTGATCTTGCTGTCATGAGCATCGAAGCATATGAACAGTTGCTCGGTCGTTTTGAACTTTATGGATTAATTCAGAAGGGATTGGATGATATTCATTCCGGCAATACCCGCCCTTTCTCCGATGCAATAGCTGATATCCGGGCAAGGAGAAAAAGATGAAATACAATGTCCATATTAGCGGAACAGCAGATGCTGACCTGAACAGCGCTGTAGATTATATTGACCACATTCTGCTTAATCCCCAAGCGGCAGATGAACTTCTGATCGAAGCAGAAGAAGCAATCGCTGACCTTGCTACCTTCCCCGAAAAGTATGCATTAGTTGAAGATCCTGTATTGAATGCATGGGGAGTTCGCTTTGTTTCACTAAACAACTATCTGGCTTTCTATGTGATTTCAGAAGAAGAAAAACGTGTCAATATTGTTCGTTTCCTTCACAGTAAACAAAACTGGATTTCCATATTGAAAAACAACACTTTGTTCAGCAAATAGCCTGCTACGGCTTCACCTCCGGTCGGACTTCACATCCGCCAGTCGTTTTTCATCAGTTCGTTACAATAAAACGATGAACCCCTTTGAATCCTCCCCCAACGTGTGATTGTATGGGAAAATTCAAAGGGGTATTTTAAGTAGAAAACGCTAAACTAATCCCGCACGATCGGGGGCATACACACAAGCGTTATCGGCTCGCCTTATAGGTCGCGATACGTTTTGCCACGTTGGCTTTGATGTTGTTGTAGTAGTAGGAATAATCGCTTGCATGTCGGCCATCCGGTCCCAGAAATGGGCTGACGGCCGCGGCGAGTTCCTCGGTCATTGGCTCAGAAGCGGCGTTCGTTATGACACCGGGCGAATGCCGGAAGGAAGAGGAACAGATTCGCAGGCAAAATGGAATTGCCGCGAATGAGATCGGACGGATCGGCGTTGTCTGTACAGGAGGCTTTGACTTTCCGGATAAAGAAAAACGAATCAATTATGTCCTGATCAGCGGAGATATCCTGTACAAAATATAGCGGAGGAACTCAGGATTGAAGGAAGGAATGTTCAGCCTCCCGTCCCGTCGTTGGTTTCCGCCTGGCTCAGCATCAGCTTGATCCGGTTCAGCTGGTTCACTTCGCTCGCCCCGGGGTCGTAGTCCACCGCGGCGATATTGGCGTGTGGATATTTCTTTTTCAGCTGCTTGATCACACCTTTGCCCACCACATGGTTCGGCAGGCACCCGAAAGGCTGTATGCACACGATCCCGGAAACCCCCTGTTCCAGCAGTTCGGCCATTTCGCCGCACAGGAACCAGCCTTCGCCGTACTGGTTTCCGACCGACAGGAAGGGTTTCGCCAGCTCCGCTATATGTTCGATCGGCATCGGCGGCTGAAACCGCTTTGACCGGCGCAGCGCCTCGGCAGCCGGTTTGCAGAACTTCCGAAGTCCCGGTACGCCGAAATGACTGACTGCCTTCAGTGCCCTTCCGGCGCCCAGATATTCGGCTTTGTACTGCTGGTTATACAGTGTGTAATAGACAAAATCCATCAGATCCGGGACCACCGCTTCCGCCCCTTCCCGCTCCAGCACCTCCACCAGGCGGTTATTTGCCAGCGGCATGTATTTCACCAGGATTTCCCCCACAATGCCCACCCGGGGCTTTTTCATCTCCTCGTGGATGGGCAGCGTGTCGAAGTCCTCCACCAGCGCCCGGCACGTCTCCGCGAATCCGCGCTTCTCCTTGCCGAAAACAGCATCCGGAATGATCTTTTTCCATTTGTCATGCAGGGCGTTTGCGCTGCCGGACGTGATTTCATAGGGCCGCACCCGGTACAGGCATTTCATCAGCAGATCCCCCAGCACCAGCGCTTTGCCCGCGTCCCGCACCATGGGCAGGGGCGGACGGAAGCCATCGTTCTTCTCCATCCCGTTGAAGTTCAGGCTGATCACGGGAATCTGCGGCAGCCCCGCTTTTTCCAGCGCCCGCCGGATAAAGCCCACGTAATTGCTCGCCCGGCAGCAACCGCCTGTCTGGCTCATGATCAGCGCCAGCCGGTTCACGTCGTACTGCCCGCTGAGCACCGCCTCCATCAGCTGCCCGACGGCAATGATGGAGGGATAGCACGCGTCGTTGTTCACGTATTTCAGCCCGGTGTCCACCACGCTCCGGCTTTCGTTTCCCAGGATCACCAGATGGTATCCGTACTTTTCGAACACGGGTTTGAGGTATTCAAAGTGGATCGGGCTCATGTTCGGGCCCAGAATGGTATATCCCTTGTCATACATGGCCCTGGTGAACTTCTGCCGTTCGTAGGCGGCCGGCTTGGCAAAGGGCCTGATGCCCTTCTCTTCCCTCATCCGCATCGCCGACAACAGGCTGCGCACCCGGATCCGGGCGGCCCCCAGGTTGTTGACCTCGTCGATCTTGAGCACCGTGTACATCTTCCCGCATGCTTCCAGGATTTCGCATACCTGGTCCGTCGTCACGGCGTCCAGCCCGCACCCGAAGGAATTGAGCTGAATCAGTTCCAGGTCCTCCCGCCCGGCGGTATACTGGGCGGCTGTGTACAGCCGGGAATGATAGACCCACTGGTCGTTGACCCGCAGCGGCCGGATCGCGGGAGAATCCGCGGGAACGCTGTCCTCCGTCAGCACCGCCAGCCCGTAGGACGCGATCATGTCCGGAATGCCGTGATGGATTTCGGGGTCTATGTGGTAGGGCCGTCCGGCCAGCACGATGCCCTTCCGGTGATGTTCTTCCATCCATCGCAGCGCCTTTGCCCCTTCGCTCCGCACGTCTTCCTTCGCCCGCCGCTGTTCTTCCCACGCGGCGCGGACGGCCGCCCGGACTTCCGCCGCGGCAATGCCCCATTCTGCCCTGCACAGGCGGACCAACCTGTCCGCCGCGGTTTTCTCGTCGGTAAAGGCCAGGAACGGGCGGATGTAGCGCACCTTGCCGTCCGTCACGTCCTCCACGTTATTTTTGAGGTTTTCCGGATAGGCGCACACGATGGGACAGTTGAAATGATTCTGGGCCGCTTCCGTTTCCTGGCGCTCATAGAACACGCTGGGATGGAAAATGGTTTTGACGCCCTCGTTGATTAGCCACTGGACATGCCCGTGGCTCAGCTTGGCGGGATAGCATTCGCTCTCCGACGGGATGGATTCCATCCCCAGGCTGTACAGCGCCCGTCCGGAGACCGGCGAAAGCCGCACGGAGAATCCGAGCTTTGTGAAAAAGGTATGCCAGAAGGGATAGTTTTCCCAGATATTCAGTACCCGCGGGATGCCGATTTCGCCTCTCGGCGCGTCCTCCGGGTTTTGATAGTCGAACATCCGCCGCAGCTTGTAGGCCGCCACGTTCGGGCCCTTTTCCCCGGACGCCGTCTGCCCCAGTCCCCGTTCGCACCGGTTGCCCGTAATGTGCTTCCGCCCGCCGGGGAAGGTGTTGATCGTCAGCATGCACCGGTTTTCGCACCCGCCGCAGTGGGTGGTGCCGGTTTTCCATTCCAGGCGCCGGATCTCGTCCGGCCCAAGCATGCTGCTCTTCCCGCCGCACGCGTGGCGCCTGGCGATGAGGGCCGCCCCGAAGGCGCCCATGATCCCGGCGATATCCGGGCATACGGCTTCCCTGCCACTGATTTTTTCAAATGCCCGCAGCACCGCGTGGTTGTAGAACGTCCCGCCCTGCACGACAACCCGCTTCCCCAGCTGTCCGGCGTCCGTCAGCTTGATCACCTTGAACAGCGCGTTCCGGATCACAGAGTAAGCCAGCCCGGCGGAAATGTCCTGGATGCTCGCGCCTTCCTTCTGGGCCTGCTTCACGTTGCTGTTCATGAACACGGTGCAGCGGGTCCCCAGATCAAGGGGTTCCGGGGCAAACAGCGCCTGCGCGGCAAAGCTTTGGGCCGTGTAGCCCATCGAAGCCGCGAAATTCTCCAGGAAGCTGCCGCACCCGGACGAGCAGGCTTCGTTCAGCTGGATCGTGTCCACCGAGCCGTTTTTCAACCGGATGCATTTCATGTCCTGCCCGCCGATGTCCAGCACGCAGTCCGCCTCCGGATCGAAAAACTGCGCGGCCGTGACGTGCGCGATGGTTTCCACTTCCCCTTCGTCCAGGCAGAACGCGGATTTCATCAGTTCTTCCCCGTATCCGGTGGAACAGGCGCGGGCAATATACGCCGTCTCCGGAAGCAGCCCTTCCAGTTCCGCCAGCGCGGAAACGGCGGTTTTCAGCGGATTCCCCTGATTATTGGCATACCAGGTCCACAGCAGTTCCCCTTCGCTGCCGGTCAGCGCCATTTTCGTCGTGGTGCTGCCCGCGTCGATCCCCAGGAAGGCGGGCCCGGCGTACCCGGCCAGGTCTGCCCGGGCCACCCTGGCCTGTTCGTGCCGCCGGGTAAAAACGCTGTATTCCACGTCGTCGGCAAACAGGGGTTCCATGCGCTGCAGCGCCTGGTTCAGCATCATCCCCCGGCTCAGGGCCTCGATCAGGTCGTCGATCTCCCGGGCGTCTCCCTTTCCCGCGTTCAGGGCCGCGCCGTGGGCGGCGAAAAGATGGCTGTTTTCGGGAATGATCGCGGTTTCGTCCGTCAGCTTCAGCGTCCGGATAAAGGCGTTCCGGAGCTCCGGCAGAAAATGCAGCGGCCCCCCGAGAAACGCCACGTGCCCCCGCACCGGTTTCCCGCAGGCCAGCCCGGAGATTGTCTGGTTCACCACCGCCTGAAACACGCTGGCCGCCAGGTCGGCCCGGGAGGCTCCGTCGTTGATCAGCGGCTGGATATCCGATTTTGCAAAAACGCCGCACCGCGCGGCAATGGGATAGATCACCCGGTAGTGCGCCGCCTCTTCGTTCAGGCCCGGGGCGTCAGTCTGCAGCAGGGAGGCCATCTGGTCGATGAAGCTGCCGGTGCCGCCTGCGCATACGCCGTTCATGCGTTCTTCCAGGCCGCCGGAAAAGTAGATGATTTTCGCGTCTTCGCCGCCCAGCTCGATGGCGACGTCCGTCTGCGGCGCTTTCCGTTTCAGCGCATCCGCCACGGCCGCGACTTCCTGCACGAACGGGATCTCCAGTGCCTTCCCCAGTCCCATGCCTCCGCTGCCCGTGATGGCGCTCTGCAGCCGGCAGGAACCCAGCTTCTCCCTTGCCTCTTTCAGGATCTCCGCCAGCGTCTCCTGCGTGTGGGCATGATGCCGGCAGTAACGTTCAAAAACAGGGTTGCTGTTTTCGTCCAGCAGCACGGCCTTCACCGTCGTGCTGCCCACATCAATCCCTGCGCGGTAACAATTCATCCCGATCCGTACCTCACCGTTTATTGTTGATTTTCGCGAGAATGTCCAGCGCCTCCCGGGACCAGGTTTCAGGGTTGCCGCTCAGGGGATAATCCTCGATTTCCTTTGAACCGCTGACGGTCCGGAGGATCATCTTGTTGTCAATATGGATCGTGATGCGGTATTTCTTTTCCAGCATTTCCTTCATCGTCTTGGCGTTTGCGGCGGCGTGGGGGCCTTTCTGCGCCGTGCCGGTCACGATGCCCGTCAGCCGCACGGACCGGTGTTTGAACAGAAAGCGGATATACTCCAGGGAGTAATACTTCGATGTGTATACCCAGATATCGATGTCTCTTTGATTGAAAACATGGAGCAGCGCCGGAATCCCCTTCCGGATCCGTTCCTTGTAAAACCGGTTCAGCGGGAACGGCAGCGGCTTTTCCACAAAGGGATCGTCTTTTTCGCAGAACACCACCTCGTCCAGGTCCAGCGTCACGCGCCGGTCCGACTGGCTGTTTTCGATCATTTTGCGGATATCCGACAGCTGCGTCAGGTTGACGATCTCAATCTTCACCTTGTCAATGCCGCTCCGGATCGCGGCCGCCCACCGGTGATGTCCGTTCAGGATCATGTAGCCGTCCGGTTTCAGCTTCTGAACCATGATCGGCTCCTGGATACTGCCTTCATCATAGCCTTTTCCGAACTGGGCGCCCCGTCTGTATTGTTCCTGGTATTTGGAGATAATTCCGTAGTTCGGCCCGATGTCCGGAAAACAGAACTCGTCCTCCGGGTTCGGATGCAGCGCGCGGCACGGAGCCTTCTTGCAAAACTTCCGCCTAAGGAACCCGGCCCTGACCGGATAATAAACACCCATGACCTTGTTGATCTCTTCGTTCAGATAAGTCTTAAAATCAACTACCTGATCCGCCATCCCGTCATCTCCTCCACTCTTCACTCTTAAACTTAAAGCTCAGCATCGTAATGTCGTCAAACTGCTCCGTGCCCTCCGCGAAGCGGTCCACCGCCTCGTGTACCCGCCGGATCAGTTCCTCCGGCCCGGCGTCAGGATCCCGGTTCAGCGTTTCGATGATCCGTTTTTCCCCAAACTGTTCCCCTGCTGTGTTGTTGGCTTCCGCCACCCCGTCGGTATAGACGAAGAGGCAGTCGCCCGCATGCATTTCAAATTCGCGCATCTGATACCGCGCCTTTGCGTACGCGCCGGCAGGCACATTATGCTTGTAATTCAGGATTTCAAATCCTTCGCCCGCCCTGCGGAAAGCCGGCTTCTCGTGTCCCGCGTTGACGGCTACGCCCTTCCCCGTGGACACTTCGATCACCGCCATCCATACCGTCACAAACTGCATGGACTCGTTGCGTTCGCACAGCTGCCGGTTCACCATCTCCATCTCTTCCGCCGGGTCGTTCCGGCCGCTCATCAGCTGGTCCCGGATCAGCGCCATCGCGACCATCATGAACAGCGAAGCCGGAATGCCTTTGCCGCTGACGTCCGCGATCACCAGCGCCAGATGATCGTCGTCTATGAAGAAGAAATCGTAGAAGTCGCCGCCCACCGCCCTGGCGGGCGTCATCGAGGCGTAAAGGTCAAACTCCGTCCGGTCCGGAAACGGCGGGAAAATCCGGGGCAGGGCGGATGCCTGGATCTCTCTGGCCAGATCCAGTTCCGTGATGATCCGTTCCTTTTCCGCGGTCATGCGGGCGAGGTTGCCGGTGTTCTCCACGATCTCTTCCTGCATGGATCGGATTTCCCGGCTCAGATCGCCGATCTCGTCCCCGCTCCTGACCTCCACCTTGCTGATCTTCGCTTTGGAATAGGTCCCGTCCTCCTCCGGTCTGAATTCGGTTGCCGCCTGCGCCAGGCTGCGCATCGGCCGGATCAGGAACCGCCGGATCAGAACGATGCTGATCACGGAAAACACAACGGTCACGCTCAGCAGCACCAGCGCGCTTTTATCAGATGCACCCGCAGTTTCACCTCGGCGATCTGCCGCATCTCGTCCGCGGTCAGTTCGGGCAGGTTCCCGGCCTCTCTCCTTTCCGCCGGCAGCAGTTCCAGCACGGTATCCCGGTAGGCCCCCGCGCTCATGAACATCAGCAGTCCGCCGACAATCAGGATCACCGCGATGAGAAACGCATACATTTTGACCGCGAGCGATACCCGCCGTGTTTTCATCAGCCGCCCGCTCCTTCCCGCTTCTCCTTCGGTCCCCTGTATGCCACGCACAGCATCGTCAGGTCGTCAAACTGCTCCGCGTCCTGCACGAACTGGTCGATCGACTGCCGCACGCTGTGCAGCAATTCCTTCGGTCCCTGGTCCTTTGCCTCGTTCAGCGCTTTGAGCATCCGGTCCGTTCCGAACAGTTCCTCCTTCGCGTCCGTCGCTTCCGCCACGCCGTCGGTATAGACGAACAGTTTATCCCCCGGCTCCAGCTGCAGCTCATACTGCTTGTATTTCACGCCTTCCAGTCCGCCGATGACGAATCCGTGTTTGTCTTGGAATAGTTCAAATTCGCCGCCGGCCCGCATCAGCGCCGGGAATTCATGCCCCGCGTTGGCCGCGGTCAGCTTGCCTGTCGAAATTTCCAGAATGCCTACCCATACCGTCACGAACATCTCCGCCTGGTTGTTGGAGCAGATCGCGTCGTTGGCGCTGGTCAGGATTTCCCCGGGGTTCTGCCCCAGCAGCGCGTAGCTCTGCACGATCAGCTTGGAGACCATCATGAACAGCGCGGCCGGAATACCCTTTCCGCTCACGTCCGCGATGACAACGCACAGGTGATCCTCGTCGACCAGGAAGAAGTCATAGAAATCGCCGCCGACCTCCTTCGCCGGATCCATGCTCGCGTAAAGGTCAAACTCGTCCCGCTCCGGGAACGGCGGGAAAATATGCGGCAGCATGGAGTTCTGGATCCTCGCGGCCATGTTCAGCTCGGCGCCGATCCGCTCCTTCTCCGCCGTCACCGTCCGCACCTGGTCGATGTATTCGATGGTCGTGCGGCTCATGTCGGCGAAGGAGTTCGCCAGAATCTCGATCTCGTCCCCCGTCCGGTAGGTGTCTTCCATTTTGAATTCGCGGTTTTCTCCCTTGATCTCGGAAATGTGCTGGGTCATGGTATTCAGCGGCCGTACGATCCTTTTTCCCTGCCACAGCGCGATCCCGCTCAGCAGCGCCAGCAGTGCCGCCAGCGAGAGGATCATGATCTTTGTGGACTGGGTGCTTTTCTCTTTGTAGCCCGCGGTTGCTCTTTCCTGGGTTTCCGCGTATTGGGCCTGCAGCGCCCTGCCCGGCGCGGTCACCTCGTCCTCGTCGAACACGCAGATCAGCGCCCACCCGGCCGTTTCCACCGGTGCGGCCGCCATGTAGTAGTTGCCGTCTTTCAGGTGAACCAGCTTCACGTTCCTTTTCCCGGCCAGCGCATTGTTGACGAACACCGCCAGGTCCGTATTCTTCGACCGGCGCAGGTCTTCCGCTTCCTCGCTGGTCTGGGTCTGGAATTCGCTGTCCTCCAGGGAGGATACGATGACGTGCCCGTCCTGATTGACGACCATGTGGTAGCCGCCGCCGTTTTTCTCCGACGCGTTTATGGTTTCCTGCATCTTGCTGAGGAAAAGATCCGTGCCGATCACCGCCCGCAGTTCGCCGTCCGGGCCGTATACCGGCATCGCGCATACCAGGCTCAGCTCTCCCGTGTTCGCGTCCGTCTCCACGTCCGTGAAGATCAGCTTTCCGGCTTCTACCGCCTGCTTGTACCAGAACCGGCTCCGCGCGTCGTAGCTCAGCTGGGATCCGTCCTCCCTGAACCAGCTGGCGGCGCTGCGGCTGACCGTCAGAAACGCGCCTTCCGGCAGCGCCACATACGCGTTGTCCGTGTTGAACGTATCGCATTCGGAGATCATCAGGTCCGACATGTTAGCGATCAGGCCGACCGCGGTCTGCAGCGCCGGATCGTCCGGGTTCACGTCGTCGGCCAGGATCACCTGCGCGGCCAGCTTTCCGTCGTTGGAAGCGTCCGGACCGCTCCATTCCTTCGGCGGATACTTTTCCGGCGCCGCGAAGATGCCGGCGGCGTAGTCGCCCAGCAGCGTCACGCGGGCCCTCGCGTCCTTGAACATCTCGTCCGTGATCATGGATTCCAGCTCTGTCTCGCGCAGCAGGTCGGCCCTGATCACCCGGGTCATTTCCTGTTCCGTGGTTTTCGCGATGTTGGTCCGCTGCTCCTGGGAAATCTCGGCATTCAGCGTCGCCAGCTGCTGGTTTTGGTGTCCTGTCGCCAGGAAAAAGGCTGCAGCGAGCAGCGCCACCGTGATCAGGATCAGAAAAAAGATCTTGTTCCTGATGCTCCCGAAAACAGCCCGTCTGATTCTGCTCACCGCCGCATCTCCTTTCGTTCTCAAAGTATCCATTCCCTGAATTCCTTCAACATGACTACGGCCGGGCCGAAGGAGCTCGAGGGCGATCGGAAAGCCCTCGAATTATTTGAACATTCTGTCCTTAAATCTTTCGCCCAGGTTGTGGTCGCGCCGAAGGGGTTTAAGGGGGCGATCGGAAAGCCCCCCAATCACTTGAACATTCTTTCCTCAAACTCACCCGGCGGCAGCGGCCTCGAAAAATAATACCCCTGCACCAGATCGCACCCTGCTTCCTTCAGCAGCTTCAGCTGCTTCTCCGTCTCGACGCCTTCCGCCACCACCGGCACCTTCAGGTACCGGGCAATGTCCAGGATCAGCTCCACCAGATGGAAGTCCCGCTCGTTCCGCTCGATATTCCGGATAAACGCGATATCCATCTTCAGCACGTCCACCGGCAGCGAGGACAGCATGTTCAGCGACGAATATCCGGACCCGAAGTCGTCCATTTCGATCACATAGCCCTTCTCCCGCAGCCCTTCGATCACCTGGATCAGATGATCCGCGTTCTCGGTATATGCGCTTTCCGTGATCTCCAGCGTCAGGTCGCTGCGGTTCAGCCTGTTCTCCGCCACAATCCCTTCCAGCGTCGCCATCAGCTTCGGATCGAACACGTCCACCCGGGAAAGGTTCACGGATACCGGCAGCAGCCTCCCGTATTTTTCCCGCCAGGCCGCGATCTGCCTTGCCGCCTGTGCCCAGACGTAGCTGTCCAGGGCGGTAATCTGCCCGCTCCGCTCGAACAGCGGGATGAACACGTCCGGCGTAATCATCCCCAGCCGCGGATGATGCCAGCGGACCAGCGCCTCCGCGCTGCGCATGACCGGCGGATCAACTTGAATGTCGAACTTCGGCTGATACCAGACCTCCATCTCGCCCTCTTCCAGCGCCCGGGTCAGGTCGTTCCGGAGCCGCTGGTTCATTTCCTCCTGGTGCCGCAGCTCTTCGTCGTAGACCATCAGGTGCGTCTTGTAGTGGCCCCGGATGCTGCGGGCAGCGCTCCACGCCCGGTCGAGCATCTGCTCCGGTTCCAGCTCCTTCTGCCAGGGCATCACGCCCATCCGCAGCTGGATATCCGCGTTCCGGCTCAGCTCGTTCAGCCGCTCCGTGAACCGCGCCAGCAGGTCCTCATAGCCCTCCCGGTGCGCACAGTAGAGATCGAAGTGATCGTTTTCCGACCGGCTGCCGATTCCGCCGTTCTCCTTCAGGAAGGCCGTGATCTCGTGGCCCAGCGTCTTCAGCACCTCGTTTCCGAAGGTGCGCCCGTTCAGGGAAGTCAGGGAGTGGAACCGTTCGATGTCCACCGCCACGGCGTCCATGGGCTTCTCCGGATGTTCCTTGTACATCCTGTTGGCGTAGACCAGGAAGAATTCCCGGTTGTACAGGCCGGTCAGCCGGTCCAGCTCCGTCTCGGAAATGATCCGGCTGCCCGCCTTGGCTTTGGCTTCCGCCCGCGCGCTCCGCAGGATCAGCAGCAGGATGATCGCGATGATCGTCACGATTCCGGCGATCACATATCCCAGATTGTCCCGCAGAAAGTCCACGAAAGTCACTTTTTCGTCCATGAACGCGTATTTGTTCAGGGACGTGTTCATCGTGGCCTCCGGCATCAGGTGCGTCACCTTGTTCAGGATCGAGAACAGGCTGCTGTCTCCCTTCCGCAGGGCGAAGCACATCTCCATCGACTCGTCCGTCGCCAGGGGAACCAGGCCGTATTTCTTGCTCTGATCGCTCACCCGGCTGATCCTGTAATTGCTCACCAGCCCGCAGTCCGCCTCCCCGGAGGCGACCGCCTGGTATGCCGTTGCCCCGTCCGGGTAGTACACGATCTGCCACTTCGGGAAGAAGTTGTTCAGGAAGGTTTCGTAGCTGGGGTTCCCCGCCGGTATGGCGACTTTCATCTCCTGCTCTTTCGAGAGGCCCTGCCGGTCCGCGGTTCGCACCATGGCGAACATATCGGTGGTGACCAGCGGATCGGTGATGATCACGCCCCGCTTCTCCCCGTCGAAGGAACTGAAATAGACGGGAAACGCGCAGTCAATCTCCCCGTCTTTCAAGGCTTTCAGCATTTCCTCCGCGGTCTTGTAGGCATGGGTTTCGAAGCTGAGCTTCGCGTTCTTTTCGCACGTTTCGGCGAAGGCCAGGTAGTCCGCCAGCATGCCGGTCAGCGTTTTGCCGTCCTCGCTCAGCGCGCAGAAGGGCAGATCGTTGTCCCGGTACCCCACCTTGATCGTCCCGTGCTCCGCAACCCAGTTTTGCTCACTTTCGGTCAAGAAGCTGTTCACGGAGCCCGCCTTGTGGTATTTTTCCGTCATCTGCTGGTTGAAATTCCGGTTGTCCTCGAAGATCCGGTTCATCGCCATGTCCAGGTCCTGCTTCAGGTCCGGGCGGCTTTTGCTGATGCCGAACAGAACGTCCGAGGAGCCGATTTTGCATACAGAGATGATATCGGCGGTCGTTGCGTAGGTGTCCAGCGTTACCAGCGCGTCGATCTCCTCGCGGGCCAGCATTTCCAGCAGTTCCGGCGTCTTGCCCGTCAGCTCCGTGATCTCCGGGGTCACGTTGTGGTTCTTCGCCCAGTCGGTGAAAAGTTTTTCCTGGATGCTGTTCTTGTTCACGCCAACGGTCTTGCCGTTCAGCGTGGAAAAATCGTCCGGCTGGATCTCGGTATTGGTCGGCGCGATAAAGAGGTGGTAGTCTTCCGTTCCCATCGCCTCGGCGGAATACAGGATCTTCTCCGCCCGCTCCGGGGTGTAGGAAACGTCGCTGAGCAGGTCGATCTCGCCGGCCACCAGCTTCTCGAACAGCTCGCTCCAGCTTCCCTCGACGTATTCGTACTCCCATCCGCTGTAGATCGCGATCCGCTGCTGGTATTCGTACCCGTACCCGGATTTCCGTCCGAATTCGTCCGTCCGGTGGAAGGCGGATTCGTACCAGCCGACCCTGACGGTCTTGGGCGCTGCCTCCTGCGCGGCGGCAGGCAGCAGAATCTGCGCGTGAAGCGCGATCATCACGCAAAGGATAAATAACAGACTCCGTTTCAGGCGCATGGCGTTTCCACCTTTCGTTGCTTGGTCCGCAGTTGAATCCGTATCAGATCTTGTTCCCTCTTCCGGTGGCTTCAGCCTCCGGTCTTGATTTAATGATTATATCACAAAAACCCCGGTCCTGTCTCCACTCTCAACTCTCAACTCTCAACAAAGCCTGATCATCTTGCAGTTCTCAATGCCGACGATCCAGAAATCCTTCCGCTCCAGCTGCCGGATCTGGCTGATGATGCTCTCGTTCATCACGCCGTGGCCGACGATGAGCACGTCCTTTCCTTTTTTCATCAGCGGATCGATCACTTCCCGCAGAAAGGATCCGGTCCGGGCAAACAGTTCCTCAAACGTTTCCGACCCGCCCACGGATGCGGTGTACTTTTCCG
>Ga0265298_10007612_pt1 | contig 13132 bp, 9 predicted proteins | sample AusTroGonzalo_MG_3_FD_193486 | JGI IMG/M metagenome (GOLD analysis project Ga0265298, IMG submission 193486) | Bovine rumen microbial communities from tropical cattle in Woodstock, Queensland, Australia - Gonzalo_01 | ecosystem: Host-associated > Mammals > Digestive system > Stomach > Rumen ... | reverse complement strand
TGTCAGCAGGGATGCCAAGTGCTTTCTCCAAGGCTACAGCCACGTTGAGCGATACCGAACGTTTACCGTTGATGGTCTCGCTGAGTACGGATGCCTTGATGCCAGTCTCGTCAGCGAGTTGCTTCTGTGTCATACCACGTTCTTTAAGCTCATCCTTAATCATTTCACCAGGATGTGTAGCAATAAATGGGGTTAGAACTTTCTTACTCATAATGTCGCATTATCGAATTCAATGTTCATTGTCTAAATTGATTAAGACGGTGCAAAGATAATGATAATTTTCAAGATATTAGCAAATTTGCGAATTATTTTAAGATTTCTTGCGAATTTTATTAAAAATCTGGTTCTGCATCTCTTGGCGTTAATTGTTCTAAAGCGAGAAATAAGATATGCGGACAGCATCGGTGCAGAATACCGATAACTGCCCGCTATCAACTAGAGAGTTATGCTTCAAAGACTAACTTCTGGAACAACCTGGCCATCGAGGAGGTTGATGATGCGCTGGGCGTAACCGGCATCTCGCTCAGAGTGGGTGACCATCACGACGGTGGTGCCCTCCTGGTTCAGTTGGGTGAGCAGCTGCATCACTTCCAAGCCGTTCTTCGAGTCGAGGTTACCAGTAGGCTCGTCGGCGAGGATCAGCTTGGGATTCATCACGACAGCACGGGCAATGGCAACACGCTGCTGCTGACCACCAGAGAGCTGCTGGGGGAAGTGGTGGGCGCGATGCGAGATGGCCATACGGCGAAGCACCTCTTCTACACGCTGCTTACGCTCCTTCTTGGGTACGCCAAGGTAGGTCAGCGGCAGCTCCACGTTCTCCTCCACGTTCAGTTCGTCGATGAGGTTGAAACTCTGGAACACAAATCCTATCTGTCCTTTGCGAACCTTGGTGCGCTGGCTTTCTTTCAGTTGTCCCACGTTCTCACCATCCAGCAGATATGTACCGCTGGTGGGATTGTCGAGTAAGCCCAGGATATTCAACAGTGTTGACTTACCACAGCCCGACGGCCCCATGATGGCCACAAACTCACCTTTCTTCACTTCGAGCGACACGCCGCCCAGTGCCACGGTCTCCACCTCTTCCGTGCGGAATACCTTCTGAATGTTTTCTAACTTAATCATCTTCTTGATTTACTATTTGAAAATTTACAATTTACTATTTATTTACGATATTGCATATTTGGCTATTTGAATCGCAACGAGCCAGATCTGGATGTTTTCTGTCTACAAGTTTAACCTTGTTAACCATCGTCATGTTTTATTGAATTCATGCTGGCAACTCCCGTTGCTCCAACAGTTAATGATGAAGCAGGTAAACATAAGTATCCTTGATTGTCCAGAGGCTGGGCTCGATGCGAATAGTTCATATTTATTCGGTTTTGATACTTTCTACAGGATTGGTTCTGACGGCCTTGATGATCTGGAGGCCGACGGAGAGGATGGCTACCAACAGGGCAAAAGCACAGGTGGCTGCGAAGATCCAGGACGAGAGCTCGATGCGGTAGCTGAAGTTAGTGAGCCAGTCGTGCATGATATACCATGAGAGAGGTATAGCGATGACGAACGACAGCAGCAGCGGCGAACAGAAAATGCGCAGCATCAGTACCATCACCTCGCCCGATGTTGAACCCATAATCTTGCGGATGCCAATCTCCTTCTGGCGCTGACGGATGAAGAAAAGCGACATACCCACGTAACCCATCACGGAGATAATCACGGCAATGATGGTGAAGAGCGTGATAATCTTCAGCGTGTTTTGCTGGTCTTCGAAGGTCTCGGTGATGCAGTCCTCCATACTGAGAACATAATACTGCAAGTCATTTTCAGGGACACCTTGTTCCCTGAGTATAGACATGAAAACATCCTTCGCTTGTTTATCGCCATTTGTCTTCACGAGGAAATTAGGACTGTCCACCGTTTCCAACTTTCTGATAGCCATCGGTCGAAGATTCTCCAGCACATTGATGATACGGAAATCCTGCATGACACCAGCTATAATATCCTTTTCACCATCGCCCCACACTAGTTCCTTTTCCTCGCCAGTATAGTTCAACAGGCTAAGGGCTTCTTTGTTAAGATAGTAGCCATTGTTAGCGGCACCATTGTCGCGGATGATTTTCAGTCCTAAGAGGCCGAAAGCCTCTTTATCCAAATCGGTTGTCATTAGCATTTCGTAGTCGCCTTCGCCATTCTTGACTCCCCTTCCGCTGAAGTTATAGCCTGTAAAAGTACTCCCTTTGTAGCAGCCCATGCGCTCAATGAAGGGCAGTTGTTCCAACATATTCCTTATCGCTTGACTCTTGCCTGCTGAGCTCTCAATATAGAAAAGGTGCTCTGTGTTAAAGCCCAATGGTGCATGGATAAGGTGGTTTAGCTGTAACCAAATGACCAATGATGATGTTAGCATGGTGACAGTGACTACGTTCTGCACGATGATGAACAGACGCCCAAGCATCATCTTCGAGCGGAAACGGAACGAACCCTTCACGATGTCGATAGGCTGATAGCGGGAAAGATGCCATGAGGGCATGATGCCGGAAATGACACCTACGAGCAAGATGAAAACGAGGCATACGCTCAGTGTCCCCACGCTAATATCGTTCATCAGTGAAATCTTTCCTTTGAACAGATCGGCAGCGTCGTCTTGGAAACAGAGTGCCAACGCAAAACCGATGGCAAAGGAAACAGCCACCATCAATGTTGATTCTACAATCAGCTTCAATGAAATCTGTCCCTGACTGCTGCCAAAGAGCCGTCTTGTTGCCATTTCCTTGGCGCGAAAGCCTGTGTTGGCAACAGTCAAATTGATGTAATTGCTGACGGCAAAGAAGAGGATGGCCAGAACTGCGGCCAGCAGAATGCGCATTCGTGTCTTGTCACCCTTCTGCAATCCCAAGCCCTTGTTTTGAGGTGCAAACATGATGTCGGTGAGTGGTGTCATCGCTGGCTTGCTGCTGCGCCATACACCGTGGTGGTGATCGTCGATATATTTAGATGCAATCTCTCTCGTTGCAGACACATCCGCGCCGGGTTTCATCATGAAGAAAGCCTTGACGGTGCCCGTTCCTCCACTGACAAAGGATTTGTCGTCCAGCTTATAGCCCATCACCTGTGGATAACGCTGCATGCTGACGATGAGTTGAGTCTCATTGGGTAGTACAGTGCGGTCCATATCCTTCATCACGCCACTGACGGTATAGACCAGCGTTGAATCGTAAGGGTCAACATGGTTGATATATACTTGGTGGTCACCCACTATCTGCAATGACTCACCGATTGGATTCTTGTCGCCAAAAAGACAGTGGGCTAGCCTTTCTGTGACAACGCATTTGTCTGGCGCATCAAGGGCTGTCTGCCGATTACCTTTCACCAATGGGAAGTCGAACAACTGGAAGAACGTCGAGTCTGCCAACATGATGATGCCGTTTTCACCGTCAGCATCCCTAACCTCTTTGTCTCCATATTTAATGCGGCCGTTCTGGCTTATCACGCAACAAGTCTGTTCCACATCAGGGCAGGCAGCACCAATTCCTTCAGCGGCTTGTGGCCACAGGAAGAAATAATTCTCTTCGCCCATCAGGTAGATGCGGTCGGCATTCTTATGCCAGCTGTCGATGCTATACTGTCGCCACGTGTAGTCGCCCATCAGGATGATGAACATCAGCGACACCACCAGGCCCGCTACATTAATAAAGGTATAGGCCTTATTGCGCGATAGGAATTTGAAATAACTCTTCATGTTTCTACTCGTTCTTGATACTATTAATGGGATTCTCATTGGCCGTGCGCCAACTCTGGATAATGACGGTGGTGAGGGTAATGACGCCAACTGTCAGAAGGGCCAGGGGGAAGAGCCACCAGTAGATGGGCGTGCGCTCGGCAAACGACTGAAGCCACTGACGTCCTATGTAGTAAGCTATCGGAGCTGCAATGATGAAGCTGACAGCGAGCAGCAGGGCGTAGTGGCGGCAGAACATCATGAGGATTTCCTGCGTCGAAGATCCCATTACCTTGCGGATGCCAATCTCCTTGCGACGGTATTCCGTCTCGAACATCGTCATACAGAACACACCGATGAGGGTGATGACGAGGCATACACCTGAGAACCAGCCCACCTGACGGATGAAACGGAACTCATCCTGATAGAGGTCTTCGAGTTTCTGGTCGAGGAACTTTGTTTCCACCTGTTCTCCACTGCCCATCCGTGTAAGTACATCGCTAATCTGTTTGCGAGTAGCGACCTTGTCATTGCCAGCAGTCACACGGATGTTGGCAATACCCAACTGGTCGCCCCATTCAGAAAAACTTTCACCGAAGATAATGAAGGCCAGCGGTTCCTGATGCCGGTCCTTGCGAGTAGATGCATATCGGATATCTTCGCAAACACCAATGACAGGGTAATCTTTGTCCAACAGTTTCTTGTCAATCTCCACCCAGGGCCATTGCTTGCGGGCCGCCTCATTGATGATGTAGCAGTCGCCATCATGCTCTGTGAAGTCGCGCCCCTCTATAACCTTGATGCCCATAGTACGAAGATAGTGCCAATCGACGGGCATACTGGTGAAGGTGATTTGGTGGTCGTTGTCAGCGCGTCCCCAACCCATATAGCCATCCTGTGCACCCAGCACAAAGCGCGAGAAACTGACATCAGAAACGCCACTCTGTTGCATCAACTCGGCACGGACGGCATCTTTCTTACCTCGTAGTTCATTTGTGAGCGGGGCATAGAGCACCTCATCTTTGTCGAAGCCGTAGTCGCTGTTATAGATGTAGCGGCTCTGCATGAGCAAGATGCTGATATAGGTCACCATAAGCAGGGCTATGCCCAGTTGAAGTGCAACAAGAGTGGAACGCAACTTACGTCCCTTTGGCGTGAGACCGAAAGAGCCTTTCAGCACTAAGGCAGGCTGAAACGACGTAGCGAAGAATGCAGGATAGACACCCGCCACAATGCCGACGGCAACAGCCAGCAACGCTGTAATAGCCAGAAGGACAGTATGGTCGCCAAGGGCCAGCGAGCCTAATAGCAGTTCTGTAGGCTGTTTTGCCACTAATTCACAAACCACTAATGCTAAGCCGTATGCTATCAATGCCGTCAGAACTGTCTCGGCAATCATTCCTAATCGCAGTCTCGCCACACCTTCGCCCAACACACGACGAGTATTTACACTCTTGATGCGCATAGGGCTCTCTGCCAAGACGAAATTCAGGAAGTTGATGGCTGCAATAACGATTACCAGCACGCATGATAACTCCAAGATGAAGAGTATGGCGGGATTGCCCTTGTCATCGCCATGAACACCAGAGAAATATGTGTCGCGTATGGGCGTCAGTCGATAGCCCTGATTGTCAAATTGCCTGTCGAACATGGCACGCACCTCCGACTCCTGACTTTCAGAAACCTCTCCAGCAGCAAGTGCTCCGCCCCACTGCAGTTTCCACAACTGTTCCTTAAACTGTTTGCCAAACCCCTTCAGCATGCTCTCTGCATCGACACCCTCGCGAAGTTTGACGTAGACAATATAGCTCCATTCACTCCAGTCCTGCAGATTGTTTTGTGTGGCATAATAAACATCGTTCTTCATTGAACAGTTGGCAGGAAAGTCCTCATAGACACCCTGCACAGTTAGCGTGTCACTCTTCGAATAGATTGGCTGTCCGGCCACGTCCGTCCGACCGAAAATCTTCTTAGCCAGCGATGCCGGTATGATGACACTCCGCTCACCGTAGTCGTCCCAACTAAGCTTGCCGTCAAGACAATGTGCAGATATTGCACCGAACGGTGTCAGATTTGAGCCGGAGCGAGGATGTTCGACCACACTCTCGCCAACAACAAACTCACGTTTCTGTCCCCAACTGGCCAGTTCAGTCATGGCCTCTACCTGTGGCATCTCCGAAAGGATGGCGTTTGTAGGACGATTGCAGTTGATGCCCCACGGAGAGTCGGATCCCATCTTCGTCTCAAATCGGAACACACGCTCATTGTCAGGGATACACGAATTATAGGAAATGTTATACACCACTTGCGTCATCAGCAGGTAGAAGGCAGTAAGGGCTACCGTGAGTCCGATGAAATTAAGTACCGTCGCAGTCTTGAAGCGACGTGCCATGTAGAGCATGTTTCTGAAAATGTTCATATTCTTTTGTCTATTTTATTTCCAACACTTCATTGTCTTTAAATGCCTCGTAGCCGCTGGTGACTACTCGCTCGCCAGGCTCCAAACCTTCGAGCACCTCGTAGTGCTGCGGGTTCTGGCGACCGATGCGTATGTTTCGGCGATAGGCTTTCTGGCCATTCTTGTCGAGCACGAAAATCCATTGTCCGCCGGTGGTTTGGAAGAACGTGCCGCGAGGGATGAGGACGGCCTGCTCTGGCTGTCCCAGTTCGAGGTCGATGTAGTAGGTCTGGCCTGTGCGGATGTTCTCAGGACGCTCGCCACTGAAGATGAAATCACAGCGGAACTTGCCCTCGCGAACTTCTGGATAGACCTTGCGAACCTGCAACTGGTATGTCTTGTCGCCACGCGTAAAGGTGGCCGTGAGTCCTTGGCGCACACGATCGATATAGTGCTCATCGATTTGAGCCTGTACCTTATAATCAGAGAGGTCGTTCAATTGGCCAATCTTCTGTCCAGGACTGATGCTCTGTCCCAACTCCACATCAAGCAGACCTAACTCGCCGTCGATGGCAGAGCGTACTTCGAGCTTATCCTTACGCTGACGCACGAGTACCACGTTACGACGCATATTCTGAAGATTGTCTTCCATCTGGTCCATCTGAACAGTGCGATAGATAGAGTCTTGCTTCAGGCGCTTGGTCACCAGCGAACGTTTCTTGGCAGAAAGCAGGTAGTCCTCCTGCGACTGCAGGTAATCCTCTTTGCTGATAAGCTTCTCACCGTAGAGTCGTTTGTTCTGCTCGTAGGTCCGCTGCTTGCGCTGGGTGTCCATGTCGAGCTGTGCCTGCTCCGTCTGGTTGTTCAGACGGTCTTGCTGCATGGCTACCTGCGTGTTTCGCAGCAGGTTCTGCTTCTCAGCCAGTTCTGCTTCGGCATTCAGAATCTGAAGGTCGAGGTTCGAATTGCTCAGACGAACGATGACATCGCCTTTATGTACCATCGTTCCTTCCTCAACCACCTTTTCCATGACGATGCCACCTTCCTCGGGCGAAATCTGTACCACCTGGATAGGCAATACCTGTCCGTTGGTACGCACATAGTCCTTGAACTCCGCCTGGCACACATCGCTGAAGGTCAACTCATCCTTATTGACTCTGAGCGTTGATGCGTGGTTTCCAAACACCAGCCAGCCCAGGACGATAAGCACCAAGCAGGCCCCTGCCATATATGGCCAATACTTCATCAGCCGTTGTGTCTTTGTCTTTTCGATTACTCTGTCCATATTGCTTCTCCTCTATAATATCTTACCAATTGTTCCTTCACCATCGCCATCAGTTGGCACTGCAGCAGCGTTGCCTTTGAGTTCAGCAATTGTGCTGAAGTGGTACGCAAGTCGATAGCCGTACTCAACCCTTCTTCAAATTGGCGTTTCGTCAGTTGATAGGCGATGCTGTCGGCTTCTACTTTCTCCACCATCTGCACTGTCTGTTTCAGATAGCCTTGCCAGTCCTGCCAAGCCTCACGACTGAGTTTCTCCAACTCCAGCTGTTTCTGCTTGTATGTCTCCTGGGCAATACGATAGTTGTTCTTGGCCTTCCGTATGCTCGTAATGGTCTGCAGGCGATTAAACAGGGGAATACTCAATGTGGCACCCACATATTCACCCATATTGTTCTTGAACTGATTGCTGAATGACTCTCCAACATCGGAATGAAGCGTATGATAGTAAGTGGTGTTCAGACCCGCACTCAACGAGAGAGATGGATAAAAGGCTGCGCGGGCCTGATGCCACTCATGTTTGCTGGCTTGCACTTGATATTGGGCAGCCTGTAGTTCCGGATTCAATTCTTGTACGAGTCCCAGTCCGTACGTTGCGGACTCTGACTTCGTACCTGACGGACTTAGAGTTCGCACGTTACGGACTGACAGCAACAACGTATCCTGCATGGGGAAAGCCATCGTCTTCTTCAGTTCCAGAATGGCCGATGCATAGAGATTCTGTTGGCGGGTCAGCTCATAGTCGGCTTCTGCTTTCTGTGATTCTACCTGAGCCACATCAGCAGCACTCTTGCGTCCCACCTCTTCCAACAGGCGTATCTGTTTCAGTAGTAGTTCTGTTTCCTGCACTTTCTCGTCAGCCATCTTGACCAAACCTTCGTAATAGGCAACATTGGTGTAAGCTTGCAGGACATTCAATGCGGTCTGATCCTGCTTCTGGCGCAAGCTGGCTCGCCCCATCAATGTACTGGCCCCGGCGGCTTTCAAAGCATGAATGCGGCTGAAGCCATCGAAGACAGGTAGTGAGGCATATAACGAGTAGCCATTATAGAAGGTGCTCACATCGGTATAGCCGTTTGTCTCAGGGTCGATGGCACGTCCGAAGTTGTACTGGGCACCGATGCTGGCATCCACAGAAGGCAGGAATCGTCCGATGGCTCCAGTCTTGCTGGCCTTGTAGTTGTCAAGTTCCAGCTCTGCACGCTTCACTTCGTGGTTATGCTCCACAGCGTACTGCATACACTGCTGCATGGACCACTCGCCCTGAGCCAGTGACTGTCCGGCTGTAAACACAAGGAGGATTATCAATGCTTGTTTCATACTCAATTCTTGTTTTCGCTGATGCAAAGTTAGATGTTTATTTCATACTCTGCAAACATTTTAGGTTGCCTGGATGCAGATCGTCTAATTTTTATACACCCCTTTGTATGATTTTTAGACGGAAAGTAGTAACTTTGCACCCATGAACAAGTACGGAACCATACTTATCGTAGATGACAATGCTTCAATTCTGACAGCGATGCACTATCTGCTGGATGATACTTTCGAGCGTGTACTGACCACTATCCAGCCCGAAGAAATCCTGAAGTTGATGGCTCAGCAGCCCGTCGACTTAGTCCTGCTCGACATGAACTTTACGCTTGGTGTCAACAATGGCAACGAAGGTCTGTTCTGGCTTCGAACCATCCGTAAGCAGCATCCGCAGACACCAGTCGTATTGCTGACTGCATACGCCGATGTCAATCTGGCTGTAAAGGGATTGAAGAACGGAGCGGCCGACTTCATCACCAAGCCGTGGGACAATGATGAACTGGTACGCAAGCTGAAGGATGTGCTCGATATGCAGAACGAAATCATCAGCCTCGATGAGATGGAAAAGGAACACATCCGTCGTACCATCGACCATTGTCACGGCAATCTCACTCAGGCTGCAGAACTTCTTGGAATTACCCGACAGACGCTCTACAATAAGATGAAACGGCTATGATGTGGCTTCTTATTATAATAGGTATCGTGTGCGTAGTTCTGCTGATTGCATTTATTCGCCATCAGCGGAAACTTCGTCTTCGTGCCCATCTGATGCAGGAAGCCATCCGTAATCGTGACTTCACCTTCCGTATGCCTACACACGGCCTGCTGCCTGGCGAACGCGCCATGCAGGAAACGCTGAATCAGTTGGGTGAGACCATCCGTCAACAGGTGAACCAGAACGAGGTGGAATCGTGGGAGCGGCTCACCCGTGTACTGACACACGAGATGATGAACGCAACAGCGCCCATCACCAGCATTAGCCAGTCATTGTTGAACCGTTCCGATGTAAAGGGGACGCCACTTGAGGATGGCATACGTGCCATCTTTGAAACTTCTCAACACATGAGTAACTTTGTGGTTAACTACCGGAAAATGTCTGAACTGGAGAAACCGAAAATGGGCGAAGTCACTCTGCGAACGATGATTGACGATATCAGCAAAGCCTATCCCCAATTGGCATGGGAAGTAAACGTCTCTCCTAATTTGAAAGTCAGTGCTGATGCAGGTATGTTACGCCAGGTATTGATGAACTTAGTAAAGAATGCCATCGAGGCCAATGCACAGAAGTTGCTCATAGATGTCCTTGAAGACAGTCTTCACGATAAACAAGTGAGTCTGTATATAGGTAACGATGGCCTTCTCATCCCTGCCGAAAATCGCCAGTCACTCTTTGTACCATTCTTCACCACCAAACGAAGCGGTAGCGGAATCGGCTTGTCTCTAAGTCGCAGAATGGTGATTCAGCAAGGCGGTATGCTCGAACTGGCTGATACACCGCGCCAAGGATGCCATGTCGCTTTTGTTCTGTCACTTCAGACACTTTAATCTTTTCCTTCTATTCGCCTTTTTTCCACTATCATTTGACTATTATTTATGGGGAAATTGGATAGTAAAGCGAGTGAGGTGGTCTTCTGGGTCTGTAAGCAGATTGAAGGTGCAGTGATGAGAAGTAAGGATGTCGCGAATGAGCAGAAGACCGAGACCTTGGCCTTGGGGCTTGGTAGAGAAAAACGGAGTGAAGAGATTCTTCGCTATAGCTGGCGGGATGCCATGACCATTGTCGGTGATGGTGAGCGTAGCTGGCGTGGTGACTTCAAGTGTGACAAGTCCTTGTGTCGTCCCGATACTCTCCACGGCATTCTTGACGATGTTGATAAGCACCTGCTGGAACAGGACGGTATCGAGATGAACGGGTACGGCTTCGTCGGTCAAACGGAAGTCAATATGGACGTGCGCCTGCGTACACAGGTTCTCGAGGAAGGGGCGGCAGGCTTCCACCTCTTCGCTGAGGTCGCAGAGTTGCAGTTGCGGTTGCGGGATCTTTACTACTTCGGCAAAGCGGGAGACAAAGGACGAGAGGGCGGTGAGCCGCTCGGCTTCGTCGCCAGTAAGACTGCCTATGATGCCCGCCACGCTGTTGTTCACCTCGTGGGCAATCATACGAATGACGCGCTCGTAGGCGGCTTTCTCAGCAAGGCGTATTTCTGAGGTCAGTGACTCAATGAGGAAGAAAGGATGCTGGAAGCCTCGGTCAGGAAAAGACAGGTGGCTGATGCGGAAGAGTTGCGGGCCGCCAGGAATGCGCACGGTGGTCGTCTCGCCAAGAGGCAGTGCGTGGATGGTTTCCTCGATACTTGGCGACAGCATCTCACGGGCTGCGGGATTCATGGAAGTTGTGTTGCCATCGAGGTCACACTGGATGACACCCATCGGCGAAGCATCGATAAGCAGGTTGAGGAAGGTGTATTGCTCTTCGAGCCTGAGGTGCTCGCTGCGCAGACGCCCCAGCAGGTCGTTGAACGTGCGGACGATGATGTCGGTCTCGTGTTGTCCCGAAGGAGCGAGGCGCGTGGTCAGGTCGAGTTCCCGCACCAGTTCCATGCCGCCAATCAGTGTGTCGTACGGTCGGATGGTCTTGCGATAGAAGTACCAGAGGTAGAACAATATCAGGACTACAAAGCCCTCGGTGACGTAAAACAATGTGGGGTGACTGCGGAACGTAGCGAAGAGTGCTACGCCGGCCAACAGGACAATGCCTACTGCAAGGAGGAGGAAATAATGCTTCAGTTTCATAGTCCGTGCTTTTCTATTTTGCGGTACAGGGCACCACGGCTGATGCCTAATTCCTTAGCGACAAGAGAGAGGTTGCCGTTGTGCTTGGCAATGCAGGCTGCAATGGCGTTGCGCTCCATGGAGTCGAGGGTGGCGGGTTCTGTGCCCATCGGTTTCCCCGACGGAATATCCTTGGACAAGAGTGCGAAGTCGGCGGCAGTGAGCTGGCTGGCGGCGGGATCTTTCATCAGCAGAGCCCTTTCCACCAGATTCTTCAGTTCGCGTATGTTGCCTGGGAACGGAAGTGTCTGGAGATAGCCGATGGCCTCTGTCGAGACGGTGACAAGCGTGAGGCCGTTTGCCTCACAAGCCATCCGGAGGAAGTGATCAACCAGCAGTGGTATGTCTTCACGGCGGTCACGCAGAGGGGGCAGGTGGAGGTTGATGATATTGATGCGGTAGAACAGATCCTCGCGGAAGGTCTTTTCCTCAACCATCGCGCGAAGGTCGGCATTGGTGGCGCATACCACACGGACATCCGTTCGGCGTGTCTGACTGTCGCCCAGCACCTCGTAGGTCTGGTCTTGCAGCACCCGCAATAGTTTCACTTGGCTGGCCAACGACAGTTCGCCAATCTCGTCGAGGAAGATGGTGCCGCCCTTGGCCAGTTCAAAACGGCCTATGCGGTCGGCCTTGGCATCAGTAAACGAGCCTTTCTTGTGGCCGAACATCTCGCTCTCGAACAGCGACGTGGAGATGCCGCCGAGATTCACCTTCACAAACGGCCCGTTGGCTCGTTGGCTCTGTCGGTGGATGGCCTCTGCGATGAGTTCCTTACCCGTACCGCTTTCACCTGTAATCAAGACGGGTGCATTGGTGGGAGCCACGCGGGCTACAGTGGTAAGAATGCCAGAGAGGGAGGTGCCGACAATGGGTGAACTTTGGATTGGCTGAGTCGCAGGACTTGCATTGTTTATCTTGATGGCCGTCTCTATCCTGTCTAACAGCACGCCATTGTCCCACGGCTTGGTGATGAAATCGAAAGCACCGGCCCGCATCCCCTGCACGGCCAGGTCGATGCTGCCCCAGGCCGTCATCAGGATACAAGGCACCTCGGGGCGGAACACCTTTACCTGCCTGAGCAACGTCATTCCTTCCTCCCCGTCAGTGGCGCGTGAATAGTTCATATCCATCAGCACCAGCTCCACCGCCGGTGTGTTGCGGACAATCTGCATCGCCTCCTTCGGCCCCTCGGCCAGGGCCACCTCATACTCGTTGCGCTCCAGTATGAGCTTTAGCGAGAGCCGGATGTTTTTATCGTCATCAACTACGAGAATCATCGAATTAATTTACTATTTGACTATTTACAATTTACGATTTATTCCGACTGTCGAATGAAACGTGTTTTCCTCTCCTCAATGACACGCTTGTAAGTGCGTTTCATCTTGTCATTCAAGAAGGAGTGGTCGATGAGTACGTATGTCTCTTGTGGAATCTCCATAAACATATCGAGCACGGAGGTAGCACGTTTCTTCGGCAATCCGATTCTTTCCGCGAATCGTTCAAAGTCCAGCCTGCAGGGATGCAACGTCCTGTCATACACATCGCTTTTCTCAATATCTGGCGAAAGCCCGTCCATCAGTCCCAGG
>Ga0265298_10007611_pt1 | contig 13134 bp, 9 predicted proteins | sample AusTroGonzalo_MG_3_FD_193486 | JGI IMG/M metagenome (GOLD analysis project Ga0265298, IMG submission 193486) | Bovine rumen microbial communities from tropical cattle in Woodstock, Queensland, Australia - Gonzalo_01 | ecosystem: Host-associated > Mammals > Digestive system > Stomach > Rumen ... | reverse complement strand
GTCTTCGATTGCGTGGAACTGTAATGCGCCGCAAAACCGTCATCGTCACCGGTCTGATCGGCAGCGGCAAATCGGCCGTATGCGCCCTGCTCCGTGAGCGGGGCATTCCTGTATATGACTCCGACGTCCGCACCAAGGGGCTGTATGACCGTCGGCCCGCCCTGGTCGGCCGTCTGGAGGAGGCGCTGGGGCTTCCGCTCCGCGGGACCGACGGACGCCTGGACCGCAAGGCCCTCGCCGCCCGCATCTTCTCCGACGCCGCCGCGCGGAAAAAGCTGGAGGCCATCGTCTATCCCGAGGTCCTGGCCGATTTCAAGCGCTGGCGGGCGCGGCAGAAGGGGGCTCCCTTCGTGGTGCTGGAAAGCGCCGTCATCCTGTCCAAGCCTGTCTTCGACGGGCTGGCCGATGCGGTCGTCCTGGTATCGGCCCCTGAAGAAGTGCGTCTGTGGCGCGTCATGCAGCGGGATTCGCTTCCCGCGGAGGCTGTCCGCGCCCGTATGGCTGCGCAGGTGGTTCCGATGGAGAAAGTGACGGCGACTCTCTTCAATGAGGGGACGCCGCAGGCCTTGCAGAAGGCCGTGGAGCAAGTATTTTTCGCCGAAAATTCCTATATTTGCAAGATATTACAACAAGCATAGACTTATGAAAACAGATTTAGCAAAAACCCTTTCCATCCGTGGTCAGCACGGTCTGTTCACTTATATCGCCCAGTCCCGCGGCGGCGCTATCGTCGAGGCCCTGGAAGACAAGAAGCGTTATAACTTCAGCGCCAGCGCCGGTATCACCACCCTGGCCGACATCTCCATCTACACCGACGAAGGCGAGATGAAACTCTCCGAGGTCTTCGAGAAGATGCACGAGGTGCTCAAGGAGGCCGATGCCCCCACCGCCAAGGCCGCCGAGAAGGAGCTGAAGGACCTCTTCAAGAAGGCTGTTCCCAGCTACGACGCAGACCGCTTCTACGTGTCCCACATGAAGAAAGTGGTGGAATGGTATAACTGCCTGAAGAATTACGCATCCCTGGATTTCCTCACCGACGAGGAACGCGAGGCCGAAGCTCAGAAGGAGGCTTAATCATGCCTACCCTGCAGGTCATCACGCTCGGCTGTTCCAAGAACACGGTGGACACCGAGCATCTGCTTTTCCAGGTACGGGACGCCTATGAGATTGTGCCGGAAGGGGAAGCCCGTCCCGTGGACGTGCTTCTGATCAACACCTGCGGTTTCATCGGCGACGCGAAGGAGCAGAGCATCCAGGTCATCCTGGAGGCCGCCCAGCGCAAGAAGGCCGGGGAAGTGGGGCGCCTGCTGGTATTCGGCTGCCTTTCCCAGCGCTACATGGACCAGATGCCGGACCTCATCCCCGAGGTGGACGGCTGGTTCGGCGCGCGGGAACTGGATCCGCTGGTGGAGGCCCTGGGCTGCCGCCCGGACGTCTCCAAGGCGCACTGCCGCGTGCGTACCGACGGCCGCCATCCTTACGCCTACCTCAAGATCTCCGAGGGCTGCAACCGCCGCTGCTCCTACTGTGCCATCCCCTTTATCCGCGGCGCGCACAAGTCCGTGCCGATGGAAGTCCTGGTGCAGGAAGCGCAGGAACTGGCCGACCAGGGCATCAAGGAGCTCATCATCATCGCGCAGGATACCACGTTCTACGGACTGGACCTGTACGGAAAGCGTTGCCTGGCCGAGCTGCTGCGCAAGCTGTCGGCCGTCGAGGGCATCGAATGGATGCGCATCCACTACTCCTATCCGGCCGATTTCCCGGAGGACGTCCTGGACGAGATGGCGAACAATCCCAAGGTGTGCCGATACATGGACATCCCCCTGCAGCATGTCGCCGACAAGGTGCTCGACAAGATGCACCGGGGCGTGGACGGGGCCTGGACGCGGGAGCTCATCCGCCGCATGCGGGAGCGTGTTCCCGGCGTTGCGCTGCGCACGACGCTCATTGTCGGCCATCCCGGCGAATCGGCCGCGGATTTCAAGGAACTGGTGGAGTTTGTCAAGGAGGCCCGCTTCCAGCGCATGGGCGCTTTCACCTATTCGGAGGAGGAGGGGACCTACGACGCCGAGCATTTTCCGGATACCATCCGGCCGTCTGTCAAGAAACAGCGTCTGGACCAGCTGATGGAGGTGCAGCGTGGCATATCCCTTGCATACAATCAGTCCCGGATCGGCAGCGAAGTCCGCGTGCTGGTGGACGATTTCACGGACGGCGTCCTGGTATGCCGCTCGGAGTTCGAAAGCCCGGAAGTGGACGGAGAGATCCTGGTGAAATACGACCCGGCCGCCTTTGACGGCGTGGAACCCAATTCCCTCATCGGCGAGTTCCTCCAGGTCCGCATCACCGCTGCCGACGAATATGACCTTACGGCAGAAGTAATATGAAACGCATCGCTTTTCTATCGGCCCTCTTCCTTGTAGCGGCCTGTTCCCCTCAGATTTACCCCGTTTATCTGGAGGTGCGCCAGCCCTCTTCGTCGGGGATGGACCTTAACCGCAAGAGCATGGGCATCGTTTTCATGGACGGCGCCCAGCCGAAGGACTCCACCTTCGACCGCACGGCGGCATCGGCCTTTGCCCGTCAGCTGGAGGAGGATTATTTTGACGGTCGCGAGGAAGTGGAACTGTACCACGTTCCCGCGGCCGATTCCGTTTCCCTGCAGCTGATGCACGACCTGGTGATGGACACCGGCAAGGATGTCATCTTCCTGCTGTCTTCCCAGGTGGGGGACAGGACCACCGAGGGTGCGCTGCCTGTTTCTTCCCGCCTGCTGGTGTATGACAGCATGGGCGAGGACCGCATCCGCAGTTATTCCGGCTCGGCGCTGATGCCTGCCGCCGGAAAGGGCGAACCCTCCGAGGCCGAGACGGCCGGCAACCGCATGGTGCGCCGTTTCAAGTCCGGCTGGAAGACGGAATCCTTCAGCTTCTACTACTTTGACGGTTTCGACGATGCCTGGTACGACGCGCTCGGCTACGTGATCGACACGAAGTTTTCGAAGGCGATGGATATCTGGATGCCCCTGACCAAGGACAAGAGTCAGACCCGCCGCGCCTGCGCCGCCTACAACATGGCCATGGCGTTCTTCCTCATGGAAGACTACGAGATGAGTCAGAAGTGGCTGGAGCTGGCCGATAAATACGAGGAACTGACCCTTTCTGCGGGTCTGCACACACGTCTTTCGACCAAAATGAATTTGGAAAAGAGATAGAAAAGGAGTACCTTTGTAAACTTTATTAAAAATAAGATATTTTTAAACACATACACAAGTTTTATGGCAAACATTAATCTCCGCAAGTACGGTATCAAGGGTGTGAAGGAAGTCCTTTACAACCCTACGTATGAGGTTCTTTTCAACGAAGAGACCAAACCCGGTCTCGAGGGTTTTGACAAGGGTCAGGTTACTGAACTTGGCGCTATCAACGTGATGACTGGCGTTTACACCGGCCGTTCCCCTAAAGACAAGTACATCGTGTACGATAACACCACCAAGGAGGGCAAGCCCGGTGAGATCTGGTGGGACACCGAGGAATATCACAACGACAACCACAAGATGTCCGTGGCTACCTGGAAGGCTGTGAAGGCCCTGGCCCAGGAGCAGCTCAGCGGCAAGCGTCTGTTCGTGGTCGATGGCTTCTGCGGTACCCACAAGGACACCCGCATGAAGGTTCGCTTCATCATGGAAGTTGCATGGCAGGCTCACTTCGTGACCAACATGTTCATCCGTCCCAAGAACCAGAAGGAGTTCGACCAGGAGCCTGACTTCGTGGTTTACTGCGCTGCCAAGGCCAAGGTTGACAACTACCAGGAGCTGGGTCTCCGCAGCGAGACCTGCGTGGCCTTCAACGTTACCTCCCGTGAGCAGGTGATCCTGAACACCTGGTACGGTGGTGAGATGAAGAAGGGTATGTTCTCCATGATGAACTACTACCTGCCTCTGAAGGGCATCGCCGCCATGCACTGCTCTGCCAACACCGACATGAACGGTGAGAACACCGCTATCTTCTTCGGCCTCTCCGGTACCGGTAAGACCACCCTCTCCACCGATCCTAAGCGTCTCCTCATCGGCGACGACGAGCACGGCTGGGACAACAAGGGCGTGTTCAACTTCGAAGGTGGTTGCTACGCCAAGGTGATCAAGCTGGACAAGGAGTCCGAACCCGATATCTACAACGCCATCCGTCGCGACGCTCTGCTGGAGAACGTGACCGTTGACGCTGCCGGTAAGATCGACTTCAACGACAAGTCCGTCACCGAGAACACCCGTGTCAGCTATCCTATCTACCACATCGAGAAGATCGTCCGTCCGGACAGCCACGGCCCCGCAGCCAAGCAGGTGATCTTCCTGAGCGCCGACGCTTTCGGTGTGCTGCCTCCGGTGAGCATCCTCACCCCTGAGCAGACCAAGTACTACTTCCTCTCCGGCTTCACCGCCAAGCTGGCTGGTACCGAGCGTGGTATCACCGAGCCCACTCCTACTTTCTCCGCTTGCTTCGGCCAGGCCTTCCTGGAGCTGCACCCGACCAAGTACGCTGAAGAGCTGGTGAAGAAGATGAAGAAGAGCGGCGCCAAGGCTTACCTCGTGAACACCGGTTGGAACGGTACCGGCAAGCGTATCTCCATCCGCGACACCCGCGGTATCATCGACGCCATCCTGAGCGGTGCCATCGACAAGGCCCCGACCAAGGTAATCCCTTACTTCAACTTCACTGTTCCTACGAAGCTCGAAGGTGTGGATACCGGCATCCTCGATCCTCGCGACACCTACAAGAACGCCGCCGAGTGGGAGGAGAAAGCCAAGGATCTGGCCGCCCGCTTCATCAAGAACTTCCACAAGTACGAGAGCAACAAGGCCGGTAAGGCCCTCGTGAAGGCTGGTCCCGCCCTCTAGTATTTGTAGATACTATATAATTAAGGTCAATCCTCCGGGGTTGACCTTTTTTTGTTTCCACCGTCATTGGGCTGCGGGAAGCGCGGGACTCCAAACCCTCCGGTGCTTCGCACCTCCGTCCCTCCCACGCCTTCGGCGCGGGCCCCTCCCATTCATGTGGCCATGGGCGGCCACAGGTTTGGAGTTCCCGCGCTTCCCTCCGCCCAATGACTCCCGGCTCGCCTAAAGCACGTTTTTGGCCTTCTAGCCCCATTATTGTGCTTTAACCCCGTTCCACAACCCGTCTAAAGCACGTTTTTGGCCATACAACCTAGTTTCTGTGCTTTAGCCATCCAGTACATGCCTGCCTCCTCTGCCGCCTTTCCCTCCGATCCATCATTGTCGGCTCCATCCTCGTCATGCCCGGCACCGACCGGGCATCTCTCTTCCTGGCGCAGGTTCCAAAATGTTGTCGGGGCCTGCGCCGTGTTTCGGCTATATATGAATTCTGGTGGCGCCGGCTCCCGTGTGATTGAACGTGTTTTGTGATAACCATCCTTGTATACACCCGTTGGACCTGGCCCACGGGTTGATGACAACCCTTGGACTTGGTAGGGTTCGGAAGCGGGTGATAATGAGGTGGGCGGACCGTTTTTGGTGGGTGAAAAGGGTCGGCTTGGTTTAAAACTGTAAGTTGTAGTTGCAATTCTTATCTGTTTTTGACAGAAAATGATCTTTGTTCTCTTATGGATTGTTGCTTGAGTGAGTTTGTTATGGGTTTTGGTCGAGAGTAACAAATTGTAAGCATTTTTGTGTTTTTCTTGGATTTAGTAAAAATATTTAGTATTTTGCGCCCCTAAAAATTCTTACCTTATGAGGAAGTGCTTATCAACTCTTCTTTTAGTCTTGTTTGTGCTGCTGGATGGCAGCCTGTCTTTCGCCCAGAAGGGCTTCAAGGTTTCCGGTACGGTGACCGATACGCAGGGAGAACCCATCGTGGGTGTCTCCGTCATTTCTCCGGCTAACAAGCAGGGAACCATCACCGATGTGGATGGCGCTTTTACCATCCAGGCCGCGTCTGGTACCGCTGTCCTTCAGTTCTCTTTCCTGGGTTACAAGACACTGGATGTGAATGTTGCCGGTCGTGCGGTGGTCAATGTTACGCTGGAGGAGGATGCCGAAACCCTGGAGGCAGCGGTCAGTATCGGCTATGGCCTCATTCAGAAGCGTGATGACTTCACTGGATCGGCCGTGCAGGTGACCAAGGAGCAGATTGCCATGCGTCCGGCAGACCGTATCGATAATCTGCTGGTCGGCGCTGTGCCTGGTATGAACGTTATTGAGGATTCCTCCAACGGTCGCCCGTCGGTGAAGATCCGTATCCGTGGCGACGGCTCCCTGAGCGCTTCCAACGAACCGCTGTGGATCATCGACGGCGTGCCTGTTTTCCAGGGCACCAAGACCAACTCGGTGACGGGTACGTCATCTACCGTGAGTCCGTTGTCCTATATGAATCCGGAAGACATTGAGTCTATCACTGTTTTAAAGGATGCATCGACGACAACCCTGTATGGCGCCGATGGTTCCAATGGCGTCATCTTGGTTACGACCCGTAGCGCGAAGGCTGGAAATATCAGTTACAATGCGTCGGTTCGCTATGGCGTATCCAGTGTGGACCGTTCAACTCTTACCAAGCGGACAAACGGTCCTCAGTATCTGGCTCTCGCTAAGGAAGGATGGGTGAATTCCGGTCGTTCATTATCCACGTTCCCGTATCAGGACAATGAGTACCAGACGTTCTCCAATGTGGATTTCGACTGGTTTGATGCCTATATGGGGACCGGCCAGACCCTTCAGGCGAACTTCTCGGCTGCCGGTGGTAGTGAAAAGATGAAGTTTACGCTGTCCGGCGGCTATTTCGGTAGTTCGTCGTATATGAAGGGAAACGACAAGGAACGCTTCTCCCTGGCTTCGAAAACGGATGTCAAGCTGGCAAGCAACTTGGATTTCCAGGCAAAACTGTCAATAGACTATAACATTGATGACCTTTTCTCTGCATATAGTTTTTATGACGAATACCTGCCCATCTTTACAGCCTATAATGAGGATGGATCCTGGCGTTACTATAATTACTATAGCCGAAAAGATGACGGTACTTATGAAGTTACCAAGGTGAAGAATTTTGGAAATGATTTGATGGAGCGGGAGTATGATGAAGATCGACAGTATAATTTAAATGCTGAGATTTCCGGCGTCTTTACATGGAAGCCTAAAAAGTGGCTCTCGTTCACCTCGCATACCAGCGAGAGGTTGATCTCCATTTATGAGAGTATATACCATACCCGGCGCTCTTTAGCCGGCATCAATTCCGAGGACGCCTCTTTGTCGGGTTCATCCAGCCGTGCCGGTGTGTTTAACATGTCTTTTTATGAAAACCTCCGGGCCAATATGAGTCATGACTTCGGCAAATTCTCTGTCAACGGCTTTATTGGTGCCGAGTACAAAACTTCCGGGCATTTTTCTCTGGGAGCTTCGGGTAACGGTTTTGCCAACGACAGCATTCGTGAAGTGAACTATGCAAACGAGGCCACCAGAAAAGGTTCATCTTCCCGGTCCGAGACCAAGTCGTTGTCTTATCTTGTCAATGCCAACCTGTCCTATGACAAGCGTTATGTCGCTTCTGTCAACTGGCGAAGACAGGGTTATTCCGGCTTTAGCGAGTATTCCCGCTGGAATGACTTTGCGGCGATAGGCCTTAGCTGGAATCTTCATCAGGAGCCTTTCTGGAATGTCGACTGGATCAATACGCTTCGCCTGAAATGGACTTACGGCAGCGCCGGTAACTCCCGTCTGGATACCTCCAGCAGTTACGGAACGTATGCCATCAACAGCTCCCATTACTATGACGGCAACAGCGGGTCTGCGATGACCAAGCCCGCTAATCCGGGCCTTAGTTGGGAAAGGACCCTGACGCACGACTGGATGCTGGATTTCTCGGCCTTCGACCGTCGGTTGGATCTCTCCATGGAGTATTATATCCGTCGCACGAAGGATGTGTTATATGACGGTCGTGTCTCCTCCATCATTACGGATGGATCTGTAACCCAGAATGTGGGCGTCATTTCCAATAAAGGTATCGAGTTCACCTTGACGACGGTAAACATCCGTAATTCTGATTTTACCTGGACGACGTCTATCAACGGAGCCCACAATCACAACATGATCGAAGCCTTGTATAAAGATACGCATAAGGGCTTCTTTGATTCCATTTGGGTGGCAGGCCAGTCCAAGGATGCCTTTTGGCTGGTCCGATGGGCCGGCGTGGATCCTGTTTCCGGAGCCCCCATGTGGTACGACTCCAATGGTGATCTGACTTACACTTTCTCTTTGGATAACCGTGTGTATCTGCCGGAATACTCTAAGGAGCCTTTCCTGCAGGGCGGTATCTCGAACGATTTCCAGATGGGCCGTTTCAGCTTGCGTGTTATGTTCGACTACCGTCTGGGTGGATGGATGTACAAGGATATTATGCAGGATGGCTCTAACATCATTGACAGCTCAGGCAATCCGGTAGTCGAGGAAATGGATCACTGGACCACGCCTGGCGTGGGCAATGTCAATCCGTTGTTCCGTTATGATTACGGAAGCAATCATGACTACAACTCGACCCGTTCGTTATGGAACACGACCTATCTGCAGTTGAGGAGTCTTAGTTTAGGTTACAGGTTGCCGGAGTCCTTCCTGCGCCGTATGCATGTCAAAAACTGTACGGTGACTTTGATTGGGGATAACCTGTACCTGTGGACCCCCGGTCAGAGAAAGAACAAGAACAGTTATAAGACGCTTAAATACTCGGATGGTATGCGCCGCGGTCTTTCCCTTCAACTTTCCTTTAACTTCTAATTCCGGTGACTATGAAACAGAGAATTATAACGATAGCACTGGTGGTTGCATCTTTTGCAGTTTTCTCCTGTGAAAAACTCGAGAAAAAGCTTCTTCGTGTTGATGTGTTGGGAACGAATACCATCGAAGGATTCATGAAGGAGTATGACGGTTACCTCACGACCGGTGAAGGTCTCCATGCCGAAATCCGCAGCTTCTGGCCCACCTATGTGAAATACGCCGAGATTGCGGGTGACCTCCTTAATATCACTTCCAATGCCGAGGAAGGAGACCGTTTGCTGTTCAATTACCAACTCGAACAGCAGCATGTGGCTACGTATCCAAGAACCTACTGGAATGCGGGATGGTCCATTGTTACCCAGGTGACGTATATTCTGGAGTATGGCGCCAAGAATCTCGACACGGACTGGACTGACATTCAGAAAGCAAACGTGAAGAGGATTATGGCGCAGGCCCATTTTGCCCGTGCTCTTGCCATGTTCGACCTTTGCTGCGCTTACGCTCAGCCCTACAACTATACGGATACGCATGACCATCTTGGGCTTCCCGTTTTGGATCATATCGCTGCATTCGATGAGGAGGTGCCCCGTCAGACAATTGACAAGAATTACGACCAGATCCTTGACGATATCTCCCAGGCCATGTCCCTTTTCCAGGAGATTGCGGCGGATTATCCAGATCTGGCCCAGGTTGACAAGATCACGGATTGCTATCATATCGGGTTTATTGCCTGTGAGGCCCTTCTCGCACGCATCTCCCTTTATATGGAAGAATGGGATAAAGCGGCCGAGTATGCGGCGTCCGTAATGGAGAAAGTAGCTCTGTCTCCTCGTGGAGAATACGTTGACATGTATCGCAGTTCCCGCGCCGTCTCCGGCACGGAGTCGATTTTCAGAATCAGTTGCCTGGCTGCGTCATCCACTCTTTCCAATTTCTTCGATCCTTCGAAAAGCAATAGTTTTGAACCGGCTCCGGTGATGTACACCCTCTATCCGTCGGACGATATCCGCAAAGATCTTCTGGTTTATGTTCCGGAACAGGGCGAAACGGGTATTATGCCGGGAAGCACTCCCAATGCCGTCTGCAAGTACCTTTGGAGAAAGACCATTACGGACAAGAATCTTCAGGTTCACGATCCGTTCGTTTTCCGTGTTTCGGAGATGTACCTGATCCATGCAGAAGCCGTTCTGAATGGAAAGAACGACACGGCTGCAGCAGCCGCTGATCTGAAGGCCCTTATCGCCCGGGCACGCGGAGTTTCCGAGACGCAGGTAAGTCTTCCTTCTACGAAAGCGGATCTTCTTGAAAGCGTTAAGACGGAGCGTGTAAAAGAGCTTTGTTTTGAAGGACATCGTCTCTTTGATATCACCCGCCGAAAGGAAAACCTGGTCCGCAGCAATAACTCGGATGTTAAACTGGTAACCTATCCCAACTACCGCTTTGTACTCCCCATCAACCAGATGGAGATGCAGTCGAACGAACAGATGATTCAGAATGAAGGTTATGGCAAACAATAATGTATTTAAAATTCTGGCCCTTATGGTGGTCAGTGTGTTTTTGGCCTCTTGTACGGATCGCCCCACAGATTTGATGTTCACGGATTTCTTCGTGAGCGTATCCGACGAGAACGGGGGAGAGACATCAAGAGTTTCTTCTTCGTCGAACAATTACGTCGTTACCTATTATTTCAATCTGGTTTCTGAGGAAATCAAGGAACCGTTGACTGTGTACTTCGACGTTGAGGTGGGGGACGGTCTTAAAGTTGGGACTGATCTGGAGTTCCAGACTGAAAGCAGAAGCGTAACCTTTAATCCAGGCATCTACAAAAGGCCTTTCCGTATCAATTATTTGAAACACGCCGTAGATCCGGAGAAGGATAACACGATCAGGATTGTTATCAAGGAAACCTCCGATCCGAGTATCCACATCGGTTATCCAGGCCCCAGCGCCAAGTTCAGTAAACATGTAATTACGAAACACAATTAATATCCAACATTTTAAAACACAAAGCGTATGAAAAAGTATGTATTCGCGCTCGCAGCACTGGCTTTGACGCTGGTGGCCTGTGAAAAGAAAGAAGAAGTCAAGGATACGACTCCCGCACAGTTGGTATCCTTTCAGCTCCTGAAGGCAGACAATGCCTTCCTGGACGCGGACTACGCTCCGGCGTCCATCTCTGAAAGCATGCTTATCCGCGTCCCGGGCGGTGGCATGGATAAAACCTTCACCGCGACCATCACCGTGGGTGAGTTTGACAAACTTTCTGTGAATGGCAAGGCTGTAGAAGGAACCAAAGCTCAGTTTGAGGGCAAGTATGCCGTGGACATCGAGGTCGTCAACTCCAAGTCCGGCAAAAGCGCCGCTTACGAAGTGAAGATCGGCAAGATCCTTCAGATCGTGAACAAGGAAGTTGCCACGTTCAAGGCGGCCGGCGAAAAGCCTCAGTACACTGCAGGAAACTATGCCGCAGGTACGAACCCTGTCACCGGAGATGTTTATATTGCCTATGTATATGGCAGCACGAAGAATATCGGTGTTGTGAAGTTTGACGGTACTACCGTCAGCCAGGTTGGTGTTGAAGGCATCGCATCCGGCAAGGTCGCCGTTTCCAAGTTGTGCCGTGTCGCTTTTGACAGTAAGGGTACCCCTTATGTGCTCTATATCGGTGGTGAAGTATCCAGCCGTATCTCCCTTCGCAAATATGATGGCGTAGACTGGGTCCTGGTGGCCGAGGGCGTTGGAAACAGTTCCCCCAACACTTCTTATCTCCCGAATGTTTACTTTGATGCTTCTGACGCGCCTGGTATTATTTATACGGGCAACACCAGAGCGAATACTGATGCTTACAGAAATGGCGTTGTTGTGACGAATAATGGTACGGAATGGACGGAGGGCTCTATCTCCAACCTTCCGAGATACGATTCGGGTACCAACGCGAACGTTTTCTATGGGTCTGCTTTCGTTTATTCGGGCAACAAGACCTACGGATTCTTCACGGGCAACAATATGGGAATCTATGTCTATGAACTTGCTGGTTCATCCTGGGCAACTCCTTTGGTGTCTGCATTTATCCCTGAGGGAGAGACCACTTCGCTCCCTGGCAACCTTACTCCTTGTGTGAAGGCCGATGGCACGATACTGATGTTCGCTGCACATTGGACGGCTGCCGTTATGCAGGGCTATAAGCTGAATGGGACCACCTTTGAAAAGTATGGTAATACGATTCCTGTCGCAATTAAGTCTACCGGTGCCGTCGATGAGGAGATTCTCTTTGGCGTGAACCCGAAGACTGACGAGGTGATTGCCGTTAAAACCGACGGAAGCAGCGACCAGATCTCCTATACCCTTCTTGATGAGAACTTCCAGTGGAGTGAGTTCGCATTCCTGGGTGAAGTTGTGAAGACTCCTTCTGAAGAAAACCCTGAGGAAACTATCACTAGCTATTCTGCTCCGGCTTCCCGCTCCGGCGCCATGCTTGGCTTTGATGCTAAGGGCAATGCCATTGTCGTTTATCCCGACAAGGACGAAACGACCGGCTTCCATATCTATTCCATCGGTCTCGAGGAAGACATCCTTCCTGAATAATCAATAACCTCGTGGGTGCCGGGCAGCAACCGGCACCCATTTTAACTGTTTATGAAGCAATTCCTTTTATCTGTTTTGCTGGTGGGGGCGCTGGTGATGCCGGCGCACGGAAAGTCGCTGCCGCAGCGGGACTCCCTCCGTGTGGGTAAGTTGAAAAACGGTCTTACATATTATATCCTTCCGAACTCCTATCCCAAGGGGGAGGCGGTGTACCGTCTCTTTGTGAAGGCGGGTTCTCTGTATGAGGAGGACCGCCAGCGGGGCCTAGCCCATTTCCTGGAGCATCTGGCCTTCAACGGGACCGATCATTTTCCGGAGGACGGAATCATCCGCGTGCTGGAGAGGCATGGCGCTTCTTTCGGCAAGGACCTGAACGCCCACACATCCTATGGCGAGACGGTCTATAAACTGCAGCTGCCCACCGACAATCCGGCCCTGGTGGACACGACGCTGCTCATCCTCAGGGACTGGGCCCGCGGGCTCACCATCGATTCCCTGCAGGTGGAGAAGGAGCGGGGCGTCATCCTCTCCGAACGGCTTCAGCGCCGCAAAGCCGGCCAGGCGGCCAGCGACGCCTTCCTGGAGGAATTGCTGGGAGATTCCCGCTACACTTACAGGCGCACTATCGGCGACACTTCCGTGATCCAACATTGCACGGTGAAGGACATCCGTGACTTCTACGAGTGCTGGTATCGGCCTTCCTTAATGGCCGTCGCGGTGGTGGGCGACGTAGACCCGGACCTGGTTGAGGCCCGCATCCGGCAGCACTT
>Ga0265298_10007610_pt1 | contig 13134 bp, 10 predicted proteins | sample AusTroGonzalo_MG_3_FD_193486 | JGI IMG/M metagenome (GOLD analysis project Ga0265298, IMG submission 193486) | Bovine rumen microbial communities from tropical cattle in Woodstock, Queensland, Australia - Gonzalo_01 | ecosystem: Host-associated > Mammals > Digestive system > Stomach > Rumen ... | reverse complement strand
ATGGCGTCCACGTCCGTCATGATGCCGTCTTTCAGCAGCTTGCACTGCTTGAACATCACCAGGCCGTTGCCGCCGTCCTTCAGCACATAGGTGGTACCGCCCACCGTATACTTCGCATTCAGGTCAACCGGTTTGCCGTTAATCCGGATGTCTTTCACCCGGCGCTCGCCTTTCACGCCTACAAAGTTGCCCTTGGCGTCCAGTTCAACACCAGAGGGAACCTTGGGGTCGATGGTATAGGTCATACCGGAAACCTGCATGAACGCTCCATGTTCGTTCGGATAATACGAAACACCGACTTCCAATGCATCCGCAATCTGCTGTCCGGTCGCTTCTATCACCGTGCACATATTGCCAAAGGGAAATGCCTGAAGCAGATCGTTATAGGTGAACACGCCTTTTTTGATGATATTGCGGATAGAACCGCCGTTAACGATAACAACATCGGTATCCAGTACCGCCCGGTAAGCATCGGTCACAAAATCGCCTAGATTGGTTTCCCCCTGGCGCACTCTGCGCTCTCCGGTCTTCGGATCATTCGGGGTAAGATCCACCAGTGCTTCGCCCACCGGCTGGTTTAATATTTTCTCAAAGCGTTTGTTCTCTTTGTTTACCACCTTAGTAACTTTTTTATCCGCGTCCTTCAGGCCTTTCACCAGCTCAGAGGTGATGGTACCGTTATTTTTGATGACCATCTTACCCACGGTCTGTAGCTTGGTTCCGGTCTGGGCTACCAGCACTTCCTTGCCGGCTTTGTTGATAACCTTGTGGGGCGGGATATACTGTTCATGAGAATGCCCATCGATAAAGGCATCCACGTTATAGGTATTGGCGGCAACCGCGCCGCTGGACCAGCGGGGAATGGAACCGTCTGTTCCCAGATGCCCCACGACAAATACATAGTCCGCGCCATCTTTGCGCGCATTATTCACTGCTTCCTGAACCGCCTTGTAAACCTTTTCACCGGTCGGGTCTTCCGAAAACCCGTAAATAAATTTCCCGTCTTTATCCTGGAAAAATTTCGGGGTGGAGGTGACCAGTGTTTCCGGGGTGGTAACACCTACAAATGCAACCTTCCTGTCGCCAAGAGAAATAATCTTGTACGGTTTTAGAATCAGCTTACGTGTCTTGACGTTAACAAAGTTGCAGGAATAATAACCGCATTTCAGCCTGGGAGCTAATTCCAGGAAACGTCCCATATCGTAATCGAATTCATGATTACCGGGAATCACAAAATCATACCCGGCTGCGTTCATAATCTTTACGATGGACTCTCCTCTGGACAGCTTGCCGATTGGCGCCCCCTGGATTGCGTCGCCGGCATCCACCAGCGCCACAGGATATCCCTGCTTCTTCAAATCTTTTTTGTACTGGGATACTTTATCAATCCCCAGATTGTCGGTAACACCGCAGTGAATATCATTGGTGTGCAGGATGATGATTTCCTTGCCGGCCGCCAGCACCGCTACCGGGAGCAGCAGCGTTACCAGCATTGCAAGCGCTGCACAGTACAGTTTTCTAAGGTCTCTGGTCATGTTGTGTGTCCTTTCTTTGCTTCCTTAATTCTTATTGTTTCGGTGTAAGCGCGTACACCCGCGCAGGCAATCCCGTAGCCCCTTCGATCCGCGGCCAGGAAGCAAACAGCAGGGCCCCTGCCGGAGCCACTTTATCCAGATTGCAAAGCACTTCAATCTGGAGCTTGCCGATGCTTAATACATACCGTTCGCAGGCCAGGTCTCCCGCTTCCACCGCCAGGTAACTGGCATCCGTATCCAAAGTCTCATGGCCGTTGGCCGCCGCTTTCCGCACTTCAAAAATATATTTCAGCGCGTCCAAAGACCAGCCAGGGCAATGCTCGTTACCGTCTGCTCCGGCGTTAGCCAGCTTTTCCATGTCAGGCCAGCGTTTGTACCAGTCGGTCCGCAGAGCCACAAAAGCGCCTTCCGGAATCGGACCGTATTTGGCTTCATAGGCCTTGATATCTTCTACGGTAACGGCGCAGTCAACATTTTCTTTCACCTTTTCACTGATGTCGATGACTGCCAGGGGGAAGACAAAGTCTTTCACGCCGTACTCTTCCGATAACGGCGCGTCCTTAACAAAGTGACCCGGGAAATCAACATGGGTACCGAACTGCCCCGGGAACTTAAAGGTATGGATCAGGCATTCCAGCATGGGGTTGCCCCAGTCAAAGACTACCTTGCTCAACTCTACGGAGCCTTCCGGTATGCCGCTCCAGAAGGGGCTGTCGTTATTCAGCGAATGGGACAGTTCCACCCATTCATACTGGTCGGATTTTAATTCCTGCAAGACGTTCCACAGTTTGTTTTCCATAGCGTTTGCCTCCTGTTATAAAAATAATACATTTTGAGAGCTTTTGTAATTATAGTATTGTTATTTAATTCTGTTCAACAGGGCAGCTAGTTCCGATGCGGAAGGATCCCCGGAATAGCAGGCCATAATCGGCTGTTCGCCTAACATCAGGGTATTGCCGGAAGCATAGGCATCGGATTTGTTATGGCCGTTATGGTAAGCCGCCGCCAGGTTGCCCAGCACGAAGTAGGAACGTTCCGCGCCGCTCTTCCCTTCTGCCGCCGCAGGCTGCACCAGAGCCTTGCCGTTTACTTTTACCACGCCTTTTTCCGCCGTAACATGTTTGCCGCTGTATTCAAACAGTTTCTTTACATAATTTTCCCGGCGCTGCTGGTGGGTGGGGTGGTCGCTGGGAGAGAAAATTTCCCCTGCAAAGTTGCTCTTGGACTTTCCGTATTTTTCTTCTACACGCTGCCAGATAGCCGCTGTCGCGCCAGGATTATAGCCGGCGTTGATCACGTAATCAAAAGCCAGGTTATCTGCTTCCCATTCGTCTTTTTTGGTAATGCTTACATTATCAATCTGGTTGACTAAAACGTTCAGGGCCACGTTTGTCAGGGCGGAGCCGCCCACTGCCGAGCCTATCATGGCCGCGCCGATGGCCACGTTCAGCTTCTTGCGCATGGAAGAAGCCACATGGTTTTTCTGGCCGTGGCCCATTTCGTGGGCTAATACAACGGCAACTTCATTTTCGTCTTCCGTCAGGGAGTAGAGTCCTTCGTTAACGCTCATTACATGGCCCATGCTGCAGAACGCGTTAAAGGATGTTTGCTTATTGATAAAATACAGATACGGTTTCTGGCTGATCGTCGGATCCACAGCGGCAATACCTTTGGTCAGGCGGGGCATCATGGCATCCAGCTGCTCCTTGCGGTAATAATTTTCAGATACCCCATACTTTTTCTGATATGCAGCAAAGAGCTCCTGCCGGCCTTCCTCGGTCTTGTCATAGTGCTTAATCAAGGCCTCCACCTGCTGGGATGCCGCCGCCGCCTGGACTGCCGTGCCAAGGATATTGCCCAGCCCACCCGCGCTGGCTGTGGGAACAGGCTGCACCGCCACGCTGAGTGTCGTCCCTAGAACGCCGCATAATACGGCTGCGCTTACTTTTTTCTTCCAGGAATTTGTTTTCATCACTGCACCTCGCTTTTTTAACGAATTTATATGAACCTTTGCAAAAAATCTTTCCTTAATATAAATTTTATACAAACTTGCTCTGTTTTGCAACATTTTTTATCTTGTTTACTTTTTCCGCCCAGTCCCTGAACCGTTCCACACAATCTGCCGCACAGGCCCCTATACCGGAAAAGCCTGCCGCATCCTGCCGGAACACTGTATAAATCTGTATATCTTCATAATATATTTCCGCTTTGTCGCTGGCTTCAAACACAATAAAGTGGGACGGCTCCACATTTCCTTTCTGCCGTATCTGGTAAAGGGCGCCGGCCAGCAGTTCGGCCCGGTACATCGGTTTGTTTCCGCCTGCGGCTGTCGCAATCCGGAACTCCCATTTATCTTTATTGTTTTCAAATGTTTCCTGCACGCTTGCCGTACCATCACTATCGGCTACCGGTGACGGGATCATCTTCAGCGGATCCATCAGTTTATACAGATTCCGTATGCGCTGCGCGGGATCGGGATGGCTGTCAAAAATCCCCCAGCCCGGATTCCCGTATTCGGCAGCCAGCTCCTGCAATTTATGCATGGTCACCAGCATGGCAAAGGGACTGTAACCCGCTTTCACGGTATAGGCAAATCCTTCCCTGTCGGCTGCGCTTTCATCGGCCCGGCTGTACCCTGCTGCCAGCGCGTCGCCCACAACCATACCCATCGCAAGCACATCGCCGTTTCCGGAAGCAACGCCCGCCAAAATAGCCACGATCTGGGTCCACATGTTTTTTTCAATCTGATGGACCGTATGCCGTTTCACCACATGCCCGATCTCATGTCCCAATACGCCGGCCAGTTCTGCATCGGAAGGCATGTAGTCCAGCAATCCCTTGAAAACATAAATGTATCCGCCAGGACAGGCCAGCGCATTTATATCTTCCGTGTTTAATACCTTAAATGTGTATTTCAGATTCTTACGTCCGCAGACATCCACCAGGCTCTGCCCGATGCGGTTCACCCTGTCCGTAACCTGCGGATCGTTGATGACCCCGTAGCGAGCCTCAATCTGTTGTGCGGCAGCCTTGCCCATCTCAATTTCCTGTTTCTCGCTGATCATGCCGGCTTCCGCGGCCGGCTGCACCGCGCATGTAACTCCCAGCAGACAGAGAATGGTAAAAATAATTCTGTAAAACTGTTTCACGTGAAACTCCTTGCCGGCTTATACCGTATTCAAATTACGCCTTTTGCCTTAAACATTGAAATCTCTTCATCCGTATATCCTAACGCACCTAACACTTCACGGTTATGTTCCCCCGCATAGGGAGCGCGGAAACGGATACGGCCGGGCGTGCCAGACAGTTTGATCGCCGTGTTCAGGTACGTGACCGGCCCGATATCCTCCCCCCGTGTTTCCAGCATGCCGGAAGCTGCGGTCATGTCATTTTCCAGCACCTCATCCGGACTGTACACAGGCGTAACACAGAAGGTTCCGTCCTCGGCCAGCGCCATCCATTCTTCCCGGGTTTTTGTTTTCAGCGTATCGCGTATCATCTGCGCAATCTCTTCTTCATGGGCGAAATCGTACTGCCTGTCCTTTAACTCCAGCAGTCCGGCCATTTCGCAGAACTTTTGCCAGAATTTCGGTTCAATGGTCCCCACGCTGATGTATTTATTATCTTTTGTACGGTACACATCGTAATAATGGGCACGCCTGCCGAAGGGCGTATCCCCCGTCACCCTGCAGCCCAAAATACTGGCCAGGGACACGATCTGCATGCTTAAGGCAGTATTATAGAGACTGATATCAATATATTGACCTTTCCCCGATTTTTCCCGGGCCAGCAATGCCATAGAAATTGCAGCTACCGCATTCAGGCTGCCGCCGATAGCCGACACCTGCACCTCGCTGATCGCCACATTCCCGGTATCGTTTAAGAAGTTCATACCGGAAAGTCCGATAATATTTAAATCATGGGCAGGTTGCTGTTTATACTTACTTTCCTGTCCGAAACCGGTGATGGAACAATAGATCAGCCGGGGGTTGATTTTGGAAATTTCATCATACCCCAAACCTTTTGACTGCAGATAACCGGGACGGAACCCTTCCAAAAACACATCCGCGCCTTTCAGCAAGTTCTTCAGGATCTCTTTTCCCTCTTCTGTTTTCAAATTCACCGTAACGCCCCGTTTATTCCGGTTCAGTGCCAGGTTCCAGCTGCTCATGCCGGGAACCGGCTGGGGCGCAAAATTGCGGTTGGGATCGCCTTTTACCCCTTCCACCTTAATCACATCCGCGCCAAAATCCGCCAGGACCATGCCGCAATACTGCCCCGGCAGCCACTGTGAGAAATCTATCACTTTTATGCCTTGCAATGCACTGTCCATAATACCATGTACCCGCTTTCTTAAATCTTAATAATATATATTTTATAGAATAATTTTATCATAAATGTGGCATTTTGTTTTTGTTTTTGTAAAGCATTGGTTAAACTGATTTATTAAAACCTCTCTTGTCCATATCTTCCGCAGCCGTTATAATAAAACAGAAAGCAAAACCGGAGGCATCATCATGGAAAGCTTCAGCCAGATCGTCAATTCACTTTTATATATCATAAGCGGTTTCTTTTTTGGCATCTTCGCCTCAAGGCACAGTATCTTTTCTGTTATAAATATACGCAGGACAATGGCGGAAAAAGATTTTTCTCCTGCTTCCCTCTTCAGGCTGGCCTTCAGTATTCTTTTTATCGTGCTGGCCTTTCTCGTGTTTCCTTCCTGGATGGCATCCCGGACCACCGTCGGCGCCATCGCGTACTACGCGGTTCTGCTCTTCTATTTTTCCAAAGGCTGGAAAAATTTGCCTAAATAATAACCGGCTCGCAGTTTTTGCATAAAAAATCACGGATATTTTCTCTGCCTTCCCTGAATCTTGGCAGGAAAATATCCGTTTTTTAAAAATCAAAACTACGCTGAACTTAAGATTTTATCACCATTTCCTCATTGTTGTAATTGTGGAAGATACAACATGTCTGAATCAATTAAAGGAACTCCCAGATGACGGGTTTTAACAAAGTTTCCGTGGCAGTCACTGCCGCCGGAAATGTACAGTTTGTGGCGGCGGCAGAAGTGTGCCAGCAGCCTGCTGTCCTCCGGCCTGTGTCCCGAATGATAGCATTCGAAACCGTCCAGCTTTTCATCTGCCAGACGAGGCAGGTATTCCTGCATGCCGGCTCCGTGGAAATCGCTGGCCAGGTGGGCGCAAAGGGCAATACCGCCTGCCTGATGGATTACCGTGATTACTTCTTCAATACTTGGAAAATTCGGAAAGCCTAAATCGTTTTCCGCTGTAAAGATACGCCGGAAAAAATCATTCACGTCGCCGCACAGCCCTTTGTCCTGCAGATAGGCCAGCGCTTTCCAGCCGCCCCGGTGGGGATCATAGCTGTATCTTTTAAACTCTTCCATAGAAAGGGGCCAGCCTCTTTCTATCAGATTGCGTACGCTGTCATCATCTTTCTTTTCCAGCAGCCCCTGGTTATGCCGGCAAAGCTCCCGCAGTTTTTCGTTTTCAATATCAATGCCGTAACCCAAAATATGGTAATTATGCCCGTCTTTTGTGGAATTCAGCTCTACGCCGGTGATGAAATGCAGGTTCGCGCTTTCTGCCAGCGCTTTTGTCTCCGCCACATTGGCCAAGCTGTCATGATCCGTAATGGCAAAGAATTCAATACCTGCCCTGCGAACTGCCTGTACCACCTGGGCCGGATCCCATGTCCCGTCCGACGCTGTTGTATGAATATGTAAATCAGCCCTCATAAATGATCTTATCTCCCACTTTTTTAAGTACAAAGACACTGTAATAAAGATACATAACGGGATTCCCTTTTACCACTTAAAGGGAATCTCTTCATATTCGAAACCGGCCCCGGTCAGTTCGGTTGGCTTCTGCAGGATATCTGTCAGCCATTTTTCTGCCGGCGTTTTTTTATCCTCCGGCATGCGCAGGGTAAAATTCACTACATTTCCGTATTCCGTATCCGTCAGAATAAACAACTGCTGCTGGTAGAGAAGGTTGGTCACCTTCCCGGCTTCCCCCGGCGCACAGGAAAAAACGTAAAGTCCCATCTTCACCTTTTGTGCCAGCCCCGCCGCCTCCACCGCCTGGGCCACACTGCCGGAATAGGCCCGCACCAGCCCGCCGGCGCCTAACTTGATGCCGCCGAAATAGCGGGTCACCACAGCGGCCACCTGCTGCAGTTCCTGTTTGCGCAGCACCCCCAGCATAGGCATTCCTGCCGTACCGGAAGGTTCCCCGTCATCGCTGGAGCGCTGGTGCTGTTCATCAATGACGTAAGCACTGCAGTTGTGGGTGGCATCCCAGAATTCTTTTTTCACCGCTTTTATGAAATCCTGGGCCTCTTCTTCTGTTTTTACTTTTTTCAGGGAACAGATGAACCGGCTTTTGGATATTACCTGTTCTGTCCGGATATCTTTTGCGATGGTGAGATTCATAACCCGTTGCTTCCGCCTTTCCTGAAGCAATGTTTTCACGTGAAACATTTTTTCTATTATAACACATACAGAGTTCTTATGAAAAATTTTGCCTGAAAGCTGCCGCTGTGGTATGATAAGCTGTAACATTACTAAAAATCCAATTTAAATTTCAAAGGAATATAATTGCAGCATGCCGTTTTTTCAGCAAAAAAGTTATCATTATAAAAAGAATAATAGTAATACTAACAGCGTGATCCGGCAAATCGGTTCCACGTACCGCTCGCTGAACCATTGGAACAGCTTCCAGTTCAAACTGTTCTGGGAAGGAATCGTGGTGGGCATTTTTTCCGGCCTGGTAGTCAGCCTGTTCCGGTTTTTGCTTTCCAAAGCTGAAGACTTCCGTATCGCGCTGTATGCACAACTTACACAGCTGCCTGTTGCTTATACGGCCGGTTGGTTTGCAGTTCTGCTGGCGGTAGGCGGCATCCTGTACTGGCTTACCCGGCACGAGCCCATGGCAGGCGGCTCCGGTATCCCCCAGGTCAAAGGTGTCATTTTGGGCCTGATGCGTATGAACTGGTTCCGCATTTTGTGGGTGAAGCTTACCGCCGGCGTCATCGGTCTGGGAGCAGGCTTATCCCTGGGACGGGAAGGCCCTTCCATACAGTTAGGCGCTGTAACGGCCCAGGGTGTCAGCCGTTTTCTGGGGCGCACCCGCATGGAAGAACGCTATCTGATCACCAGCGGCGCCAGCGCCGGTCTGGCCGCAGCCTTTAACGCGCCCCTGGCCGGGGTCATGTTTTCCCTGGAAGAACTGCACCGGAATTTTTCCGCGGTAGTGCTGCTGCCTGCCATGACGGCCGCCATGACTTCCACTTTTGTTTCCCAGCTTTTGTTCGGACGGGCGCTGACCTTCAACTTCCGCAGTATCCCGCGTATCCCGCTGGATATCCATATCCTGTACGCCATCCTCGTAGCGGTGATTGCCGGCCTCTGCGGTGTCATCTTCAATTACGGCCTGCTGAACATACACCGGTTTTACAGCCTGCCAGTCTTTAAAAACCTGTACATGAAAATAACCTTTGCCCTGTTATGCGCCGGCATTCTGGGATTTATTCTGCCCCAGGTTTTGGGCGGCGGCAACCGGCTGGTTGATGAACTGGCCACGAAGTCCTTCCCCCTGCAGCTGTTATTTGCCCTGCTGATCGGCAAGTTTATCTTTACGTTAGTCAGCTACGGAACCGGAGTTCCGGGTGGCTTCTTCCTGCCTATGCTGGTTCTTGGGGCGCTGACAGGAAGTATTTGTGCCTGGTTTCTGACAGCATCCCAGCTGATGCTGCCCAGCCACGGCGCCAACATCATCATCATCGCCATGGCCGCGTTCTTTTCCGCCTCCGTACGGGCGCCTATTACCGGCACCGTGCTGATCTGTGAAATGACCGGCAGTTTTTACCACCTGATGATCCTAGGCATGGCTTCCGCCATTGCGTATATCGTAGCGCAGTTGTGCGGCAGCCAGCCCATTTACGAAGCGTTGCTGCTGCGGTCGCTTAACAGTCACAGCACACCGGAACCGAACACCGTCAAAAGGGAACGGAACATCATTGAGGTACCGGTGAGCAGCGGCAGCCAGATTGAAAACAAAAAGGTGCAGGATATCCCCTGGCCTGAACACACATTGCTGGTAGACGTAAAACGCGGGTCAGAGCAGCTGATTCCCGATGCCAATACCGTAATCCGGGCCGGTGACTTCCTGTACGTATTGGCAGAAACAGAAAATGCCGAAGAAGTGCAGTCACTGGGAAGTGACTTAAGAAATTAAAAAAGAGGACGTCCGGACAACACGTCGGGACGTCCTCTTTTAGTATCACTCAATTACATATCAACTCAATTACGGCGGTTTTTCCTGCCCCCGCCGCTTGCCAGATAAGCCGGATACCATTTTTGAAACCATACGGTAAACAGTCCCATGCCTACTGGCAGGACATTGTTGACAACCAGGCTCATGTTCCCCAGTCCTTCGCTTCGGAGAACCCATGTCAGGACAGCCGTCAGAACATATAAAACGCCCCAGCAGGCGGATAAAATGTAATTCGTCTTCATAAACAGCAGATTCTTACATGCCCGGTCTCCGCCGTATTTATATTTAACATAGGTAGCGCTCAACGGCTCATTAACAAGGCACGAACCCAGCCACATCAACCCAAACACAAGGTAACCGACAGCGATGGCGGTAGCATCTCCTTCCCCTAACATGTATGCCGCCGCAGAAAGAACGGCAACCGCCACAAGGGACAGCTTATCCCAGATAACGAACCGGTGATGTCTCATAAGCAGCGGTGTCAGGGCACAGACAACAAGCGCAATCAGGCTGCCGCGCTTCGGATCAAACGATATGGCGGTCCAGTAGACGATCCATGGAATCAACATCGTGGTCATTAACGGTTTTTTTAGTCCGTCTTCTGAACTGTTCTCGATTTCCGCCGTACCGTTTCCGAAATATTTATTCCAATTGGTCATCAGGGAAAAATCCCCGGAAACCGTATACATCTGTTTGCCCAGCGCTTCTCCGGCTCCGAGTTCTCCCCGGGCTATACTCGCCCACACTTCGTAAGATGTATCAATGCATGTTGTCGAAGAAAGGCTTCCGTCTGTATACACTTTGCTGCCGTCTTTGCCAAGAAGGATCTGATACGTTTTATCAATATCCGTGTAATGTAACTCCAGCACACGGTCTTTCCCGTCATACGCATTCTTGTTGTACGAAGCCGCCAACCGTCTGATAAAAACAGCATCTTCCGTTTCTTTTTCCCCGGCCGCTTTATTGACTTCCCTGTTCACATCCGCCATAGCCATGATTCATTCCTGTTAATTCCAATCCGTTAAATCCTACTATAAACACAAAAATGAAAAACGGGGAAACTGCTCAATAGGTTTTCAGTTCCGGGAAATCATCATTGAAATCAAAGGTGGCAAAATAATCTTTCGGTTCTTCCGCCCGGCGGATCAGTTTCACCTGGCCGTTTTCCCGCAGCAGCAATTCCGCGCTGCGCAGCTTGCCGTTGTAGTTGTAACCCATGGAAAATCCGTGGGCCCCGGCATCGTGGATAAAGAGCAGGTCGCCTTTGTCAATTTTAGGCAACTTGCGGTCAATGGCAAATTTGTCATTGTTTTCGCACAAACCGCCTACCACATCATATACTTGTGTATTTTCCGCGTTTTCCTTTCCCAGCACCGTAATGTGGTGATAGGAACCGTACATGGCTGGGCGCATCAGGTTGGCCGCGCAGGCGTCCACGCCGATATATTCTTTGTAAATGTGTTTTTCGTGGATGGCGCGGGTCACCAGGGCGCCGTAAGGAGCCAGCATGAAACGGCCCATTTCCGTGAACAGGCTTACGTGACCCAGCCCTGCGGGAACCAGCACTTCCTCAAAAACCTTGCGCACCCCTTCGCCAATCGCCAGGATATCGTTCTCCTGCTGCTCCGGATGGTAGGAAATACCCACGCCCCCGGACAGGTTGATAAAGGTGATATCCGCGCCGGTTTCCTCTTTCAGTTCCACAGCCAGGGTGAACAGCTGCTTAGCCAGTTCCGGGTAATACGCATTGGTCACCGTGTTGGACGCAAGGAAGGCGTGGATGCCGAAATGTTTCGCGCCCTTCTGCATCAGCATCGTATAGGCTTCTGCCATCTGTTTCCGGGTCATGCCGTATTTGGAATCGCCGGGGTTGTCCATGATGCTGTTGGCAATGGCGAAATGGCCGCCGGGATTAAACCGGCAGCAGATGGTTTCCGGAATGCCCGCCACCTGTTCCAGAAATTCCACATGAGTCAGGTCATCCAGGTTGATGATAGCCCCCATTTTTCTGGCCAGTTGCATATCCTCCGCCGGCGTTTCATTGGAACTGAACATCACATCGTGCCCCGTCAGTCCCGCCGCATGACTCATCTGCAGCTCGGTCAGGGACGAACAGTCCGCGCCGCAGCCTTCTTCTTTTAAAATCTGCAAAATATACGGGTTGGGCGTAGCCTTCACCGCAAAATATTCTTTAAAGCCTTTATTCCAGCCGAACGCCTTGTTTACCAGACGGGCCCTGTTACGGATGCCTGCTTCGTCATACAGATAAAAAGGCGTCGGGAACTTCCTGGCAATCTGTTCTGCTTTTTCTTTTGTAATGTACGGAATTTTTCTGTTCATAACCATAAATCTCCTTTTACAGTGCAACCGGACTCCGGCAGCACGCCCCTCAACTGAACCGTCGAAAAAAACCGGACAGTTCTTTCTTATCATATTATAATCTGCCCGCATGGTCAATGTGAAAATTGAGAAATCCCAAACAATTTCTTTTAGGCAGCTCACTTATGCAACAGTTCTTTACCGTTTCCCTGCGGAAATACCGGATTTAATTTTGCCACGTTGTATTATTTAGGATATAATAAATTAAAGATTGATTGCAAGAAACCACGGATCCGTTTATTTGTACGCTTTCCGGTAAATCTATGTTTCCTTTAAAGAAAGGCTGTATCATGATTGATTTGACAAAACTTACCACAGAACAGCGGAACCCGAAAACAACGGCCATTGACGAAGCTTCCGCACTGGAAATTGTGAAACTGATCAATGCGGAAGACCAGACCGTGCCGAAAGCGATCAGAAAAATACTCCCGGATATTTCCCGGGCAATCACTGTTATCGCCAACCATCTTTCCCACGGGGGACGTTTATTTTATATCGGTTCCGGCACTTCCGGACGGCTGGGCATTTTAGACGCGGCAGAGTGCCCGCCTACTTACAGCACGCCGCCGGAACTGGTGCAGGGAATTATTGCGGGAGGTACACCAGCCATCTTCCGGGCTCAGGAAGGAGCGGAAGATTCTGAAGCCGCAGGCGCGGAAGACCTGAAAGAACAAAAGCTGACGAATCTGGACGTTGTCGTGGGTCTTTCCGCATCAGGCAGGACTCCTTACGTAATCGGCGCATTACAATACGCCCGGCAGACCGGCGCCTATACCATTGCCGTAACCTGTACGGAAAATCCCGAAACTGCCGCTGTGGCAGACCTTTCCCTGACCGCCGTCACCGGTCCGGAAGTAATTACCGGTTCTACCCGTATGAAGGCAGGCACGGCGCAAAAACTGATTTTAAACATGCTTTCC
>Ga0265298_10007609_pt1 | contig 13135 bp, 19 predicted proteins | sample AusTroGonzalo_MG_3_FD_193486 | JGI IMG/M metagenome (GOLD analysis project Ga0265298, IMG submission 193486) | Bovine rumen microbial communities from tropical cattle in Woodstock, Queensland, Australia - Gonzalo_01 | ecosystem: Host-associated > Mammals > Digestive system > Stomach > Rumen ... | reverse complement strand
GAGGGAAAGCGACTCGTTGTAAACGTCTTCCCAGAAGTCCAAATAGACTTCGTACCAACAGTCACTTACATTAGGATGGCGAAGGTTGAAAGCGTGCCAAAAGTTATCGAACTCCTCGCCGTAGATATTGACAACCATACCCATCAAATTTTGCCTTGTTCACGATAGGAGTAGTAGGCTCCGTCGGTCACGATTACATGGTCTCTTAAAATGAGCCGCATACACCCGCACATTTTCAGGATAGCCGTTGTGAGGGAATCGTCGGCCTTACTCGGGCTAAGCGAACCGGACGGATGGTTGTGAACGCAGACTATTTGTGTAGCGTTGCAAAGGACTGCTTCACGTGCGATGATTCGCACATCAACCGGCGTTTCTGTCAATCCTCCGCGTGATATTCTCACGTCCTTAATTTGCTTGAAGTTTTGGTTGAGGAACGTTACCCAGAACTCTTCAACGTCAAGGTCACGCAAACGACCCAAATAATGGTTGTAGATGCGTGTGGCGGAACACAAGTCAGGTCTCTCGTCTCGCTTGGTTACGTTTCGCCGGTTCGATAGCTCCATGCAAGCCATGATGCGTGCGGCCTTCTGACGGCCCACACCTTTGATGTTGTTAAAGTCGTGCAATTCCATCTTGGAAAGTGTGGAGAGATTGTTGTTGCAACGGTTGAGGATGATGCGTGCCGTTTCGATGGCGTTGCAGTCCTGTGTTCCGCTGCCGATGATGATGCTCAATAGTTCTGCATCTGTGAGGGCGTTGTAGCCCATGTTTTCTGCTCTGTTGACGGGAATATCTTCCGCAGCCCAACAACTGATAGGTAATGTGTTCATAATCTTTTGAATTTTTGGTTAAAATGTTATCGTACTTCCGACACTTGCAACGGTGCCGGAAGTGGAGCGGTTCAGATGGCGAAAGCGGTGCGCAGTGCTGGCTCCTTAGACTTGGGGAACGTCCAGCCTGTCTGGTAGCGGTTCCACCGGCCTCCCATTTCCTTGATTTGGTGGCGCAGCGGGTAGGTGTCGCCCGTGAGGATGATTTGCGATGCTGAGAAGTAGGATATTTTCAGGCCAGATGTCTTGTTTGGCGTGGCCTTCCCAGCTTTCTTCTCGGCCTTGCGAATCCAGCCACCTTTGTAGTTGGGGTTGGCCTGGTGTCCATGACGCTCGATGTTCTCCCCGTTTTTGTCGCATGACTTGACAAGTATTCGTCCGGCATGGCGTGTGAATGTGGAGAACTGAAATTCATAGCCTCCGTAGCCATAGCGCAGTTTCATCAGAATGTCGCCCTCCTGCGGTGTATATACGCCGTCATTATGGACGAATCCTTCAGGGATGGGGTTGGCTGCAAGAAACTCCTCTTTCAGCCTTGCCTTTTTCTCGGCTGCTTCAGCGGCCTCTCGCTCGTAACGTTCTTCACGTTCCTTGCGCTCCTTTTCGGCCTCTTCGATGTTGCGCTGCATGACGGCCTTGCCCTCGGCAAGTGTCATGCCTGAAATGTTCTCGAAGATGGCCTGGAAGTTGCGCTCGTAGAAGCACTGGATATTGACCTCCAGAATGATGACCTTGCTTCCCCACATTGTTGTTGCCAGATAGCACTCAACATTGCCAACAAAGAGAGACTTGTCTATGCGGTTGGCTTGTTCGCGGAACTTGTTCACCGTTTCCCTAATCTTTTCGGCCACCGGACCAACGTTCACATCGGAGTTACCGAAGAGGGGAATCGAAGGCAGGTTCTCCATTTTGTAAATGTTGTACGAAGTGGAGTTGCTTTCGATGCGCCAACCGTCGGCGTGGCTGAGTAGATTAAAGAGGCGTGTTTTCTTCTCGCGGTCGATGGCGTTGTAGCGCACACCGATGGAGCGGTTCTTGTTCTGCACGAGATTGACGTATGAGCCGCCGATGCGACGTGTGGAAACGTCTGGAAAGAGGCCGTGAATTGTGATCTGTGTGCCATACTTGTAGATACTGAAATTATGGCCCAGAATCTTCTCCAAGGTCTCGATGCTGCAACCGGCCTCGATTTCGTCAAGAATCTCTTGCGGGACCTGACGGTTACACGTGTTGAGAATGTGCTTGCTGTCGCTCTTCGATTTCTGCTCGAAGTAAGTTTCAATCTTTTTCATAATCAGAATAGTTTTTAGTTAGACAAAAAAAGTTATCGTACTTTGCACTCTTGCCATGGTGTGCAAAGCTCATTATGTTGTAGGTTGACTAAAAGCATAGTCCAACATTCGGAACGGCGAAGAAAATCCTCTCCGCACGCTCCAGCATTTTCTCCGTGCCAAAACCCTTCTCATAGAGCTTGGCAATGCGCTCGCACTGAGCGGCAATTTGTTTGAACGTTTTCATAGTAGCCTCCTTTCGTAAAAAGTTATCGTACTTTGCACGCTTGTTACCGCGAGCAAAGCTTTCTCCAACCCATGCTGCAGATGTCACCGTCGCAGGCTTCGCGGAGGTAGCATTTGAGGCATGGTCCAGACTGTTTTCTCTCTCCCGTTGGCAGGTCTAAGGCTCCGTTGAAACGCGGCTGCGTGGGAACGGGGAAATAGTCAGCTACGGCCAGGCTGTAGCCCTCGCGTATCATCTTAGGCGCAAGAACATCGAAACGGTGCTCAGGAAAACGTGCAATTCCGAATAGGTTTTCCAGTGTGCTTGCGCTGACTGAATCCGTTGGGTAGAAATACTCCCCAACGAGCTGTAATCTTATTGTACTCATAATGGTAGAAATTGTATCGTACTTCCAAGGAGTATTGCCTCCTTGAAAGTGGTTAGCATTTGGCAAGGTCAAAGTAGAAATGAACGAAGAGAGAATCATTCTCAGAACCGAAGCGGACTGCAAGCCCTGGATTGTCTTCACATTCCCATGACTTGAATTGCTTTTTGTAGTACTCGAAAATAATCTCTCGCGTCTCGTCAAAATCCTCGATGTTAGTATTCGCTCCAATGATGTTGATTGTAACGGTATTACCGCCGTAGTTCCATGAAGCTTCCACGTAGCCCTCAGCATTGATGCAGGAGGGGAATTGTTCGTCTCTCACTTGAACGAGACCAACCATGTGACGCTTGCCGTTTTCACGATGGCCACGAGCGTCATAGAAATTACCGAAGATTGCATTGTCATCTTCAAAGGCATCTTCCATCAAGTTTTTGTTGTCAATGGGTGCCGGAACTAAATTCTTTTCCATAATCGTATTGTTTTAAAAGTTTATCGTACTTCCCACCTCGGCAAAGAGGAGGGAAGTGTTAGGGGAATCGGCATTAGAAATCGTATCGTACTTTTGAGGCCAGAATTGTATCGTACTTCCCAGCCAGAATTGTATCGTACTTTTGACTTGGATTATTTATTGAAAACACCCAATGCAAGTGCAACGATGATGCTGCCGAAGAACATTACTGAAAATCCGGCTTCCTCATTGTCAGTAGAAAGGATGATAGCCATGCCAACGGCGATGCTAACAAGTGCGCTTGCGGCCACGATGGCCACGAAGCTGAAAATTTGCTTGATTGTACTCATTGTTTTAGAATTGTTAGGGTTAATTGTTTGGGAGCCTTCAGGCTGTCACGCCCGAAAGCCCAGAATTGTTAGGCAAATGAGAAATAAAACGCCTGACACTTTTTCCAGTTCAGGCGGTACTTCTTCATGTCCTCTTTTGTGATGCGGTCACGTCTCATGCGCTCGAGCGTGCAATTATACCAAATGTTGATGGCGTTGATGCAATTCTGACGTTCATTCTCAGACGTGAATCCTTTAGCCGCACGGGCTACAAGTTCTTCGTACTCAAACCTGATGTTTTTAACCACAAGTTCAACGGGCTTCATCATGGCCATTTTCCTGGCCACTTCTTGCTCTTGCTTTTCCCTGCGGATTCGCTCGCGCTCTTGATCCGAAATTCTATCGTACTCTTTGCGCTGCAATTTGAGCATGTAGTTATGCTCTTTCATTCTCAGAAATTCGGGGAACTCCTGGTATCGGATTCCCTGGCTTATTGCTTCGCTCTCCCATTGTAACATGAGAGAGGAAGGAATCGTGTTACTTTCCATAGTCAACAATCTGCTTTATTTGTTCCTCACTTAGGCTGCAAACAACCTCAATCATTGTCTCAATGGAATTTCTTTGCAGAATCATTTCTGCGAACTGACATAAGTTCTTCATAATCTTTCAGTGTTTTAGTTAATAATCTTGTTTGTTTCTCTTAGTGAATGTGGCCGTATTTTTCAACTTAACGCACAAGGCGAAAGCCACACCCTGAATAATCTGCAACGTTGGCTCTCGAAGTCCAACATTGCAAACCTGATAGTCAATTCTAATTATGGTTTGTTTTGTTGTGATAAAGAATAACGCTTTATTCAGTCTATATCCTACGGCGTTTCCGCTTCGGTTCGGGATGCTGGAGGCGATCCATATTATTGCCTACGTTTTAATGTTGTTCCCCAGCCTTTTCAGATGCGCAAATTTGAGCTGCGCCGTTACTAATGTTTCAAGTCCGGAAAGCCTATCCTTTGGAAGGTCTTTATGATTCTTCAAAACGTAGGATTTATGCAAGCTGCTTACCTTTGTCTTTTTGGTTGCTTGCAAACGTTCTCAGAAAGTTTCATAAAACGTGCCGCTGCACTGACCTTTCAGCCCTCCGTCCTATTCGCTTTTTCACGTTTACTTACTCCAGCCGTTTGTCACCTCCCAAGGGTGCAACAGTGACGGGCAATAATACCGTGCCAAATAGGTGGCTAATTGTAAGGAATCTTGAATCTGCTGATTCTCACCATGTCCGTTATCATTCAGCGAAATGATAAACGATAGCTTTTCAGCCTCACGGCCTTTGCTATTTGTGCCTACCTCCGGAATCGAACCAAAGCACATTAAAAAATGTGTTCCAAAATAGGCATTAAAAAAGGCCTCCGAAAAGAGACCTTTTTTGAAGTGAGAGGAAAAAGCCGTTTACTTTGCGGCTTGCGCGGCAATAATTGCGGCTAATTGTTCTGGCGTTAAGAGGCTCATTAACTTTGTTACGTCCATTTCGGCAATTTTGGTACCCACCTTTGCCGTCTCTTTGGCCTCTTTGCGTTCGCTTGCCTTCTGTGCTCGTATCTTTGCACGCTCCTCCTCCTCCTTTTTCTGAATGAGAGCAACGGACTGGCGGCTGGTAGCCTTCGCGTAATCTACGAAGTGACGAAACACGCTACAGACGTTGGGCTCATCTACCTCCACCAAATAGCGTGTTATTGTGTTTCCGGCCTGAACATAACTAATGTTTTCGGCGGTCTCATCATCAGCCTCCACCTTCGTTACAATATCCTTCGTGAAATTGCGGCTAAATTCCTTACAATCTGCAAAGAGTTGGTGTGCGAAATCAGCACCAAAAATGGGAGTGTACTTGCTACAGATCGAAATTGCAAGAAGGTTAATGTCATGCTGACGGCTTGCCTCCTGCTTTTCAAACCTGAAAAAGTCATCTATTTTTGCCTCCTGGTTAGGCCTCAAAAATACGGCCTTTTTCGTTGCGCCTTCGTTGGCATTTTCACGAACGCAAGCTGCGTTAATTTGGCTGGTGGCATCCTGGCCTCCCTTCGTTCCCTTAAAATCGGGAATCTGATTTAATTTTGTGGTATTCATAATTGTTAGGTGTTTATGTGGTGGGCTCTAATGGGACGCCCGCCTTATCCCTTTTGTTTTCACTACAAAGGTAGTCAAAATTCACGACATAACATGTAAAATATTTTCGTTTATTCTTAAAAGATGCTAAACGTCTAACACGCTAAATGTCAGCAAGTTACGTTAATATTTCCGGCCAAACATGTAAAATATTAACAGTGTTTAACCAAAAACGGTGCAAAATATGTTTACAAATTAACATGCCGTGGCGCAAAAATTCCACATAACAACACTTTATAACTTACTAAATATCAGTAAGTTATATGATATTTGTAAAATATTTTTACCTCTAATTAGAAAAACATGAAATTTCTTTACATGAAAAATCTTTACACTGAAAAATCTTTACAAAAGATCGACGGCCTGGCTCGCATAACATAACGGCCTAACTGGTGGCATAATCGAAAAAGAGGCTAATTATTACGCCTTCATTGACTCCATTTTTAGACTACATTTAGAGGCTGAATTTTCCGGCATAATTGACACGATTTATTAACCTGGTTTTTGACTGATTTATTAACCTAATTATTTGGCCTCTTTTAGCTACCTTTAGAGACTGAATAAAAGAGGGGAGAAAAGAGGGGAAAAACACTGAAACAAAGGGAGTTAAAAGGGCATGAAAACCGCACATTTTGGGCATAATGTACGGTTTAGGGCACCCCCACCCCCAGACCAGACCGACATAACGCGCCATTCAGTGCTCACAAATTTTTTTGTTTTATTTTTTTTATTTTTCAAGAGGGTTCATTTTGCCGTTTCTGAGGCTTACGTGATTCTCGGAAAGCCAGTGTTTATGGGGTTTGTGTAGGGTTTGAGGTCAAAAACACGAAAAAATGGAAAAATGGGCATTTTTGGCAGTTTTTGAGGTAGTTTTTTGAGGCAAAATCGTTAAAAATGGGTGTTTTTTCGTTGTTAGTGTATGGTTTTTGTGTAGATTTCGACAAAAATCTAACATTTTTTCGATTTATGCAAGTTATTTAAAATAAATGCGTTATCTTTGCGGGCGTGTAGGGTTGTGTATGATAGTGTACCTTTTTTCCTACATAGGCGATAAAAATATATAAAGAAAGACCTTTTAAAAATGGAAAATTACACCACAATGGTACACGGTAACGCCGAAATCATGCAACGAGTGCATGATTCTGGCTTATTTTCGGGGAAAAACGGGCGTAGTTGTGTAGGAATCTGGGGAAGGCTGTTGTCAATGACGGTAGGTTTCGGAGAACGGCTGTGGCGCAGCTTGAAGCGTTTCTGGTATTGTCTGTTGAACAGTGACCCTGTGCGGCATTGCCCTGTTTACAAGGAGCAGGGTTGTGCTCATGTTGATGGGTTGCTGTGTAATTTCCCTGACTGCCCGGTGTTCCGTGGGTTCATGGATAGGCGTTGGGTGGGGTGCGCTGAGTGTTCTTTCCTTGATGTCTGTTGTAGCAAGAACTACGGTTTTGGTTGCCATGATGGTGAAAAGGCCGGAGCTGCGGAGACCATTGAAGGAGAAAAGGCCGGTGCTGTTGGAGGAGAGAGTGGTGCTGCGGAGAATGTTGTTGGTGAAAAGAGTAGTGACGTGAAGTAGTATGGAAGCGGACAAGGTTGTTGAGAAGTTATCATGCGAGCTGGCTCGTCAGTTAGACAAGAAGAAGTTGCGCCTTGCTTGTCAGAACGCAGACCGTGGTGATAGGATCTACGGTTACACGTTTGTTGTGAATGATGTGTGCAAGCGTGTGTTCAAGTACTATATGGGTAGGGTGTATTACTTTGACGGTCGTATATGGGCTGAGTGCAACGATGCTGTTTTGAAGCAGTCTTTGCGTGTTGCCTTGGCTGAGAAGAGCCTGGACGCTGTTAATTGCCGTACTATCCAGCGTGACTGGTCTAAGATTCAGACCTTGGTTTTCAATGAGGCTTACAATGGTGCGAAGCTGAACGAGCTGAAGCTGAACAAGGCTCTTGTTGGTTTCCGGAACGGTGTCTGGGATTTCACCGACGTTGACAATCCTGTCTATCATCCTTTCAGTGACAAGATGGAGGTGCTGAGCCTGTTGCCCTACGACTATGACCCGAGGGCTTTGTGTCCGACGTGGGAGAGTTTTCTTTGCTCTGTGCTGACGAGAGGTCAGCGTGAGCTGTTGCAGAAGTTCCTTGGCTTGGGTATCGTTGACCGCAAGGCGATGGCCCGTAAGGTTGAGAGCACGCTGTGGTTAGTGGGTCCTGGTGCCAATGGTAAAAGTGTCATCTTCGATGTGGTGCTGGGTGTCTATGGCCGTGAGAGCGTGAGCAGTGTTGGCCTGAAGGCTCTGATAAGCGGTAACGGTGGTGAGCGTGCCCGTTTCATCGGTGAGGTGGTCGGTAAGACGTTCAACTACTGTACCGAGATTCAGGCCGACGTCATCGGTGGCAGTGCTGACGCTTTCAAGTCGCTGTGCTCTGGTGAGCCTCAGATAGTTAAGAGGCTGTATAAGGATGTTGATACCGCCTACGATATACCCTACCTTATCTTCAACATGAACCAGAAGCCCGTTTTCAAGAGTCTGGACGAGGCTGTTATGCGGCGTTTGCTTTTCATCAAGTTCAAGACGACGGTGCGCGATGTTGACCGTAATCCGAATCTGTCGAGTGAGCTTGCCAGTGAGTATAGTGGCATCCGTAACTGGATGATTGCTGGTTACAGGAAGTTTGTTGCTGACGGTTACAAGCTGACGGCTACTGCCGAGAGTGCGAGCGAGGAGCGCGAGACGCTTATTGAGAATGGCAAGAGTGTTCATGTGTTCGTGCGCGACATGGGTTACAGGAGTACGCTGAGTGCCGGTAACTGGAAGGAGAAACCAAAGGTGCTTCTGGCTTCGCAGTTCTATTCCCGCTATGTGGAGTACTGCGAGAAGAGCAGTCTGGAGGCTGTGACGATGAAGCAGTTCGGCGGCGACTTAAAGGTTCTTGGCTTTGAGAAGAGGAGGGTGAATGTTGGGATGGTCTATGATGTTTATTCTGACAATGATATAGAGTGGAAGATACAATAACCGCTGTGGCTTTTTTTCCGCCTACCAGGCGGGGCAATGGACGAAAGAGCGGCGGGCAATATATAACATAAAACAGGGAGAATATGGAACTAAAGGAATTTATTCATGTGACGAGCATTGTTGACGGCAAGCGAGCGGCTATCCGTGCCGCCAATATCAGTGCTGTGTATGAGAACGATGGTGAGAAGCTGAAGTTTGGCGGTTATAAGCCACCTTTCACCACCATTGAGTATGACGGTGCCAGCACCGTTGATGTTGCTGAGAGCTATGATGAAGTGTGTGAAATGATTTACAGTGCAGAGCTATGATGATGTTCAAGATAGTATCGAGGAAGAAATGGGAGGAGCTGAAGCGTGAGAACGGCCTCCTTTTCCATGAACTTGAAGTAAAGGAAATCGAACTCTGCAACTGGAAGAAAGCCAGGGAGTCAGTCATAGATTCCTTGGACCAGGCATTGAAGCGTGTCAGTGAGATTGAGGCTCAGAACAAGCGTTTGAACAAGGAGATTGCCGAAATGAGCAAGCGCATTGAGAAGATTTCCCAGTTGAATCGTCATTACGAGGCCGACATTCAGCGGCTTACGAATCATAAAGTTTAATTTTTAATTTCAAAGAATCATGTATTTTGGAGAAGCTATTAAGGCCCTGATACAGGGTCGTGCCATTCAGCGAAACGGCTGGAATGGCAAAGGACTGTTTGTAGTGAAACAGATTCCCGCCCACATTGAGGCAGATGTCATCCCTAAGATGCAGTCATTGCCGCAAGTGGCGAAAGACATTCTGATGTCTCGTGAGCATCCTCACATCGACTACACGAACCAGATGCTCATTGTGAACCCTGACGGTCGGGCTGACAGTTGGGTGCCGTCTTCGTCCGATGTCTTTGCAGAAGACTGGTGCATCATTGGTGAGGAAGAAACCTTCCTGACCCGTCTAAAGAGCGAAGCCTGTGAGCTGTATGTCCGTAAGGAGAAACTTAGTGAGTTCATCGGCTCTGAGAAGTTTGCCTCCGTTTCGGAGACCCAGAAAACCCTCTTGCAGAAGCAGTACGATGCCATGTGCGAGTACGGCAAGATTCTTGACGAGCGTATCAACGACTTAGAGAAGTAGTACGGCCATGGTAGATTTGAGCAAGAAGAAATTGGTGTTCGTTGATTTAGACGACACTTTGATTAAGACTGCGAGCGGTAAGACCTTTCCGAGGAGTGTTGCTGACTTCATCATCCGTCTTGACGTGCTGAAGAAGCTGCGTGCCATGGACCTTGAAATGGTGTTGATTGTTACGAACCAGGGTGGTATTCCCAAGTTCTGCAGCGAGCGCGATTTCAAGGCCAAGATTAAGGCCGTGACCATCTTCGTGAACACCTACGTTGGAGCCATCACCTACTACCGTTACTGTACGAGTCTTGACAAGGGCGATCCGAAGCGCAAGCCCAACACCGGTATGCTGGATGATTTGCTTGTTGAAGCCAACTGCTATCGCAAGAGTGCTGGTCGCAAGCCCTACACCAAGGAAGAGATTTTCTATGTAGGCGATGCGAGCGGCATCCATACCGATGGGCGTGATGACTACTCCGACGATGACAAGAAATGTGCTGAGAATTTCGGCATCGACTATGTTGATGTTGAAGAGTTTGTAAATAATTAACCCTTTAAACTTATTGAACTATGGGAATTTTAGTAGGACGAGACAAGAAGAAGCAGGAGCGTATCGACCATGCTTCCGTACTGAGAACCATCAGAGAGCGTGACCGTGCCGAGCGTGAGCGCAAGGAGGCTCAGAAGAAAGCCGCCGAGGAAGAGGCAGCCCGCAAGGCTGCTGAGAAGGCAGCCAAGAAAGCCGAGAAAGAGGCGAAGAAAGCCTCCAAGCAGGGTGCTGGTGCAACGGTGGAAGAACCCGCCGCTGACGCGCCGGGCACTGTGACTGAGACGGTTGAAGACCCTGAAAACGCTGAAGGCGATGAAAACGACTAAGCGTAGAACCCTTGACGACCTGACTCCTGCTGAAATGCGGGAGCAGGTTGTTTTGTGCCATCAGCACATGGAGCGTTGCTGTGATGTGCTTGATGGTAAGCAAGGGGTGGAACCTGTGAAGCTTGTTGATGTCAGCGACAGTGCAGACTTGGAGCTGTTCTACAAGTGCAAGAAGGTATCTGAACTTTCCCGGCTCTCAGCCGTGACAGAGAACTTTAGCCGCTTTCCAGACACAGAACTATAGTCGCTATCCCGGCTCTCAGCCGGAGTAATTGACGAAAAGAGATACAAAAACCACTAAAACAAGAAAGATGATAAAAGAAGTAAAGAAAAGACCCACCGCTGGCATGGTTGCTGGCTCAGCTGCTGGTGCGGATGGTGGTCGTAAAATCCCGTATAACGGGTATGTCCGTATTGGCGATTTCAAGATTTGGAAGAGCCGCATCCAGCTTTCGGTCAATGATGTGTCAACACCCGAAGAGCGTGCTGAGGCTGGCCGTAAAGGCAAGAAGATAAGGTTGACGCAGAAGTTTGTAGAGGTGATTGTTGTTTCCGACATGCAAGGTTTGTGGAGTGTGAAGATTCCCCAGACGTACCTTGCCTATCCGATGATAGAGCAGTGCTATGCCGATGGTAACGAAGAGTTCCTTCACACCTTCCTTGCTAACATCAACTTTGTGTCGGCCATCAGTAATGGTTTCTACCAGAGAGGTGTAGCCCTTTGTGGTCATTGCTATATGCACCCTGACATACTCCGTGAGGGTTACAAACCTGAGAATGGTCCCGGCCATGACGACCTCATGGCAGAGGCTAAGAAAGTCCGTGACGAGTTCCTTCACTGGTACGAGGTTGCCAAGGAGCAGGAGCAGGAGCGTGGTCGTCAGGCTACTGCTGATTAGTTCGGTCGCTTCTGACCTTTGCCTTGTAGAATGGGCAGATGTGGCATGTTAATGGGAGCCAGACTTTGACGGAATCCTGTCCGTCGGTTGAGGCTCCTATTTTCTTTACGATGTCATAGTATCGTGACATGAGGTCTGCGCGGTCTTTCGAGCCTACTGGCTGTTGTTTTGCAGAGCGTAGAATATCCTTTGCGACGTCCATTTCCGTAATCATTTCCACCTCGTCCGGGTTAGTGTTGAGTCCTGTGTGTAGGTGTGTGCGTTGCTGCAGCAGGTCGTCAAAGGCATCCGTCTCTATGATGGAGTCTCTTATTGATTTGTTTTGTGCTTGTGAGTAGGTGGCGTTTGTGGAATATGCGATGTTGTAGGCATCGGCCTTTGAGTAGCCGATGGCCATGAGGTCAGCCATGACGAGTGTCTGTACTGGAACATTGTTTTGCTTGGCCTCTTTTTTGAGTTTGTTTGAGTATTCTTCCATGTTATTTATCTATTGTGTAGATGGGTATTCTGATGCAGCGGCAGTGCGGGTGTGGTAGCGGTTCCGCGTCTATGAGTCCGATGTGTAGTCCAACCTCGCTGTCGCAGATTGTGCAGGGGTAATTGCTTCCCCTTAGTTGGTAGTAGCCAACTGCTCCGTCAGCGATGAAGTTGAGTAGCTGGTTTTTGCCAAAGATGATGTCGTTGGCAATGAGGATGGTGTTGATGATGGCGTTATAGCCCTCACGTGGTACACCTTGCACGTTTGGTGAGCCGTCGGGGTTGTGTGTTATTCCTGCTGAGCGTATGAAGGCTGCGAGGAAGTCCTGTGGGTGCTTAATGGCAGCGACGAGGGCAGGAATGGTGTAGATGGCGGTGATGTGCGATCGGATTGTTGTGATGGCTTCTGGAGAACCGACACCGGCTGTTTTGAGTGCTGCTATTGCCGCTTCGAGGTCATAGAGGAAACGCCACTCATAGTTGTAGAGTGTTGTTCTGAAGTTCTGGTTGCCGTGTCCGAGTGCGAGCAGGAAGGCGAGAAGCGCGGCTTTCCTTGATTCCCGGCTCTCAGCCGGACGAATGGACGAAACGGCTTCGTTGATGGTTATTTCCTCTATTTTTTCGAGTATTTTTTCTTCGAGCGCGTCCATGACGGCGTTAATTTCCCGTTGCTGTCCTGGTGATGCTCCGAGTGTGAAGACGTCGCCTGGGAAGTTGTACTTGTAGGCTATGCGCACTATTTTGTCTGCGGCCTCTGTGAGGAGTTCTGCGATGAGAGCCTGTAGTGTTGCCGCTACCTCGCTTCTGTGCAGGACGTAAGACTTTGCGGCTGCGAGGTCTTCGTCTGTTGGTGCGAGGTAGCGGGTAGTGTCGAGGTGGAGGGTGACTGTTGTCATGTGGGTTTAATGGGTTTTATGGGTTTAATGGGCGGTGGGGATGGGTTTAATGGGTTTTTATGGGTTTAATGGGTTTGGTTCCATTTTTCCCATCCGTTTTTGCCTTCTGGGTTTCCCCAACGGTCGTAGCCTTCCTTATTGTAAGTGCCATCGTTTGAACGTCCGTGCCCTGTTGCTACTGAGCCACGTTTAGCCTTTGCTTTCTTGGCGGGTTTTCCAGAAGTTGATGT
>Ga0265298_10007608_pt1 | contig 13138 bp, 12 predicted proteins | sample AusTroGonzalo_MG_3_FD_193486 | JGI IMG/M metagenome (GOLD analysis project Ga0265298, IMG submission 193486) | Bovine rumen microbial communities from tropical cattle in Woodstock, Queensland, Australia - Gonzalo_01 | ecosystem: Host-associated > Mammals > Digestive system > Stomach > Rumen ... | reverse complement strand
TGGCCGCATCGGTGATTCCTTGGTTGACACCAAGGTTGCCGAAGCCGCTTTTGAGGACATCCCGTTCCCCACTCCGGTTTTCACCATCGCTGTCAAGGCCGTCAACTCACAAGAAGACGAAAAACTCGGCACCATCCTCAACGACATGCACAAGACCGACCCGACCATCATCAGCGGCATGTCGCGCGAGCTGCGCCAAAACATCCTGCAATGCCAGGGTGAATATCAGTTCAACACACTGAAGTGGTATTTCGACAACGTCTACAAGATTGCCGTCGAGACCATGTCGCCCAAGATTCCGTATCGCGAGACCATCACCAAGAGCGCCAGCGCCAGCTATCGTCACAAGAAGCAATCTGGTGGTAGCGGCCAGTTCGGTGAAGTGCACATGCAACTGGCTCCTTACTTCGAAGGTTATACCGACCCGAGCGAACTGCAAGTGCGTGACAAGCAAGAGTACGAACTGCCTTGGGGCGGCAAGCTCATCTTCGCCAACTGCGTCGTCGGTGGTGCTATCGATGCCCGCTTCATGCCCGCCATCCTGAAGGGTGTGAATGAGCGCTTGGAGCAAGGCCCGTTGACGGGTTCCTACGCCCGCGACATCATCTGCTACATCTACGATGGTAAGATGCATCCGGTCGACTCCAATGAAATGGCCTTCAAGATTGCCGGTCGTATGGCTTTCAGCGCCGCCTTCAAGAACGCTGGCCCGAAGATTATGGAACCCATCTACGACCTCGACGTACGTATGCCCGCCGACCTCATGGGTGCCGTGATGACCGACCTGCAAGGCCGCCGCGCCATCGTCATGGGCATGGACAGCGACCACAACTACCAGACCATCCACGCCAAAGTGCCGTTGGCTGAGATGGACCGCTACTCGACCTCACTCAGCTCACTGACTTCAGGCCGTGGCACCTTCACGATGAAGTATGCTGAATACCAGCAAGTGCCTACCGACGTGCAGAACCGCCTGCTGAAGGAGTACGAGGAAAGCCAGAAGGAAGAAGAATAAGCATTCTTTTCATAATCATAGCATTTTTTCCCCGCTGCAAGGTTTTGTGGCGGGGTTTTTTGTTTACTTTTGCAGGCATGAAACGCCTTTGTGTCATAGGAATTGTCGTTTTGTTGGCTTTTGTCGCCTGCACTTCAAAAGTGAAGGTCGTTGAGCCTGCCGAAACGCCGTCCCCAGAACTGGCATTTATCGACAGCCTCATGTGGCAGCAGCCGGATAGCGCATTGTGGGTTTTGATGGAATACGAAGGCGATTCCAACGTGTTCAATGGCCATTATGCCCAATTGCTGACCTCGGAATTGCTGTTCAAGAACGATTATGCCCAAACCAACCGCACGGAATTGTTGCAGGCCGTGGCGTATTTCGATTCGTTGTGCGGTTGTAGAGACGCGGCGCGCCACGTCTCTACGGACCCAAACATCATGTTTTTGACCGCCCGCGCCCATTATATCTATGGTGCGGGGTATTATGAACAAGGGGATTTGGTGAATGCCTGCACCGAATACCTCAACACCTTGCGGATCATGGAAAGCCATTTTGCCGAGAATGAATTGGTGGGCAAGAAGGCGCGGTTTATGGCCTTGACATACGGGCGTTTATTGGATCTATTCTCGGAACAATATATGCAAGAGCCTGCCATCATTTGTGGCAAACAGGCCTTGGTTTATAATGAAATTGCACCAACTTCACTTTACGGCAATTCCAAAATTTTTGTCAGAATAGGAAAACAATATGACAAACTGGAAATACTGGATAGCGCATCTTATTACTATGATAAGGCATTGGAACTCCTGCCAGATAGAAACAATTTGACTTACAGGGATATAATCTCATCTCGAGCATTGTTTGAATATGCGTATCATCACGACACTTTAGGAGCCTTGGACAGTTTGAAAAGGATGGCAACTCAAGCAGCAAATGAAACGGAAAGATTAAACCGATTCCTAATCATTGGCGGAATTTATGGAAATTTTGAACAACATGATTCGGCAAAGTTCTATTTGGAGCCTGTGCTGGAAAAAGATCCAAATGGAGCCATGATTGCAGTAAAATGTTTGAAAGACATCGCCTTGAAAGAAGGCGATACGCTGAAAGCCAACGAATATGCCCTTATCCTTGCAAATGAAGGTACTTCGGCTGCCAAAAACCAAGCGCAGGTCTCGAAACTGAACGATATGTTCCAGAACTATTTACAGGAAAAACAGGAGACGGCTTCGCTCCGCGAGCGAAAGAAAGCGGTGAGACTGACGCTTATGGTGTTGGTGCCGCTATTAGTGGCCATTGGTTTGGCGGTGGCCATCGTTATGCGGCGCAGGCACAGGAAACGTATGGCGGCACAAGAGGCGGAGGCGCAACAACGCCTGGAAGAGGAACGCCAAAGCCATCGCATGGAACAGGCAGCGCTTTCGGGGAGGCTGAAACGGAGCAACGAGACCTTGCGCGAACTGCAAGACCAAGTGAGGCAACAGGGCGAAACGGCACCGAAGCCTGAAACACAGGCGGCGAGTTTTGCCGAGGAGCCGATATGCCGCTTGATTATGGAGCGGGTGAACGAGGGGCAGTTCAAGTCGCAGATGGACTGCACGGCTTACAAGGAGTATGCCTTGGGGAAGGAACAGGTGACGGCGTTGCGGGAGGCTGCTGACCGACACTTCAACCAGTTCACGAGCCGCATCGCCAAGGCCTATCCCGACCTCACCCGTGGCGATTTGGACTATTGCTGCCTGTATCTGCTGGGGCTTTCAGACGCTGATGTTGCGGCTTTGATGCAGAAAGCCTATCCCACAGTTTCGCAACGCGCCCGCAAAATAAAGGGCATTTTCGGCAGCGAGGAACCGGTTTCTGTCGTGCTTCGGGGTTTTGCTAACGAGTCTGCATCTGTTTGAAATTTGCAGATTTATGTTGCATATTCTTTAAGTTTGTAGTATTTTTGTGCCATATTTGTTCAATGGTTATGTACCAAGGCGAAAACATATCTCTTTTACCAGCCCCGATAAACACAGGGGAAATAGTTCTTTATCAGCCTAATGACCAACTCTCGTTGGAGGTCAAATTGGAGAACGAAACGGTGTGGCTGACCCAACAACAAATGGCCATCTTGTTTGATGTAAAAGAGAACAACATAACCTACCATATACAAAGTGTTTTCAAGACCCACGAACTCGACCCTGAGGCAACTACTCAAAAAATTAGAGTAGTTCGAAAAGAAGGTAACCTGATTATTGATGATTTTCTGTATCATTGCGGGCACTCGCTAAAGGATATGGGACGAAAACTTTCAGCCATTACATTGATGGGAACCTCTCCAGAGACTATTCTTGGCGAGATAAGATGAGTATTGAAACATCTCATCTATATGATTTACAAGATGATAGTCAAAAATACATACAAACTCACACATTGTTTTTCTTGACGCGCGTGGCGGGTCGCTATACTTTTGCCGAAAAATTTCAATTTCAAAAAAAGTAAGCGATATGAAAACGACAAAGAAAATCATGATGGTCTGCTGCCTGATGGTTTTGGCGGCGACGAGTTACGGACAAATCCAACCTTGGACATACTATAGTCCTTGGACTGGTTACGATTTCAGCACCGAGTGCGAAACGGGGCAAACCTTGTATTATAGAATCATTGATTCTGTCAATTACGAGGTGGCATTGACACATCCTGCTCCTTATAGTTATGTCACCTTGGATTATTGGGACGGCTTCGAGGAACCCGCAGGCAACATCGTTTTTCCATCGGAAGTGACTTACGAAGGGCAAACCTACATCGTTACTAGTATTGATGACGGAGCCTTTAGGGGATGTGGCGGAATGACAGGTTCTTTGGTGATTCCGAGTACGGTGACTTACATCGGCAGTTATGCTTTCGACGGATGCTCTCAATTTACTGGCAATTTGGTGATTCCTGATCTCGTGGTGTTCATTGGCGACTGGGCATTCAACGGCTGCATGAGTATCACTGGCGAGATTAATATCCCCAATTCAGTAGTTTCCATAGGATCGTATGCCTTTTCCAGTTTTTGGAAAATCACGGCTTTCAGAATTCCTGAATCGGTTACTTATCTGGGTCCTGGTTTCATCTGGGCCTGTTCTAAACTCGTGACTTTGGAAGTGGATGAGGACAACCCCGTCTATTATTCTGAAAGCAACGCCATTATTGAACGAGAGACCAAGAAACTGATTCAAGGCACGAAAACGACCGTCATCCCGGAAGACATTATTGTCATTGGAGAAAGGGCTTTTTTAGCCGTTGAGAACCAAGGCCAACTTGTCATTCCACAATCTGTTATTTCTATTGAGGATGAGGCTTTCAAATATGCCACATTTACAGGCACTTTGACGCTTCCCGAAAATTTACAACATATCGGTAAATATGCATTTTACACTACTTATTTCACTGGAAATCTGTATGTTCCAGATGGCGTTTTCTCCATTGGCGATCATGCGTTTGCCCGTACAAGATTCAAGGAAATCCACCTTCCCGAATCGTTAAAAACCATCGAATGGGACCTGTTTTGGGATTGTGGCCGCTTGGAGCAACTTGAAATCGGTTCGCAAGTCGATACCATACAATCGGGTGTTTTCCAATATTGTGATAGGCTGAATTGCATGAAAGTCCATTGCGAGATTCCGCCAACGGCTTGGTACAATGCCTTTTATGGTGTGAATAAAGACATTCCCGTCCACATCCCTGTCGGGACGCTTGCCGACTACCAGAGCGCACCCTATTGGAACGAGTTCACCAATTTCATCGAGGACGGTTTGATGTCGGTGGATGAAACCGAAGCGAGCCATATCCAAATTTCCGTCTATCCAAATCCTGCCAAGGATTTCGTGAGGATTGAAGGGACGAAAGCTGCCGAAGTGCAGGTTTACAATGCTGTTGGGCAATTGGTGAAGACGGTGCAAGGCAGCAATGAAATCGATATGAGCAGTTTAGCGGAAGGCATTTATCTGCTCCGCATTACGGATGTGGATGGGAAAAACCGTACGGCTCGGTTAGTAGTGAAAGAATAGAGATTCCCCTTCGCTTCGCTCGGGGAATGGAGGCATAAAGTTATAAAGCGGCGGCTTGTGGTGTTACAAGTTGGCAACGGACTCCTGCCGCCGCAATTCACAAAAGGAACCCTACTCCATTGACTTCGTCGAATCTTCGATTTCCCCAGCGGGGAATCTAAAAACACCAATTATACCATGAAAAAACTGTATTTTGCCCTGCTTGCGCTTCTGCTGCTGGGATGCCAAAGTCCCAAAAACCAGAACAAGGCCTCCACTCTGGATTGCTTCGTTCCTCGCAATGACGAGGGGACGGAGGACTCGATTAAGGAGTATTATGAGCGGATGGAGCAATGGAAGGTGCTGCATGGTGGGATGAGCAGGTGGGAAAGCGACAAATGAGGAGGATTAAATGTTGTAAAACGAAACAATAACAGACTATAAATCAGACGGGTGGTTTTACAAAAGTTTGTAATGGACCCGTATCTTGGAAAAACAGTGATTTTTTACTATACTTTTGCATCATGAATTTCAAAACGAATAACTAACACTTAAAATTAAAGCATTATGAACAACAAAAGATTTAGTTTCAGAAGGCTGCTGGTGGTTTTGGCAGCGATGATTTTTACGGTGTCTTTCATGACCTCATGCACTCCCAAGGTGCCAGTTAGTTTTATAGCCACCTGCACCCCAACTTCTTCAGTTGACACCGTCACGTTTGAAGCTTGGAGTTTGGGAGAACTTGTCAGGGATCATTTTGCAGTGTTTTACCCAACACCACAGAATGAACAAGACGGGCAATATGAAGAGCTTCCAATTTACCATTATACCGGGGTGGGAAGTGTTTCAACGGAAGATGCTTTCACTTATTTGTCGACTGAATATGACAGCGTGAGGTTTACACGCAGTTCCGATGGTGCAGCCACAATCACCTACCGCCACGATGAGAACGCAACGGATGCGCAGCGGTATTTCTTCACGCGAGAGGCTTGGAAATGCAGCCCAGATGATGAAGGGTATGATGGCACTAGGACTTATACGCTTATCCTGAAGGATGAGATGTTTAAGTGAACCTGTGCGTTTCTCTGGACTGCTTCGTATCTCGCAGTGATGCGAAGCAGGAGAAAAGCAGAGCCACCCCATTCCGGTTTCCATGCGTTTGGCGACGCGCTGGAGGTTGGGATGGGGTTGGTGTATCTGGAAAAAGTTGTATCTTTGCGCTCGAAATTGAATCACCATGAACAACAAGGACTTTTGGGAGTCAATCCATGCCATCATTGCAGAGGGTTTCACACCTGAAGGCCTGCAAAAACTTGACTATTATGCAGAACTATTTATCAATGGGAAACTTGTATATCAACGATTTTCACCGTTCGAACAGCATGGCTGCTCAGCGGGAGGTGCTACGCATGTCGTTGCATCCCTTCTCGCGGGAGCAGAAAGTCAGGCAGATAGAGAAGCTACACAAGGAGTCAATGATTTCCAAAGAGAACTCCAACAGGGAGCGCAACAGGCTTCATGCATAGAGCAATGGGCTAAAGCTGTTGGGTGTTGGACGGATTGCATTGATGATTCATTACCCAAAATGTTGGGTGAACAGATTGCCGAAGGTGGCGAAGCGGTGGTTTATGACCACGGAGCCACGCTCATCAAATCCATCGGCCTCGACTATTTCATCCAACCCATTCTCGCCCTCGACCGTATCACCTTGCACAATGCCTATTTCCCTGAAACAGCATTGACAGTTCTTGGCTATGGCCGCACGGCAAACGATGAATTCAAAATCATAGTGGAGCAACCTTTCATAGAAGGGTCGCATGTTTCGGATGAAGAGATTGCCGACTATATGCGAAAAATGGGCTTTGAACTCCGCAACGCCCGCAATTGGACATACACGACTCCTGATATTTACTTGAGCGACATGCATGATGAGAATGTCATCAAATCCGAATCAGGAACGATTTTCGTCGTGGATTGCGACATCCGCATCAACACTCCCGAATTGCGACAGGGAGGACGAAGGAACCTTTATACTAAAGTAAGTTTACCATAAATCATAGATTTTCAAGTCGTTATCCAAAAATACATACAAATTCACACATTGTTTTTCTTGACACGCGCGGCGGGTCGCTATACTTTTGCCGAAAAATTTCAAAATCAAACAACTATTAAAAATTATGTCCTATGAAAAAATTTGTTTTAATCGTTTTGGTTGCGCTGTTTTCAGTTCAATTGATGGCGCAACGTGTTCCCAGTGAGAAAAAAATGTCCATCTCAGCAGGTTTGCTTCAAGGTGGCGGCGGTCTGGTCGGTGCCGATTTAGAGTACCTTTTCAGCAAGCATTTCAGTGTTCAGGCTGGCGCAGGAGTGTTTAGTTGTGGCGGTGCCGTCAACTATCATTTCAAGCCTTTCATCAACAGTTCCATGCTCTCTTTGGTCTATTGGCACCAAGGTTTTGGAAACACTCATACCCAATCTGTAGTAGGCCCAATCTATACTTTCCGCGCACCGAAAGTGTTTCAGTTCCAAATCGGAATGGGTTATAGGGTACACGAAGGACCAGCGCTCAACCCCGACTATTCGAAAAACAAATTCATGTTGCTTTACAGCATCGGTGTCTATTTCCCTATCTGAAAGCGACATTGCCCTGAATGGCTATGTCCAAGTGACAAACAAGATTAAGTCTAATTATTGCGATAATGAACATTGTAAATACAATAAAAAGTTGTAATAAAATCTCATAGTAGATTGAAAAACAGCAATATGGTTTCAAAAAAGTTTGTAATGCCTTGAAAACTTGAAAAAACAGCGGATTTTTGCTATACTTTTGCGGCATGAATTTCAAAACGAATAACTAACACTTAAAATTAAAAGTATTATGAGCAACAAAAGATTTAGTTTCAGAAGACTGCTGGTGGTTTTGGCAGCAATGGCTTTCATGCTTCCATTCATGACTTCATGCGAATACTTCGTGGATGTAGATTTTAATGTCGCAAACCCAGCTAATGACACGATTGATTTCATTGGATGGAGAGACAATACGGAAAGACGCATGACAACTCCTTATACAAACCTACCAGGAGAGGAATGGGAAACAAAAATGGACCATGTTACTGTTTCCCTTTTGGGAGCACATGGAGGGCCTTATGTGGCCATCTCAGAAGAACAAGCCTTCACACAACTTATGTCGGACTATGACAGCGTAAGACTTACACGCCGTTCTGACAATGCATCTACCATCACTTATCACCATAACGAGAACGCCACGAATGCGCAGCGCTATTTCTTCACCCGTGAGGCTTGGAAATGCGACCCCGAAGGCGAGACGGAAAAAGACAGGACTTACACCCTTATCCTTACGGAGGATATGTTTGAGTGAGGCCATGCGTTTTCTGGAATTAAAGAACTACATTTTTAAAATCAACAGAATATGAAAACAACGATGAAATTAATGCTGATGCTGCTGGTAGTGGCAGGCATGGTAACCTTTAGTTCATGTAGGAAGTTGTTCAACATTCTTCCCGAAACGGTTACAGTTAGCGGTCAGGTGACCGACGAAAACGGACAATCTTTTGAGGGTGTAGGTGTCTCTGTGTCAAAGAGTACCTTTATGAGTTTGATCATTCCTGTGACTGGTACTAAAACTGATGAGAATGGTTTTTATCAAGTCGAATTCACGCCAGATGAAGACCATACCTACATAATGGATTATGAATTCCAAAAAGACGATTGTTTTTACAAGGAATCGTATCACGTGGATAAATGGAAACCTGTCCAAAAACACGATGTTGTCTTGAAGAAAACGGAGTAAAAGTTTGTAATAAAACCTTGTAATAGATTGAAAATCAATACTGATGTTTTGAAAAAAATTGTAATGCCCCGAGAACTTGAAAAAACAGCGAATTTTTGCTATACTTTTGCAGCATGAATTTCAAAACGAATGACAAAACTCTTGTAGGGCTGTCACACTGTGGCAGCCGCCATTACAGCCATGACGACAAGCGGCTGCCGTGGTACAACAACCCTACAAGCCAAAACAAAAACCAGAATATTAAAATTGTACTACGATGAAAAAATCCATGATTTTTGCAGCCTTGATGTGCTGCGTCGTGTCGCTTACGGCACAACAATTGAAACATGAACCGAAACAACAACAATCGTTGAAAGAAAGAGTCGCACAAGTGGAGAGACTAAACCGCTACACCAACACCTTCAGCGAGACGTTGGATAGCATCTACGAAGACTTCCAGAAATACCAATTTGAGTATGACAACCGTCTCAACTGCGTGAAAATCGATTATTATTGGTGGGATGACGAATGGTTTCTCAACTACACCGAGGAACTTGCCTACGACGAGCAGGACCGTGTAGTGATGTGGATGGAAAGCGACGGTGATTCTGGGATGAAATCGGAATTCACCTACGACGAAAACGGCTGGCTCTCGGAAGAAAATGAATTGGAACTTATGGAAGGTGTCTGGGAGCTTATCGGGAGATACACATACGAATACGATGCTGAAGGCAACATGGTGCTTTCGGAAGGTTACGAATACGAAGAAGAATGGTTGCCTACTGCCAGAATGACTTGGGAATACGAGAACGGAAAGCTCATCAACGACATCTACTATTATCACGGAGAAACGGACTGGATGCCTCTCACCAGAAACGATTACACCTATAATGACGACGGGCTTTGCCAACAGCAACTCCAAAGCCAATGGGAAGGCGCATGGACAGAAAGCTACAAGGTTGAGTATGAATACGATGAAGCAGGCAATCGTGTTTTGCAAACCTCAGCAACCCATTACGACCTTGACGACTGGATATATACGAACCAGACGCAATACAGCCATGATGCCAACGGCAACATCATAGCTTCCGCAGATTACTATTACAATGAAACGGATTGGGAACTTGAGAGCACAATGACTTACAACTACGACCTCACCGTGCCAGTTGAAGCCACTGCGGGCATCATGATGGTTTGGGACGATGAGCTGCCCATCTACAACAAGTTGCTGAGTTGGCAACTGCGTACATACGGGGATGAATACACATCCACTTTCTATTATTCAAATTGCGTCGGTTTGAACGAGAAACAAGAATGTACGGTGCAACTATGGCCCAATCCCGCAACGGAAACGGTTCACTTTGAGGGCATTGAAGCTGCAAACGTGCAGGTTTATAACGCCCTTGGCCAGTTGGTGAAGCGTGTACATGGCAGCAATGAAATCAATGTGATTGACTTGCCCAAAGGAACATATCTCGTGCAGATTGTCACGGAAGACGGGAAAGTGCTGACAAACAAGGTGGTAAAGAAATGAAACGTACCAATAGGTTTTGGCGATTATTCTGTCATTCTCTTGATGTACATTTTGTAGAAACGGACGCTTTCGGCGAGCTGGTCGACGGGGCAGCGTTCGTTGGCGGCATGGGTGGTCAGGAGCAACGAAGTGGGGACGAGGAACGGCGAATAACGGTAGATGTTCTCGCAGATGGCCTCGTAATGGAAGGAATCGGTGCGGCCCATCACGAGATAAGGTGCCACGATGTTCTTTCCGTCCCGCTGCTGCGAAAGCTCCGTCAGCACGGTATAAGCCTTCGAGTCGACGGGTGAGATGGCCGTCGTTTCCTTGCAACGGACAAACTCAACCTCTATATCCTTGTTTCTGACCACTTTGCGGATATGCCGCTCAACATCTTCCGCAGTCGTTCCGGGAAGCATCCTGCAATCCACCGTTACGCAAGCCTCTTCCGGAAGCACGTTGGGTGACGGGCTGCCTTCGAGCATCGTGCAGGCCATGGTAGTCCGCACAAAAGCAGCCCCAGGTGGAAACTGGCACGCGACGGCAAAAAACAAGGGCTGGAAATCCAACAAAAATGGAGCCAACCAACGAATCGGGAACTGAGTGTTTTTTCCGACGGTCCTGAACATGTCGTCAACTATCGTCAACATCTGTGGCTCAAACGGATGTCGTTCCAAGTCGCGGACGACCTTGGCCAACTGGCCGGCTGCTGTGTGCTTGGGTGGCTGTGAGGCATGGCCGCCGGTAGCATGCACCGTGACTTTCACGTTGGCAAACCCTTTTTCAGCAACGCCGATACCCACCAAATTGCCCTGCAAAACACCTTTGATGTCAATGGGAAGAATCGCTCCGCCCTCATCGATGGTCGCTTCCAAATGAATTCCTCTGTCTTTCATCGTCTTGACAATCGCTTTTGCCCCATTTTCCTCGCCAATGGCCGTCTCTTCGTTGTGGCCGAAACAGAGATAAACCGTGCGCTCGGGCACATAACCCTCCTCCAACAATGTTTCCACAGCCTCCATCACACAAATCAAGACGTTCTTCATATCCAACGCACCACGCCCCCAGATGTATTCTCCGTCGTTGAATCCCGAAAAAGGCGGATGCTGCCATAAGTCACCATCCTCATCCACAGCGGGAACCACATCCATGTGGGCCAAAACCGCAATCGGATCCAAATCGGGACGTGTGCCTTGCCAAGTGTACAACAAAGAGGCCTTGGAAATCTTTTCTCGATGCAATGTTCTATGAACCAGCGGATAGGAATGCTCCAAAAAGGCATGGAACCGCTCAAATTCCGCCCAATCGGTTTGGGTCTCATCCACGCAAGAGACCGTCCTGATTTGCAACGCCTCCGAAAAATGCCGCTGAACGCGGTCGGCATCGACCTGTTCCGTTTGTGCATGAAGCACAAAAACCATCAGGAACATCACGGAAAGAAGCATCGTTTTCTTCATCAGCCCTATTCGTATTTCGTGACAAAAATAGAAATAAAAATAGAAATAAAAGCAGAAATAACATGAAAAGAAAATACTATCTTTGGAGCATCAAATCCAAAACGTCGTTTCAACATGAAGAATTTGTTTTTCTTTTCGGTTTCCTTCGTTCTTTTGGCCATTTTCGGCTCATGCAGCACGGATGTGAACCTCTATGCCGACTATAAGGATGTGGCCATCATTTATGCGATGATTGACCCCAAGGCCGACACCAATTACGTGAAAATCATCCGTGCTTTCTGCGGCTCCAACGACGAACCCATCAACGCAAACGAAGTCGCCCTGATTGCCGATTCAAGCAACTATCCTGGCAAACTGGAAGCCCGCATCGTTGAGCTGAAAAGTCTCAACGGCGGTGCTTATGAACCCACGGGCAATGTGTTCGAACTTGACACCATGACACTGCACAACAAGGAACTGGGAACGTTTTACGCTCCCGACCAAAAGGTTTATTACACCACAGAACGCTTCAATACCGATAAAGACGGAAAAAAGTATAAATACCGACTCATTGTGGTGAAACCGAATGGCGACACCATCACTGCAGCGACGAGCATCGTCGGAAGCCAAGAGTTTTATATCATTTCGAACAGCATGAACTTCCTGATGACGCCAAGCAACGGCATGAATAAAATCACTTTCAAGGCGGACGGGAAAGCTTCGCTTTACGATGTCAGAATCCAATTCAACTACCTTGAGCAACATGCCGGAGAAGAGATGATTCACAAAAACGTTCATCGGTCGTTCGGCACGAAGTCCATCGACGAGTTTGAAAGGGTTGAAGGCACCGACGATCACTATTATCTGGAGTATTCCGTAAATTGGCTCTTTAGCGCCCTCGAAAATGCCATCGGAGACGATACCGTAGTCAATCCCAACCATCCCAACGTGGTTCGCTATATAGACAACTTTGTCGTGTCCATCAGCGCCGGAGGCCATGAACTCTTCTACTATTATATTGCAACCCAAGCACAACAGAATAGCCCGACATCCCTGATTTCGACTTTTACCAACATTGATGGAGGGTATGGCCTGTTCTCGTCGCGGACCACCATTTCAAAATTGACGGCTCTTTCATCCTACACCAAGCGAGACCTCTTTTCCATAACATCATGGGGGTTCAGGGAATATTAATTCATTTAATAGCGGATGCATTTGGAAAAAAGCTTATTTTTGCAGTTTCAAAACAACCGATTCACAATGAAAAAGACTTTTTTTTCGCTTTCTATGCTGGTATTGATGGGCTTTATGGCCGCCTGCAACACCAGAGTTGACTTATACGCTGACTATAAAGAAGTTCCCGTGGTTTACGGACTGATT
>Ga0265298_10007606_pt1 | contig 13141 bp, 9 predicted proteins | sample AusTroGonzalo_MG_3_FD_193486 | JGI IMG/M metagenome (GOLD analysis project Ga0265298, IMG submission 193486) | Bovine rumen microbial communities from tropical cattle in Woodstock, Queensland, Australia - Gonzalo_01 | ecosystem: Host-associated > Mammals > Digestive system > Stomach > Rumen ... | reverse complement strand
AAGACTTTGCAGTGCTGCGCTACTTAGGCGGCTACTGCGGTTGGAGTGACTCGCGCAATGTCATGGGACCGCTGGAATATCTCGACCTCTACGATGCACAGGTGGTGAAGAGCGATGCTATCATTGCCGAAGACCGTTGGTTTGCCACCGACGATAAAGTGAAGGAGAACAACGTGCTGCCGCCATTCGCCCTGCGTCGTGCCTACTCATTGAAGACGCTTATCCTGCCGAAGACCCTGAAGAAGATTGCAACGCGCTCGTTGATGGAGTGTGAGGCTCTGGAGACCGTGGTGATTGGCGACGATGTAGAGACCATCAACTGGAATGCCTTTGACGATGACGTGGCGCTGGCCCGTATGTACATCTTGGCTGAGAAGAAGCCTGAGATGGATACCGATGTGTTCTTCTGGCGCTGGATGTGCAATAACTACAACCCGACGTTCGATGCTTTCTACGTGCGTCCAAGCCTTTACAAGGACTACGTAGCAGACAATGCTTATACTGGTTCATCATGGCAGCGCACCAACAACATTTCTTCAGGCGCTTTCAAGGATGACGAATCGTTCGTGGCATTTGCTGCACACGCCGCCGCCAATTGTGACGATCTGACGGGGGTGACCGATGTGACGGGATGGTTCAAGAATCATACTGGCATCAAGGATCTCACACCACTGCGCTATACGTTTGTGGATTCGCTGAAGTCTGCTGACATGAAGCCGCTGACCCAGTTGGAGCGCATCTCCATGCCGAAGAAGCTGGAGAATATTGATGACGGTGCATTTGCCGATGCTAAGAATCTGCGCTGGGCCGACTTCATGATGTGCGATAACAACGAAATGTTAGCAGGACTGCATGATGGCGGTCTGCGTAAGAAAGGGCTCACGGAGAACACGCTGTGCTACTTACCAACAGCCTACGGAGAGACCAACGAGGTGAACGTGGTGTTAGGTGATACGACCACCGCCATGTATTGTGCTAACTACCGACTGATAGACGGTCAGGACTATGATGTGCCTTATAAGTTCAAGGCTGCACGGGTGGAGAACACACGCATATTGGCCAAGAGTGCTGCACCTTACACTATCTGCCTGCCTTACAAGATGCAGATTCCTGTGAATGCCAAAGCCTATAAACTGTCGGGACGCAGTACCAATGAGCTGATTTTCACTGAGACAAATGAGACACTTGAGGCGCTACAGCCCTATCTTGTCTGGACGACCATTAGTGATGCCTCTCTGAATGCAAGTGAGGCTGAGATTCCTGCTAACAGTGCAAACACTTACGGCAAGCAGCAGAATGCACCAGGTTATTCTATGCGCGGCACACTCTATGGCATTGACAATGCCGAGGCTTCCGAGCAGGGTGCTTATACCCTGCAGCAGGACGGCAAGTGGCATCCTGTGATGAACGACACCGAGGAGCACCGTGCAGCCCGCATCCTGCCCTACCGTGCCTATCTGCTGCAGAACCGAGGTGCGATGACCCGCTCTATCGGCATGATGCTGGAAGATGCGACGGGCATCGAACAGCTGCGCACCATCGACAGCGACGGTGCGGAGCGTTTGTATGACCTGAACGGTCGCCAACTCTCAGTTCCCGTGAAGGGTATCAACGTCATCAAGGGACGTAAAGTGGTTAAGAATTGAAGAATCGAAACTTGGAAGATGAAGACTATGAAACAGAATCTGAAGATAATGAGTATGCTGCTCGGGGGCCTGCTGGTCCTCGGCAGCCTTACCGCATGTGGTAGTGACAGCGATGACGTTCCTACCCAGCCTTCTCGGCCGACGCGTCTGAAGGTGGATTACAGCGCCATGGTGTCGGAGCAGTTATTGGATGTGGCTACGGTCACCGTGCGCTATATCGGTGAGAATGGTCAGGTGGCCAGTGAGCAGATGGTATCGACCACCTGGACGAAGAGTGTCACCATGGCTCTGCCCGGCAAGGCCGGTATGAACATTCAGCCTACGCTGAAGGGTAGCGTGGGCGAGGGGGAATACACGCTCAGTGCCCAGGGACAGATGGGCTACGCCTGGCTCGATCAGGACGGAGCGCAACTCAGGACGGCTGACGCTGTGCGTACTCGTGCATTCGAGGCAGTGTTCTATGCCGATGGCTTGGGACAGTACCTTGGTACCATCGCCACAAACTGTCAGTTGGCGCGCACGTTTGCTCAGGACTTCACCATCGCGGATACGACCATCGAGTGGGGTGGAAATGCGGGTGATGACAATACGCAGAATACAGGTATTGACGATAGCGGTGCTACGGGCGACAGCATGTAACGAACGGAACAAATATAATTGAAAGCGGATGAGAGCACCTTCGTGATGCCCCCTTTGTTTTTCGTGATGGCGAATGTCGTGGATTCGGTTTCGGGGAAAAAGCATTACCTTTGTATGTCGAAATGCCGAACTATAATATGATAATTGTCAGAAACGATATGAAAGGATTTATTGGAGAAATGCTGGGGACGTTTATCCTCACGCTGTTTGGCTGCAGCAGTGTGGCTGTGGCCGTGCTCTTCGGAGAGTATAACAGTATCTTCCAGATTGGACTCGTGTGGGGTATCGGTGTGACGCTGGCCATCTTCCTGACTCGTCATATCTGCAATGCCCACCTGAACCCTGCGGTGTCGGTGGCTATGGTCATTGCAGGCAGGATGAAGGCTAAGAAGCTGCCGGGCTATCTGTTGGCGCAGTTTGCAGGTGCCATCATGGCGGGCGCGATGCTCTACATCCTGTTTAGTCCGTCGATAGCGCAGTATGAACAGGCGCATGACATCGTGAGGGGTACGGCCGCCTCGATAGACACTGCCCGCATGTTTGGCGAGTTCTATCCCAACCCCGGCGACGCTATCGCCACCGTCTCACTGCCCTTGGCCATGCTGGCAGAGGGCTTCGGTACGATGCTGCTTGCGCTCTTCATCTTCGGACTGACGGAGGACTGCAACGTAGGCAAGCCGTCGTCCGACTTGCAGCCGCTGTTCATTGGTCTCACCGTGTCGAGCATCATCTTCTTCGTGGCGCCGCTGACCCAGGCGGGACTGAATCCCGCCCGCGACTTCGGACCGCGCGTCGTGGCCTGGGTGATGGGGTGGGGCGATGCCGCTCTGCCCGATGCCGTGGGCGGTTGGTTCTGGGTCTATATCCTTGCGCCCATCCTCGGCGGTGTCGTTGCGGCACTCTTGTTCAAATACATATTGGAACCGATTAATGGGAATGATAAAATTAAATAATTGAAGAGATGAAACAGACTAGACTGATTATTGCTGGCGGATTCTTGGGGGCTGGCAAGACCACGCTCATCTGGGATGTGGCACAGCGACTGATGGCCAAGGGGCTACGTGTGGGACTGATTACCAACGACCAAGCGCCAGAACTTGTTGACAGCCGACTACTGCGGCATGCCAACCTGAAGGTGAAGGAGGTGGCGGGGAGCTGCTTCTGTTGCAACTTCGATGGTTTTACGAATGCGATCAAGGGATTGCGTAAGGAGGTGGAGGCCGACGTGATTCTGGCTGAGCCAGTGGGCAGCTGTGCCGACCTGACGGCTACTATCATCCGGCCGCTGAAGCAATACCTCGACACGGAAGTCATCGTGTCGCCTCTGACGGTGCTGTCAGACCCTATGCGCCTGAAGTCGATTGTCTATGGTGGCAACGGCGGACTGCATGAGGATGCCGCCTATATCTATCGTAAGCAGTTGGAGGAGAGTGAGGTGATTCTCATCACGAAGACCGACCTGCTGACGGAGGCCGAGTTGGAGAAACTGAAGAAGGACACGCAGACCTGTTTCCCCCATACGATGGTGATGACTGCCAGCACGCAGAATGGCATCGGCGTGATGGAGTGGCTCAACGAGGTGGCCAACCGTCAGGGCAGTGGTAAGAAGATTCTCGATATCGACTACGACAAGTACGCCCACGGCGAGGCCGTCCTCGGCTGGCTCAACGGTACCATAGCCGTGAGTAGTAGCACGCCTGCCTACTGGGACACGCTGTTGAAGGATATCATGAATGGTCTGGCCAAGGCGGTGAAGAAGGAAAAGCTGCGCGTTGGTCACATCAAGGTGATTGCCGAAAACGTACGGAGCAGCGAGAGCCATCCAAGCTCGCTTGAAGATGGCCGAGTCGTGACGTACGAAGGCAAAGCCAATGGGCCGCAGTATGCCGTGGGTAACATCACGGGCGACGCCGCCACCCTGCAAGTGCGTGGCACGGCAGGCTTGGGCGAGAACCTGAAATTGATTGTCAACGCCCGTGTCGAGACCACGCCCGAACATCTGAACGAACTGGTGAAGGACGTGCTCGTTACTGCTATCGACGATCAGTATGACAACGAGATCCTTGCCTGGCGCTTCCTGCAGCCCGGACGTCCGAATCCGACACACCGAATCGTATAAAACCCTAAAGAAATGAGAACAATAATCAAAACCCTATTGGTATGTCTTGCCCTTCTCATGGGTGTGACAACAATGAATGCACGGAAGCACGGTATCAAGGTGCTGGTGCTTTGTACTGGTAATACCTGTCGCAGTCAGATGGCACACGGCCTGCTCGAGTCATACGGCAAGGACCTTGCCGTCTATTCCGGTGGTGTCAAGGCCGAGCCTCGTGTCAATCCCAGGGCTGTGCTGGTGATGCGGGAAATGGGTATCGACATCAGTGACCACAAGCCATGCCAAGTTGATGAGTACATGGATGAGGACTGGGACTATGTTATCACTGTGTGCGACAATGCCGACAAGACCTGTCCGGTCTTTCATGGTAACGTGAAGCACCGCCTGCACATTCCTTTCGAAGATCCCAGCAAGGTGACCGAAGGTTCCTACGAATTCAAGATGAATGAGTACCGTCGTATTCGCGATGAGATTAACGACAAGTTCTTCAAGCTCTATTGTGAGATGGAAGAGAGGAAATAACCGATTATCGGACTTATCCCCAAAACATATATCCGCCGAGATTCAGATAAAGAATCTCGGCGTTTTTTGTACGGAGACGCGATTGCGAATAATCGGTCAATTTTTTCCTGCACTCCTGCACCTGCTGCTTGTAACTGTCTGACACTCAACAGGAGGTGCTGGAGGTGCAGGAAAAATAAGTTTAATTCGCGGTTACTTAATCTTGTACGCTGCGAAGTACTCGCCGTGGCGGAGGTAGAGGATGCCGTTGTTGATGTGCATGTGAGCCCAGTAGGGGCCGCTGCCCTTGGCGACGCGGAACTTGCTGACGACGTCGAACTTCTCAGGTGTGGGATTGACCAAGCCCACGAAGCCTCGACGCTCGTCGTAGATAAAGACCTTGTCGTCAGCCGCGATGATAGAGCCCTTGCCGGCACCGCCCGTCCACTTCGTCTCGTAGTCGGTCTTGCCCGTCTCCCAGTCGACGCAGCACCAGGCACCGTCGTTGTTGTTGATCCAGTTTGAACCGAAAATCTTACCATTCACCAACACGTAGCCGCCGTGGTGGGTGTCGAGGGTCTCGGTGCGCCAGGTGAGGGTGACACTCTTCAGGTCGTCGGCCAACTGGAGCTGGAAACCGTTGATGTCGTAGCCGTGGCAGAAGAAGATCTTACCGTCCTTGTAGAGGGCTGAGTTGGGAGCAATGTTGTCCCAGCGCCCCTGTTTTCCCGTATAGCGGGGGCCCCAGTTGTCGAACGTCCACTCGATCTCACCGTTGTCGGGATTGACGCCGATGACGGTCTGGTTGGTGGAGCCGATAATCTGGCGCCTGCCCTTGTACTCGATCATGATGGGCGAGACGTAGCCCGACTTCTCGCCGATGGCGCGGGTCTTCCAGATCTCCTCGCCCGTGTGGCGGTTCAGGGCAACCATCGTGGTCTTCTGGCCGCAGGGGGTATAAATCACCTTGTCATCATAGACCAGCGGACACTCTGACGTGCCCCACATACCTGTCTGACGCTCATACTTCGTGCCGCCGTCGACCTTCCACAATATCTTGCCGTCGGCAGTGTTGATGCACACGATCTCGGCCATGCCGCTGATGACGTAGGCCTTGCCATCCATGATGGCTGGCGTGGTGCGGGTCTCGGGGTAGGACTGCTTCCAGGGGTTGCCATACTCCACGCTGTAGAGCTTCTTGCCTTGCAGGGTATAGCACTGGAACACCTCTTTCGTTTCATCCTCATTCATGCCGGTGAGGTAAACCTTATCGCCCACCACGAGCGGTGATGAGTAGCCTTTGCCCGCATCTTCTGTCTCGAATACGAGCTGAGGTCCCGTCTCGGGCCATTGTTTCAACAGTCCCTTTTCGGGATAATAACCATTGTGCTGTGGGCCGCGCCAACCATAGGGCGTGACCTGTGCCATCGCTCCCGTGCAGATGGCTGCACTGAGGAACATCGTGAAAAGCTTTTTCTTCATACTTTTGTTTGTTTAATTTGGTGAATATTTTGATTGATTATGAACTTGATACCATAATACAGTAAGAGGCAGATAACGACGAGGACGGCGAGTGCTAACAGGAGCGTCATGGGGCCAGCGCCACTGATATTGGCGCTGATGCTGATGACGGAGCCGGTGGCGCCGACGGCGACGGCATAGAGTGGCACGAGAAGATTCTCGCGGACGAGGAGGTTTTGAATCAGGCGGTCGCCAAAGCCCATTGCACGGTATTGGCGGATGGTGGCGGTCTGCGCCGTGAGGTTCTTACGCACGATGATGATCAGGCTGAAGATACCGAGGAGTAAGCCCAGCCCGCCCAAGGTCAGGAAGATGAGAAGATAGGTCTCGGTCACCTCGAAGAACATAAGGATGCGCTCGTCGATGGTCTGGATGTTGAGCCCGTATTCGTTCATGGCTGTGGAGAACGTCTCGACAGCCTCGTCGGGACGGGAGGACTTCATCAGCAGCACCTCGACGCCGCTCTTCTTCGGCCACAGACGTCGGAAAGATTCGGCAGACATGATGGCATTGCCGTGGAAGATGCCCGTAGGATATGTGCCAGCGATGACCACGGGCACAGTCTCGCCCCGGTAGTCCTGATAGTAGAGCGTGTCGCCCACCGATTTCTTCAGGCTCCATGTGAGGGATTCCTGGTCGATGTAAAGTCCCCTCTCATCCTCCCTAAATTGGGGAAGGAATTGTGGCGAGTAGGGCTTCCCTTCGAGTAGGGGAGCTAAGATGGTCGGTGTGCTGACTTGATTGAGGTTAAGGCAGCTGGCCTCGTCTTGGGTGTGACGTAGGAATCCGAGGAACCATGTGCTGTCGGGCAGTGATTCGAGTGACAGCTTCTGGCGGACGGCCGGATTGTTCAGGTCGTATTGTATGGGTACGCGGCTGTCTATGTAATACTGATAGCCCCCCGTGGTCTCGGTCGCCTGACTGAAATCAGGACGGTTCAGTCCCACGGCAAAGACGGTGAACACACCCAGTGCGAGCGCCCAATAAGCCAACAGGTGCTGTCTCAAAGAGGCACGGATGGACTGCCACATCATTTGTGTGCGGCTCGTCTCGCCTGACTGGTGGCGCAGGATGTAAAGACGGAGGAACAGACCCCATGAGAGAATCCACAACAATCCGCAGACGATGAACAGCACCATGTTGTGAAGGAAGATGAAGTTCACGGCGATCAGTATGATGGTCAGTATGCCCACTATGGCCACTATGCCCCCTAAGTTCTTGGACGAGCCAAGCGGCATAGCCGAGCGAGGGGGCGCCCCCCATCCCCCTAACTTAGAGGGCTTTGTAATGACCCACCACAAAACAGTGGCACAGATGAGCAGGGCGACGAACCAGCCGACGATGAGTGTCAGCGGTAGGATGTGCAGCGTGAAACCCTCGGTGTGCGTGGCTCCGCTCCAGACATTGCCTAACAGCCACAGTGTAAGACCGGAATAAAGAAGCCCCGCGAGGATGCCCCAAGGCGAGGCACAGAGCATCGTAGTGAAGGCTTCGCGGTAGAGAATCCTGAATATCGTCGTGTCGGCAAAGCCCATCTGCCGATAGAGGGCAATCTCGTCGCGGCGCTGGGTGAACATCTCCACCAGCGGGTTCTTCATCAGCAGAATAGCAGAGAGAATGATGAAGAAACCTAAGGAGAGGAAGAGGCTTGCAAAGTCCACGCCGCCCGTAGCCCCCTGTAACCCCTGAGCACGGGGATGAATCACCTGCATGCCAGCGTCATGTGGTGTAAGCTTAATGTCGGGTTTCGATGTGAAACGCAAGGCGGTGGCACTGCCGAACGCATTGCTCCAATCAGAGCGAACCGCCTCGTAGCTGACGATGGCCTTGGGTGTCTGGTGATAAGCATGCCAGAAATCCTCGTCTTCTTTCTTCACACGCTCCATCTCGATAGGCAGGTCGCTGTCCCAGTCGGTACATTTCTCCACATGGCTCAGGCCAGGGAACTCGGCAATCAACAGGCTGTCGCGCATGAAGTCGGCAAGCGGTACGATGCGCTTCACCCTGAACGTCTGTCCCTGCGTCTCAAGATTCTTCAAGTCCTTTGCCACGTAATAACTCATGTCGATTGAGTCGCCCTCCGAGACATGCAGGCGCTTGGCGGCATAGTCAGAAAGAATCATGTCCCGACCGTCGAGCGGTTCGCCTTGCCACTCGCTGACCGCCGTCACGAAGGAGTAAGGGATGGTGTCGAGTCCATTGACAATATCGTTGACGAGATAGGAGAAATAGCATGAAGAATGAAGCATGAAGGATGAAGAATCGGCTTGCGCCGGTGCTGCTAGCTTCTCCATGATTTCGTTGGGGATGAAAATGCCATCAGCGGTGAGCGATGAGTCGGTCAGGTGGATGCCTGACAATGCTGGCGTCCAGCAGGCGTCCAACTGCTTCTCGCTGATGATCTCCTCAGAGCATATCAGGTTGATTTTGCCCTCTAACTCCATGATCTCTGCTAACTCCTTTCGGTTCACAAACACATTTAAGGGCAGGGTCTGCTCATTCCTCAATAGCAGGTTGCCCCCCTCTTCCATGCTCTTCATGCCAGCCACATGGGCACGCATCTGGGTGGCATAGCTCTTGGTCACGAAAAGACTTCCCGAGGGAACCATATTGTGCGAGGGAAGGTGCAGTACCAGATTCTCCATTCCCCCCAACTTAGCGTGAAGCGGCTCGTTAATCACCACCTCACCAGGCGAAATGCTATCGGCATCTGTGCCCCACACATAGACTGGCAGCAACTTTTTGTCTATCGCCACAAAGCCATCCATCAGCAGATAGCCTTGTGGCTCATTCAACGATGGGTGTTGTAGCAGGGCATCGCTCATGAACCCCGTACCGCTGGTGATGATGGTCTCGGTCTTGCCCAACCGTTCACCCACCCGCTGCACCAACGTTCCGCGCACCGAATCGCCTAATAATAGGCTCCCCGTCAGCACTGCCGTCATCAGAATGACAGCAAGGCTGACCAACCGGTAAAACCGTCGGTAGTGCTTTCGGCTTTGTGCTATGAGCGACTTCTTCATTCTTTTTCCTTAATTTTCCAATTTCTTCAGTTTCCCATTCTCCAGTCGGTAGGTCTTTTGCGCCACCTTGGCCATTTCTGCGGAGTGGGTAGCCATGATAATGGTGGTATGCAGTTGGGTGTTCACCCGTTGGAAGAGCGTGGCGATGGTCTGCGCATTGGCGGCATCCAACTGCCCTGTCGGTTCGTCGGCCAGCAGAATGGCGGGTTGGTTGATGAGTGCCCGACAGATAGCCACGCGTGTCTGCTCACCGCCCGAGAGTTGTGTTACGGCACTGTCTTTCAGTGCAGCGATACCCGTCAGCTCCATCAACTCCATAGCCCGCTGCTCTTCCTTTTCCGTCGAGGCCGATTTCGTGGCGAGTGTCGGCAGCAGGATATTTTGAAGCACCGTGAACTGCGGCAGCAGACGATGGTCCTGATAGACGAAACCAATCTCCTTGTTGCGTAACTGGCAGATTCTTTCTGTCAATCCCCCTCTATCGGAGGGGTTAGGGGAGACTTCTTCACCACGTATCAGGTATCGTCCCTCATCGGGTGATATCAACGTCCCGAGGATGTTCAGCAGCGTGGTTTTCCCCGCTCCCGACTCCCCGGTGATGGCGATAAACTCTCCTTCCTCCACCTGCAGCGAGAGACCGTCGAGCACGGTCAATGCCCGTTGTCCGTCAGCAAATCGTATGGTAGTATTCTCTAAGCGAAGCATAGCAATGTTCCTCTACTGGTTAATATATAGAATCGGTCACCGACGATGGCAGGCGAGGCGACGATTTGTTCTCCCGCCTCATAGTGCCACAGTTCAGAGCCGTCCTTAGAATTTAACAACGATACATGTCCGTCTTTGGTGCATACGAGCACCTTGTCCTGCGCCACTAAGGGCGAGCACTCGCCTGTCATGCCACGCAGCAACTTCTTCCACCGCACCTGCCCCGATGCCCGATCGATGCAGCTGATGTAGCGTTCGCCCGACAGGATATACACATCGGTGCGGGTGAGGGCAGGCATCGACACCACACCGCCATCTTGGCCTTCATCCTCGCCTTGCGAGCGGTCGACCGAAGAGACCAGCAGTTTCCGATGATTGGCAATCTTCCCGTTGTCGAGCGTCATCTCATACACGTTTCCATTGTAGTCGCAGGTGCAGGCCACCCCATCGAGGATGGCGGGCGAGGCTGGCACGTAACTGTCGAGTTCGAGCGAGTCGGTCATCACGCCTGTCTCGACATCGACCACTCGCACCCAAGCATCGCAGCCACCGAATATGATGTGGTTTTCCCAGACTGCCGCTGTGCCGTTGATGTAATAGCTCGTCTGGAACTGTCCCCTCTTCTTGCCCGTCTTCTTGTCGATGGTATACATGCATCCGTCGTAACTGCCTACGAGCAACTGGTCACCGACGAGGTTGGGCGAACCAGATATCTGACCCAAAGTCTCGAAATCCCACACCACCTTCTGACGATTGATGGAGAAAGCGTTGACAAATCCGTCAATCCTTCCCACATACAGTATGGAGTCATCCACGACAAACGAGGCTTCGATGGTTGTCTGGAAATCATGCACCAGCAGGGAATCACCCTCTGGCGAGAACCGGTGCAGGCGCCCCTTGCGGTCAAGGGTATAGACCCACCTGTCATACACGATGGGGGCAGCTACCGTGCGCGACTGTAACGTCTTGCTCCACAGCAGTTGAGGCGATGCCGGAATGTTACATTCAACATAGCCATTCAGCGACGGAGATCCACGGAAGATCGTCCAGTCTCTACTCACACTGTCCTCAGCATCATGACTCGTCACGGCGCAACTCGCGCACAAACAGAGCACCAGTGGGACATAAGTCAGCCATCTTTTCATCTATATTCTTTTTATTCTCTTCAGGGATGACCACTTGCATGCCATATCCCCGATACATAAACGTAAAACCATTCTGGGAGTTGTAAACACAAAGTCCGCAGCGTATGCACTTAGCCGTCTCGAAATACAACCGACCATTTACGTGCACCGGTCCGTCCTGTCCCACAGGAGCCAGTGGACCGAAACGCGTCCACTTCGCCTTCATCTGCAAAGACACTTCCCTTAGCTTGCACTTCTCCTTGCCCTCGCACGCACCGCAGCGGGCACCGTGATTGCTGAGAAGCAGTTCGATGGCCATCCGTCGCAGTTCCATGACCTCCTCGGATTCCGTGTCAATCTCCATACCCTCCCGAGGATAGACAGAGCAACTCGGAATCATCTGTCCGCTCACCAGATCCTTCACCATACACACCATGCACGATGCCTGATGAGCTACCGCCCGACCTGTCCCCGTAGGGGAGGGGTAACACAGCGACGGTATCTGCAGGCCCCGCTCGCGCAGTTCCTCGATCAGCACCCGCTGTCCCGTCACCTCCACCTCATTGCCATTAATTCTTATCTTCATGATTCTTAACTCTTCACTTTTATGATTGCGTGATAGTCACAAATCTCCATACAGAGCCCGCACTGGGTGCAGCGATCCGTGTCGATGTGATGCTGTTCGTATGGCGTATAGTCGATGGCCTCTGCCGGACAGCTGCGTGCGCACTTCGTACAGCCCACGCAGTCGTCGGTAATCGTCAGCTTCACCATCTGTTTGCACACACCGGCGCGACAGAAGCCTTGCACGTGCTCCTCGTATTCCTGCCTGAAATAGCGCAGCGTAGAGAGTACAGGATTGGGCGCGGTCTTGCCCAAACCGCAGAGGGCCGACAGCTTGATGCTCTTGGCCAACTTCTCCAGGAGGTCGATATCCTCCATCGTCCCACAGCCCGTTGTCAGTTTGTTGAGAATGTCCAACATGCGCTGGATACCCACGCGGCAGAACGTACATTTGCCACACGACTCTTGCGCCGTGAACTGAAGGAAATAGCGGGCAACATCGACCATGCAACTCGATTCGCCCAGCACGACCAGTCCGCCAGACCCCATGATGGCCCCCATCTTGTTGAGTGCATCGAAATCGACCTCGGTGTCGCAAAGCTCAGCAGGGATGCAGCCTCCCGAAGGCCCGCCCGTCTGTACGGCTTTCAGTGCCTCGGCTTTCATTTCCGCTTTCGCACCAATCTGTTTGTCTTCAACGCCACCACCGATCTTCTCTACGATATCGCGCAGCGTGGTGCCCATCGGCACCTCGATTAGCCCACCGCGATTCACCCGGCCAGCCAGTGCAAACACCTTCGTGCCGGGACTGCCCTTCGTTCCCACCTTGGTATATTCCTCAGCACCATGACGGATGATATAGGGAATCTGACTGAGCGTCTCCACATTGTTGATCAGTGTAGGCATCCCGAACAATCCAGCCTGGGCAGGGTAGGGCGGACGCAGATGGGGGAAGCCACGCCGTCCTTCGATAGAAGCAATCAGGGCGGTCTCCTCGCCACAGACGAAGGCGCCGGCACCTTCAAATACCCTGATGTCGAACGAGAAGTCAGTCCCCATGATATGCTCGCCCAACAGTCCACGTCGGTGGCATAGGTCGAGTGCCTTGCGCACTCGGATGACTGCCTGGGGATATTCGGCTCGAATGTAGAAGATGCCCTCTTTTGCCCCCACCGCCCAACCGGCGATGATCAGTCCTTCGATGACGCGCAATGGATAGGATTCTAACAAGATGCGGTCCATGAATGCGCCTGGGTCGCCCTCATCACCATTGCAAATCACGTATTTGAAGCTTCCCCCTGG
>Ga0265298_10007605_pt1 | contig 13142 bp, 15 predicted proteins | sample AusTroGonzalo_MG_3_FD_193486 | JGI IMG/M metagenome (GOLD analysis project Ga0265298, IMG submission 193486) | Bovine rumen microbial communities from tropical cattle in Woodstock, Queensland, Australia - Gonzalo_01 | ecosystem: Host-associated > Mammals > Digestive system > Stomach > Rumen ... | reverse complement strand
ATATTTTAATACTGTATAATAAAATAAAAGAGGAATAATACATGAAAGTTACAAGAATTTTAAGTTTCACAGAAGACGAAGTTAAAGTCTTACAAGAAGCAGGCCATATTTTAGGTGCTGTTGCAAAAGTTTTTAGTGAAGAAACTCCAGATGATGTTGAATTAGACGGCAGTTCATCTGATTTAGCAGTTGCATTAAAAGATGTTATTGAAAGAGTGGTCCACTAATATGTCAAATAGAAAACAATATGTTCACAGACGCTTAATGGAATTAGCCTGTATCGCTGAAACAAGACTACTTGATGATCTTGAAAAAGCTGAAGAAAAAAGGTTAATGGAAGAGCTTGAGCTTAGTGAAAAGGCAGAAGACTAATGTCTGAATTAGATAAAAATTTAGAAGAAGTTACTGAGCTAGCTTTAAAGACTGGCGAAAAAATAGTTACAATGCAATGTCCTTGCTGTGGCAGAACTTACTATGCTACTGAAAGCGAGGCTTCTTATCAATATAATAATCCAGCTAGCCAAGCACCATTAAAGCTAAAGCATTTGGGCAGAAAATGTCCGTTTTGTGGTTATGCCGGTGGATTTGATCAGGGTGAGCAATCACAAGCTGAATTAGACCGTCAACAAATGATGGTTGAAATGCAAGCAGAACAAATGGCACAAGATGCTGCTGATAAGAGAAAAACGCCTTGGTCTGTAGTAAATAATATGGGTATTCAATTTGTAGACCCAAAGGACGATGAATAATGAAAAACATTTTAGATTTAACTAAAGAATTAGGCATACCAAATGAGTATGTTCAACCATATGGTTGGGATAAAGCTAAAATTAATTATACTTACCGTGAGGTTTTGAAAGATAGACTTGATGGTAAATTAGTATTAGTGACAGCTATTACTCCAACAAAAGCAGGTGAAGGCAAAACTACAACTACAATTGGCTTACATGATGGCTTACGTAGAATTGGTGTTAACTCACTTGCTTGTTTAAGAGAACCTTCTTTAGGTCCTGTTTGGGGAATTAAAGGTGGTGCTGTTGGTGCATTAAAATCAACAATTGTTCCAAGTGATGATATTAATCTTCATTTTACAGGTGATTTTCATGCATTAACCTCTACTATTAATTTAATGTCTGCTATTATTGAAAATCATATTTGGCAAGGCAATGAATTAAATATTAACCCAGATAGAATTGAATGGAAACGTGCGCTTGATGTCAATGACCGCTCACTTAGAAGTGTCGGCGTTAATGCAGATGGAACAGCGGGCTTTGATTTAGACGGTAGAGATTTAGATATTGAATTAGATAAACTATCTCTTAAGGGTGGCACCAAAGAAGACCTTAAAAAATTAAGAGATAAAAAATCTAGTCATAATCAAGAATTTGTTATTACCGTTGCTAGTGAATTAATGACTATTTTAACTATTTCTCAAAGTGAAGAAGAATTTATTGATAGAGTAAATAAGATTATTGCTGCTTATGACTATGACGGAAACCCAGTTTACTTTGGTCAATTCAATTGTTCAAAAGCAATTCTTAAAATGATGAGAAATGCAATGAATCCAAATCTCGTTCAAACTCTTGAAGAGAACCCAGTTTTAGTTCACTGTGGCCCATTCGCTAACATCTCAATTGGTGTTAACTCAATCAATGCTACAAAGTTAGCGCTTAAATTATCCGACGTTGTTGTCACAGAAGCCGGTTTTGGTGGAGACCTTGGAGCGGAAAAATTCTTAGATATTAAATGTCAATTAGCTGGAATTCATCCAAATGCCATTGTCTTAGTTGCTACGGCTAGAGCTCTTAAACTACACGGTGGTGTTGCATTTGAAGACTTAGAAAAAGAAAACGTTGAAGCAGTTAAAGCAGGCATTTGTAATTTAGAAAAACACTATAATAATATGAAATTATATGGCGTGCCGGTAGTTGTTGCTATTAATCGTTTTCCAAGTGATACTGATGCTGAATTAGATGTTATTGGTAGATGGTGTGTTGAAAATAGAGCACCTTGGGCAATTAATTCTGCTGCTTTAGATGGAAGTGCTGGGGCAGTAAGCTTAGCTACTACTGTTAATGGCATCTTAAATAGCCAAAGCATGCCAAATTTATTCCCAGATTTTGCTGATAACTTTAAGCCACTTTATACATTATATCCACAAGGTGATTATCAAAATGATTCCATTGATGATAAGATTGGTATGATTTGTAGAAAGATTTATGGTGCAGCTAAAATCGAATACTCTGATTTAGCCAGAGAACAAATGAGAAAATATACTGAAATGGGTTGTTCTCATTTACCAATTTGTATTAGTAAAACACCTAATTCCTTAACTGATGACCCAAAAGTTCTTGGTGCTCCAACTGACTTTACAATTCATATTAGAGAAATTAGATTATATAATGGTGCTGGTTTAATTGTTCCACTATCAGGAAAATTATTATTGATGCCAGGTTTACCAAAAGAACCTCGCTGTTTAGATAAATTTAATTAGAGGAAAAATTATGACAATTGAAGTTACAAAAGAAGAATTACAGCTTATTGAAATGTGTTTATTAGACAAATCTGCTAGAATGTTAGAAAACTATTTTAATCCAGATCCAATGTTTGATAATCTCAGACCACGTTGTAAAGAATTAAAAAATAATTGTGATAATTTATTACAGAAATTAGAAAAAGAGTATGCAAATCATTAAAGAATACGTTTTAGAAAAAAAAGAAAGAATAAAAAAGCAGTTAGCAAGTAAAGACCCACTTAAAATGGTTATTATTCAAGTTGGTCATGTTCCTGCTTCTGATAGATATGTTAGAAATAAAGCAAAAGATGCTGCCGAAGTTGGCATTGACTGTGAAATTATTAATATTCCAGAAACAACTACTGAAGATGAATTATTAACTTTGATTGATGGACTTAACTGTGACGATACTGTTACAGGATATTTAGTTCAATTACCGCTTCCAAAAGGTATCTCTGAAGAAAAAGTCAAAGTAGCAATCACTCCAGACAAAGATATTGATGGTTTCCACCCACTGTCAAAAACAGTTCCAGCAACTCCACTTGGAATTTATAACTACTTAAAAGACATGAATTATGAATTTAAAGGCAAGAATGCTGTTGTCATCGGCCGTAGCAACATTGTCGGCAAACCAATGGCGCAATTGTTATTAAAAGAAAGCATGAATGTTACTGTCCTCCACAGTAAAACAAGTGAAGCTGATAAAGCATTTTACTTAAAACATGCTGACTTAATTGTTGTAGCAACAGGTCATATGCACACATTAACTTCTACCTATAAATTAAAGGCACGTGCAATAGTATTTGATGTTGGCATTAATGTCGGTGAAGATGGTAAATTACATGGAGACTGCGACCTTGATTTACATGTTAAATTCCAAAGCCCAGTCCCAGGCGGTGTGGGTTTATTGACAAGAATGTCAGTTATTGATAATTTAATTGAATTAGGAAAGCTAAACTAAATATGGCAAAAGAATTTAGAATTTATACTCGTGTTTACGAACCAGAGGTGCATTGGGCCGCAGTCAAAGTCCCAGGCACAAGTCTTGGCTTTGGTTTATTTGCTTGTAGAGACCAAGGTAAATCAATAAATCCAGAACGTAGATGGAAAATTACAGACATTGATTCTGGTGCTGCTATCTTCGATCTTGAAATGCCAAAAGTTCCTCTTCGCTTTGTTTCTCTAGCAGAATGTAAAGAATGGGTTGCAAATATCCCAGAAGAATATAAAGCGAAAATTGAAGCTATTAGAAGTAGTGAAAAATATAAGCAATTATGCCAAGATTTTGCAAATTTACCAAAGGAATAATTGGCTAAATTAAATGAGCACGTGTTAAGTGTTCAGCGATAAAATATCAACGATATTTAACTTAAAAGATACTTGTAAATGATACTTAAAAAGATACCTTACATTTTCTATATTTAAGTTGAATATCGTCCGAAAAAATTGGACGATATTTTATTTTTATACTCATTTTACGCATGTACGTATTGTATAATATATTGAGCTATCTATTAGAAAGGACATTAATATGCAATTTATTAAGACAAGAGATGTTAAAGATCCAATTCGAAATCCAGAGGAAAATGCTGGTATTGATTTCTTTATTCCTGAAAATAATGAAGAATTTAGAGGTGACTTTAAAAAGAAGAACCCATATGCTTGAATAACTGGCATAGTTTTTGATCCACTTCGTCCAGAAGCAGCTGGAGCCTGCTATGCAGTTTATGAATATGCTACAGGTAAAATTTGGATTAAACCTCATCATGATATCATTATTCCAACAGGAATTAGAAGTAAGTTTGGTCCAAACTTAGCTTTAATTGCAAATAATAAATCAGGTATTGCTACAAAGAAGAAATTAATTTTTGGTGCTTCAGTTATTGATTGCTCTTACCAAGGCGAATGGCATGCACATTTAATTAATACTTCCGATGAATGGCAAGTTGTTGAATGTGGAACAAAAGTTATACAATTTATTCCTCATTTGATTTCAACAGAACCAATTGAAATTTTAAATGTTTCTGCTGAAGAATTCTTTACAGAAAAAACAAGCAGAGGCGAAGGTTGGCAAGGTAGCACAGGAGTTAAATAATGACAGAAAATTGCCCTTACAAAGCAAAGTGTAGCGGAGTTGACTGTGATAAAGACTTCTGCATGAGAAAATATCGTTTAGACTGTCTTTACGATAATTCTTTGCTTACTGAAAAACAAAGACAGGTAGGTAAATTATTTACAGATAATGACGGCACTGACCTCCATGAATTCCAACAACTAGCTAAGCTAGAGCAAAATATGGATAGATTTGTGGAAACAGGTGCAAATGTATATATCCATTCTTATAATTGTGGTAATGGTAAGACATCTTGGGCCATTAGATTGATGATCGGATACTTTAATAAGGTCTGGTATAAGTCAAACTTTGGCTGTCAAGCATTATTTGTCAGTGTCCCAAGATATTTGTTAGCATTAAAAGAAAGTATTTCAGGCAATAATGAATATGCCGACTTTATTAACAAGCATATTCTTGATGTAGATTTAGTTGTTTGGGATGACATTGCTACAAAGATGGGCACAGAATTTGAATTAAATCATCTATTAAACATTATTAATACTCGTATGGACGCAGGTAAGAGTAATATTTTTACTTCAAACCTAGGCCAAAAAGAATTAACAAATGCTTTAGGTGAAAGATTAGCCAGTAGAATTTGTAATAAGTCAATTGATATTGAACTTCATGGCTCTGACAAACGTTATTTAGATTTAGTTGGAGGAGAAGAATAATATGACATCGCAATTACAGATTTTGAATAAAATTCTTGAGAACAAAGACTTCTCCTTAATTGAATTAAATAATTTAACTGAAGACTTCTTCTTTAACTATAAGACTGAGTTTAATTATATTAAAAACCATTACGAAAAATATGGTAAAGTGCCTGATAAATTAACTTTCTTATCAGTTTTTCCAGAGTTTGATATATTTGAAGTTTCGGAACCAGATAGTTATTTAATTGAAGAATTATATAAAGATTATAATACAAGCTTCATTGCCTCTCGTTTTAATAAAATTAGAGAATTAGTTGAAGCTGGAAAAATTGATGAAGCAACTAATTATCTAGTTAAGTCAGTTGATAACTTACATCAAGGTTCAGCAATTCAGTCTCACGATTTATTCCAAGATACCAGCAGATATGAGCGTTATCTTGAAAGAGTTGCTAACCACGATAAATATTATGTTAAGACTGGTTTCCCAGAATTAGACCAAATCATTGGCGGCATTGATAGAGAAAATGAAAATATGGTCATTGCTGCTCGAACTGGTATTGGTAAAACTTGGACCTTATTAATTATGGCAGCAAGTGCAGCTAAACAAGGATTAAGAGTTGGTATTTATTCAGGTGAAATGAGTGTTGATAAAGTTGGTTATCGTTTAGATACAATTTTAGGAAATATTAATAACAATGTTATTACAAGAGGTATTGATACTTCAGTGCAACTCCAATATAAGCAATATCTTGAAAAATTACAATCAGGTATTTATAATGGTGGCACAATTAAAGTATTAACTCCAAATGACATTGCAGGTCCAGCAACAGTTGCAGCTTTAAGAGCTTTTGTTGAAAAAGAAAAGTTAGACATCTTATTCATTGACCAATATTCTTTGCTTGAAGATACAAGTAAAGCTCAGGCAGGTCATGAAAAAGTTGCTAACATCTCTAAAGCAGTTAAGAATCTTCAAGTTATGAAAAGAATTCCAATTATTTCTGTTGCTCAAATGAACAGGACTAAGAATGAAGACGGTGAAAAAGATACAACTCAAATCGGTTTATCAGACAGAATTGGTCAAGATGCGACTACAATTATCATGTTAGACCGTGAACGTATCTATGAAGACCCAAAAGAAAAGACGAAAGTCAAAGATGAAAGATTAATTATGGATATTACTAAGTCAAGAGATGGCGGTACAGGTAAATTAGTTTACAAGGCTGACTTCAATGACGGTAAATTCTATAATCTTAATAATGATGAAGGTAGCAAAGACTATCAACGTTATGAACCAGCAGCAGATAGCTCTGGTGATAATGGAACAGTATTCTAATGAGACAATTAATCGTAGACAATTATGTTATTAATAAGCCAATTGAAGAGATCTTAAATTTACTTAGGATTACTTTAACTAATGGTAAATTAAAAGATATCGAAAACAAGGGTGACAACTTATTAGTGACCTGTCCTCATCATGATGGTGGTCATGAAAATAAGCCTGCCTGTAATATTTATATTGGCAATGATACTGAGCTTCCTTATGGCTATTTCAACTGTTTCGTTTGCGGTGAAAAGGGTTCATTCTTAAAGTTTGTTGCTGAATGCTTTGATGCTCCAGAGTCTTATGCCAAGGCTTGGCTACTTAAAAACTTTGGTGGTGAGCTGATTAGAAAAGAATTTTTCTTAGGTGAACCAATAAATATTAATAAAAATAAAGTTAAAAAACAAGGGTTAGATGAATCCATCTTAGATAAATATCAAAAATGGACGCCTTATTTAGCAAAAAGAAAACTTTCACGAGAGATTTGCGAGCTTTTTAAGGTAAGATATGACCCTAAGTATCGTCAAGTTATCTTTCCAGCCTATGATATTAAAGGCAATCTCGTAATGTTGACTAAGCGTTCTATAGATACAAAGACATTCTATTTGGATAAAGATGTTGAAAAACCTGTTTACTGTTTAGATTATGTTATGAAAAATAATTATCAAACGGTATTGATTACAGAAGGACCATTCGATTGCTTAACCGGATGGGAATATGGGTTTCCAACAATTGCAACATTTGGTAAAATTTCAGACTATCAAATCGAGCAAATCAACAAATCTTGCATAAATATTATTTATGCCGCATTCGATAATGATGCTGCAGGACAATCCTTTACAAAAACTTTGAAAGAGAAGCTAACAAAGAGGATTATGATTATCGAAACGAAGTTTCCTGCCAATAAAAAAGATATTAACGACCTAACTAAGGAAGAACTAGTAGATATGCTGAAGTCTGCTAGCAATTCCTAAGGTGAAGCGTCGTATAATATAAACGTGAGTGACATCACACGATACAATCAAAATATAAAGGAGAAAAATACTAAACATGTCACAATTCAATTATTCTGATTACCAAAATGTCGTTAACAGAGCTCAATCTGCTCCTGCTAACAACGCCGTGAAAGTCGGTTTCTTCAAACTTAAGAATGACAAAGACGAAGCTCTTGTCCGTCTTAACGTTACCACCCTTGATGAACTTCAATTTGCTACTGTTCACCAATTAGGTGCTGCTCAAAAATGGATGAAAATCAGCTGTTTAAATCCTGTTGGAAACTATGCTGATTCCTGCCCACTTTGTAAGAAAGTCGCTGATGGCGATACCTCTATTGGCAAAGCTGCTAAAAAGGTTTACGTCCAAATGTTAGTTTCTTATAAAGATGCTACAACCGGTCAATTCTCAGAAGCTATCCCAGTCATTTGGGAACGTCCAGCTGGCTTCTCCCGTGAAATTGCCAATCTTTTAAGAGATTATGGTGATCTCAAAGCCCATGTCTTCAAAGTTACCCGTAATGGTGCTTCTGGAAGCATGCAAACCACTTATTCTATCGCTTATATCCCACTTTTCGATAAGCCAGAAACAGTTCCAACTGATTTCAGCGCATTCGCAAACTTCAAGATTAATAAGCATAGCTATTGGGAAAAGACCCTCGAAGAAATCGAAACATTCTTAGCTACTGGTTCATTCCCAGAAGTAGAAAAGGTTAGCACTACTGCTACCCCAGCCGCTGTTGCTGAAGCTACTACAGTCAAAGCAACTCCAGCCGCTGCTACACCAGCTCCTGCTGTTACTCCAGCTGCTGCTCCAGCTACTGCACCTGCAGAAGCTCCTGCATCTGAAGAACCAGCACCAGCTCCTGCTACTGACCCAGCAGCTCGCCCAGCTAGAAACTTCGGCGGTTTCTCATTTTAATTAAATAAATAATCATCAAAACATTTGGAGGCATTTATGGAAGGACTTTTTGGAACAGACTTTGAAATCGATATTACCAAGACCAAAGCAGACGTTAAGAAGTTAGCTAAGAAATTAGCTCTCGAAAAAGCGGCTGAAGAGGACCCGGAAAAGTTTTTGAAGTCCAAAAAGCTCACGATCCATGAACGTCTTGCGATTATTAACGAAAGAGTCATCAAGACGTTAGGATCACAACGAGCTAATACAGTTGTCATCAAAACTCTTGATGACTTTTCTGCTTACATCGATGCAGCAATTGCCGCTGGCAGAATTGACATCGATACTGAAACTAATAACACAACAGACCCAGTTAATAGCAAAATGGCTGGTCTCTGTTTGTATACACCAGGTCAAAAGCAAGCATATATTCCATTAAATCACGTTGATGTTAACACGGGAATTAGATTGCCTTGGCAACTAACAGAAGAAGATTGTAGAAAACAACTTCAAAGAGTTTTAGACTCAAAAATAAAAATCATCATGCATAACGGCAAGTTCGACTTTGAAGTTATTAAGGTCACTTGCGGTATTGAGGTTCCACCAGATTGGGACACAATTATCGGTGCAAGACTTATTGATGAAAATCTTTATAGTGATAAGCGCACAAGCTTAAAATATATGTATGTCACTTTAATTGATCCACGTCAAGCTAAGTATGATATTGAAGGCTTATTTGAGAATGTTCCATACATTTATGTAGACCCAGATATCTTTGCATTATACGCCGCTACTGACTCAATGATGACAGATAAGATTTATCTTTGGGAACAACCATTCTTTGAAGGCGAAGAAAACAAGAAACTTAATTGGTTAGCCAATGAAATTGAAATGCCAATCGTTACTACAACTGCAAAAATGGAATTACGCGGTGTTTGTATTGACCAAACTTTTGGCGAAAGACTAAAAGTAAAATATAATCAACAACTAACTGATATTGATGCAGCTATTGCAGCTGAATTAGAGAGCTTAAAGACTCGTATTGATGAATGGAGACTTACTCCAGAAGCTAATGAAAAGACTAAGATGTATGTTCCAAAGAAATCTAAGATGAGCTTAGAGAAAATTGAGGAAACTTATAATCTTATCGATAAAGATGGCAACAGATATAAAGAGACAAAGCCTAAGACAGAACAACTAGCTGACCCAATCAACTTAGCTTCTCCAGTTCAACTTGCTATTTTATTCTATGACATTCTTAAATGTCCAGTGGTTAATAAAGATAAGCCAAGAGCAACGGGTGAAGATGAATTAGTTGCTATCCATGAAAAGATGCCAGACTTAAAAATCTGTAGCTTACTATTAGATCGTCGTGGCATCGTTAAATTAATTACAACTTATATTGATGTTATTCCAGATTTATCCAAACGCTGGGCTGATGGTCGTATCAGATTTAGATTAAATTCTATGGGAACTGATACAGGTCGTTATTCTTCTGGCGGTAAATGGAAATATCTTGACGAAAATAATAATGCCGTTGAGATTTCTGGTATTAACATTCAAAATATTCCATCACACAACCCAGAAATTCGTATGCTTTTTAAAGCAAGAGTAGACGAAGAAAATATTCAATTTGATACTGGCGTTTGTGTTGATGTAAAAGAAATTACAGAGCTAGAAACTTCGCAAGGCTTTAAGTTCTGCAAAGACCTATTGCCTGAAGACGTCATCGTTTTTGAAGACGGCACTGTCACGAATATTGCATATTTAAAATATGATGCAACTAAAAAGCTTTATTCAATAGCTTTGAATGACAGCGGCTTAGTTAGAGCTCAAACAAGATATAAAATTATCGGTTCAGACTATTCAGCACAAGAACCAAGACTTACAGCTTTCGTTGCCCAAGACAAAGCAATGATTAATGCTTATCTTGAAGGTAAAGACCTATATGCAGTTATTGCTCAATCTGCCTTCAATAATAATTATGAAGACAACCTCGAATTCTATCCTGAGGGAACAGAAATCGAGGAAGATGGCAAAAAAATTATTTGTGGTAATAAAACAAATATGAATAAAGCTGGTAAGGAACGCCGTAAGGTTGGTAAGACCTTACAATTAGCGGCAACTTATGGCATGTCTGGTGCGACTGCTGGTGCCCGTATGGGTAAAACTAAAAAAGAAGGTGAAGCTCTTCTTGAAAGCTTCTTCAGTAAGTTCACTGGCGTTAGAGATACTATTGCTGAGTCTAAAGAATTCTTGAAAAAGAATGGTTATGTCGAAGACTGGGCTGGTCGTAGAAGACACTTGCCAGAGATTAATTTCCCAGCGGCAACAGCCAGATATAAAGAGTCAACCTTTGATGGCTTCAATCCAATTATTGGCTGTGAATCCATTGAAAAGACCGAAAAGAATGACCCAATTTTAGCTGATTGGGCCAGCAAAATCAAGATGAACACTCCAAATAAGGATGCTAATAAGATTGTTCAAGAAGCCTTTAAGGCAAATCCATCAGTTATTATTAGCCTTCATACTGGACAAGTTCACCAAGCTGAAAGACAATGCTTCAATGCTCGTATTCAAGGCGGTGCTGCTTCATTAACAAAGCTTGCTATGTTGAATATCGATCGTGACCCATTATTAAATGAACTTGATGCTCACTTAATTATTACGGTTCACGATGAAGTATTAGTCGAATGCCCTGCATTATATGCAGATGAAGTAGAGAAACGCCTACCTCAAATCATGATTGATACAGCCAAACCTTATATTAACGTCCCAATGAAATGTGACCCATACAATGTTACCCGTTGGTATTGTGATGAAGCTGCTGTAGCAATTAAAGAAGAATATAAAAAGCTTGAAAAGAAAGGCGTGCCTGCACAAATCGCGGCAGAACAAATCTGCAAGAATCACGTCGAGCTTGACGAGCAAGTCATATTAAACGTATTACACGGTAATACAGAAACATTAGAGTTTTAAGGAGAATAAAAATGCTTATTAAGACAAAAGAATTTCAGGACGTAGCCAATAAGATTTTAGTTGCTACAAGCCTTGACAAAAATGCTGGAAACTTAGAGATTAAAACCAAAGGTTCAGAGCTTTATTTAAACGTTACAAATAAAGAATTCTTCGTTTCCATTAAGTTCCAACTTGAGAAAGAGGAAGAATTCCATGCAACAGTTGATGCATCTTTATTCTTATCTCTAATTTCAGGTTTAACAACCGATACCTTCAACCTTGGTATTAAAGATAATGCCATTACTGTCACAAGTGGTAAGAGCAGTTATAAGATTGCCATGATTTATGACAATGACAAGCTTATGACCCTTCCTCCAATCACTATTATGAATAAGACTGTTGAAATGGATATCTCTAAAGATATTCTTGATAGTATCTTAAATGTTAATAGTAAAGAATTAGCCAAGGTCAAGGGTGTTGCAGATGTAAACGAGTTATTTGAGCTCTATTACATCGATGAAGAAGGTTGCTTTACCTTCAATACTGGTGCCTGCTTAAATGCTTTCAAACTTGAAAAGCCTGTTAAATTATTACTTAATGAACGTATTGTTAAGTTATTCAAGCTTTTCAAAGAAGATGTGCATTTCAGCTTAGGCCAAGATCCATTATCAAATGGAACAACTAGAACTAAGATGGTTTTAGAAACAGCCACAGTCTATCTTGCTGCCATCATTACTTGTGATGACTTATTAATCAGCAAGGTTCAAGGACCCTGTGCTGCTACAAAGAGATTTATTAATGAACCATATCCACATCATTTAGTTATCTCTTCAACATTATTAAAAGATGCTATTAGCAGATTACTCTTATTCGTTAAGAATAGCGCTGAAAAGCCAAATATGCGTTTTATTCCTATGACCATTACAGTTAATCCAGATGAATTAATTATCAAAGATGCTTCTGGTAATACTGAAACAGTCCCAATTGAAAATGGAAGCTTCGTTGATGGCGAATATGAAATGCCTGTTAATATCATCGACCTTAAATTAGTCGTCGACTCTTGTAAGAATGAGCACTTTACATTAAATTGCGGCAATAAGCGTTCTATCGTTATTAGCCGTGGAGCAATCAGTAACTTGATTCCAGAAGCAAGACCAAAGAAATAGTATGGGAAATACAAATCTAGGTAAAAAATTCGAGACAGTATTCAAGCAAGATTGAAAAGCCTGTTTTCCAGGTACCTTCTTGTATAGATTACCCGACCAGGTATCCGGATACAAAACAACCTCGCAAAACCCTTGCGATTTTCTCGGATTTAATAATGGATTACTTTGGATGCTCGAATGTAAAGAGACTAAAGAAGGCACAATTAACTTTGCAAAAATTCCTCAGTTAGCTCGATTAAAAGATTATATTGGGCTAACTGATGTCCAACCATATATTATCGTTTGGTTCAGCAAACACGACAAGGTAATTGCTTGCCATGCCAGCGAAGCATTGAAGATGCAGGCTGATGGAAAGAAGTCAATTAGCTTAAAGATGCTTGATGATAAATCGTATAATATAATAGACCTTCCGTCTGTTAAAAAGCGTGTATTTTTAGAGACGGATTACACATATTTATTACATAAAGTGAAAGGATAAAAACATTATGGATAAGAAATTAGAAGATGCTTTAGGTCGTGTCGAAT
>Ga0265298_10007604_pt1 | contig 13144 bp, 10 predicted proteins | sample AusTroGonzalo_MG_3_FD_193486 | JGI IMG/M metagenome (GOLD analysis project Ga0265298, IMG submission 193486) | Bovine rumen microbial communities from tropical cattle in Woodstock, Queensland, Australia - Gonzalo_01 | ecosystem: Host-associated > Mammals > Digestive system > Stomach > Rumen ... | reverse complement strand
CGTGATTGCGGGAATCTGGGTCTATAACTACAGACTCTCAAAGGGTGTTTTCCCCTGGCAGGCGCAGAAAAACACTTCCAACGCTCCTACCATGAGCCAGACCACAATCCGTGAGGAGACCTACGTAACATCAATCGATGTCTCAGGTTCAGTGGTCGCATTCGACACTCAGAAGGTCCAGATGAGGGCAAACGGTTCAGTCACCGAGGTTTATGTCAAGGAAGGAGACCGCGTCAAGAAGGGTCAGCTTCTTGCAACTCTGGATGATTCGGACGAGCAGTACGAAGTTGCCAACTACGAAAAGCAGATTGAGACTGCCAAACTTGGAGGAACCACCTCTGCCAGAGATATCGAGCTTATGGAGATGCGCCTTGACAGCGCCAAGAAGAAGCTCGACAACATGAAGGCTTATGCGGACTTCGACGGTGTCGTCGTATCAGTCAGCATCAGAGAGGGTGACTACTACACAGCCGGTAACGCAGCCATCACAATCATCGATGACAGCAAGCTCAAGGCTACCGTCGAGGTCGACGAGATCGACATCCAGATGGTCGAGCTCGGCACCAAGGTCGATATCACCAGCGACTCAACACCGGGTCAGACAATCGAGGGCCGTGTAAGCTACATCCCGATGGTCGGAAGATATACCAACCAGGGAATCGGAGTCATGGATGTCGAGATCATTATCGACAACCCGCCTGAGTCTCTTAAGCCCGGCTTCTCCTTCGGAGGAACAATCGAGGTCGGAAGCGAGCAGAAGATGCTTCTGGTCGCACAGGCTGCAGTCACCACTTCACGTGGAGTCAGTTCTGTCACAAAACTTTTGGATGACGGAACTTATCAGAAGGTCACCGTTACCGTCAAGTATCTGGGCGAGAACCTCTATCAGATTCTCGGCGGAGACGTAAAGGACGGAGATGTTGTTGTTTACAGCAACTCGAGCGACTGGTCATCATTGATGGGTATGGCAGGCGGCGGCCCGGGAAGAGGATTCTGATTTAATGGATAAAATCGATTGGGAAGAAGTCGCAAGAAGAATTGACTCAAGAGAATTGCCGATTATCTATCTGGAAGATATCCACAGGTACTACATCGTCGGCGATATCGTGGTCAAAGCTTTGGACGGCGTCTCCGTCAAAATCTATAAAGGTGACTTTACTGCCATAATGGGCCCGTCAGGAAGCGGAAAATCCACCCTGATGAACCTTGTCGGCTGTCTTGATACACCAACTAGCGGAAAGATTCTCATTGACGGCGAGGACACCAAGGGCCTGAACGAGACTGAGCTTGCCTACATCAGAAACAGAAAGATAGGCTTTGTCTTCCAGCAGTTCAACCTTCTCGGAAAGATCACCGCTCTTGAGAATGTCATGACTCCGCTTCTTTATACCGGCGGAATCAGTGCTCACGAAAGACGTGAGAGAGCCGAGCAGGCTCTTGAGAAAGTCGGTCTTGCCGACAGAATGAAGCATCTTCCGAATGAGCTTTCCGGCGGTCAGAAGCAGAGAGTCGCAATTGCAAGAGCACTGGTCACAAGGCCGTCGATCATTCTTGCCGATGAGCCGACAGGTGCTTTGGATACAAAGACTGGTGAGCAGATCATGGATCTGTTCTACAGCCTGAATAAGGAAGGCAACACAATAGTTGTCGTCACACATAACGACGAGATAGGTAACGCCTGTCCGAATCAGATCCGCATCAGAGACGGAAAGAGGGAGGCATGACATGGTAATTCAGAACATCAAGCTTGCCCTTGGCTCGATGAAGGGCGGAAAGATGAGGACTGTTCTGTCCCTTCTGGGTATCATCATCGGTGTTGCTTCGGTTGTCACCATTCTCACTCTGGGAAACAGCGCAACCGGAAGCATCACAGACAGCATCACTTCCAGCGGATATGACCTTATCTACCTTTCTCCGGCCGGTTCGAAGAACCGCGAGACCTTTGACGAGTTGTTTGCCGAAAAACTCAGAAAGAACGTTGACGGAATAGGTACTGTAATGCCTACCGTGTCCAGCAACGGAAGGGTACGAAACGGCAGTATCGTCACAAGTACGGCCATTATGGGTGTCAACTCCGACTATGCCGTAAACATGGACTACAAGGAGTCCTACGGTAAATGGTTCGGAGTAGAGGATAACATCTTCAAGCGCCAGGTAGCCGTTCTAGGTTCTGCTATTGCCGAAAAGCTCTTTCCGGGCGGAAACGCCGTAGGCAACTACATCACGATCTTCAGAGATCAGGGAAAGAAATACCTTGTTGTCGCAGTAATGGAAGAGAAGGACGCATCTTTGGGCGCTTCTTTCAACAATACCGTCTATATTCCGTACAACACGTATGCACAGCGCTTTCAGAGGGTAACCGGTGTCGGAACCTATGTGATCAAGGTTGCTGAGAACTTTGATCCCAAAGAGGTCAACACCGAAGCGACAACCTACCTGGATGATCTTGTAGGAAGCGACAACTATATGATGATTTCATCGGCATCCCTTGCCGACATGGTTTCATCCGTCACAGGAACACTGAGCATCTTCCTTGCCGCAATCGGCGGAATCTCGCTTCTTGTCGGTGGTATCGGAATCATGAACATCATGCTTGTCTCCGTCGCCGAAAGAACGAAGGAAATCGGTATCCGAAAGGCATTGGGTGCATCCCCGCGTGTAATCCGTGGTCAGTTCCTGACCGAGGCCATTACACTCACATCCTTCGGCGGAGTCGTAGGAATCGTGCTTGGAATAGGACTCAGTAAGATTGTGGCCAACATCGCAGGTTGGGGCTTCGCGGTATCGGTAAACGCATGTCTATTGAGTGTCGGATTCTCAATGGCAATCGGAATCTTCTTCGGTCTCTATCCTGCTGCCAAGGCTGCAAAGATGGATCCGATAGATTCTCTGAACTACGAGTGATAAAGGCTGAATCAGCGTTTCCAGAATGTGCGTGAGAACAGTGCAAGAACTGTGAATATCTCAAGCCTTCCCAAAAGCATCTCAAAAGAACAGATCCACAACGACCAGTCGGGGAAAATCGAGAAGTTTCCGGCTGGTCCTACTTTTCCAAAGCCGATTCCGATGTTTCCGAGGCTGAGAATTGAAGCTGCCATACAGGTTTCGGTATCAATGCCCGTGAGAGTCAGAATTACAGCTCCGACAAGCCAGATGATCATGTAGATTGCACAGAAAGCGGCAATCGAAACCAGTGTGTCCTCGCTCATCAGATCCTCACCAAGTCTGACCTTTGAAACGGATGACGGATGGATTCTCTTTCTGATGGTGTTGCTTCCCATCTTGCAGAGGGTGGCGATTCTTGTGACCTTCATTCCGCCTCCGGCCGATCCTGCACAGCCTCCGATGAACATCATCAGAATGACAAGCATTATGGAGAATGTGGGCCAGGTGAGGTAGTTTGCCGTAGCAAAGCCTGTTGTTGTAAGAACCGACGCTATGTGGAACGAGGCATATCTGAAGGCCTGGAAGAAGTTCGGATAGGTTTCAGTGTTTTCTAGCTGAAGAGCTGCAAAGAGCGAGCAGAAGAACCATATGGACAGAAACCACTTTAGCTCGGCATCCTTGAAAACGCTTCTGAGCTTTCCTGTGAAGGCCTTGTAGTAAAGTGCGAAGTTGCATCCTGCAATCAGCATGAACGCAGTGACGACAAAATCGACATATGCGCTGTTGAAAGCTCCGATCGAGGCGCCTTTGACACAGAAACCTGCGGCAGCCATCGTCGAGAACGTCACAGTGACAGAATCATAGAGGTTCAGGCCGCCGAAAAGAAGGAAAATGGTCTCCAGTACTGAGAAACCCACATAGATTCCCCAAAGTGCTATGGCTGTTGTCTTTGTCTTCGGTGTAAGCTTTCCTTTGACAGGTCCGACGGATTCGGCTCCCATCATGTGGAAAGTTCCGGCTCCCATGTTGGCTCCGATGGCAGGAAGCAGGGCCACGAACAGAACGACGATTCCCATTCCGCCGAGCCAGTTCGTCATGCTTCTCCAGAACAGAATTCCCTTGCTGCAGCCTTCTATGTTACTCAGCGTTGTAGCACCTGTTGTGGTGAAGCCGCTCATGATTTCAAAATAAGCTGCACTGTAGGAAGTGAAGTCTCCTGACATGACAAGAGGCATTGCTCCGAATGCAGCAGCCAGAATCCATGTGAATGTTACGAAGAAGAATCCGTCGCGCTGTTTGAAGTTCGTAAGTTCGGTATCATAAAGAACTACAAGAACCGCACCGGCTGCAACTACCATGGCAGCGATTGTCAGAAGGAATGCATGGGCGGATCTTATTTCACCGTGTCCGAGGCTGACAGCGTAGGGGACAATCATCAAAACTGCGAGGAAAATCTGAATTATCGCCAGAAGCTTGATATTCTTCTTAAGATTCATCGTCAACCTTTTTTCTTGTCACCGACATGGAGCAGTTTCTGGATGAAGTCAGTGGACTTTCTTTCAATGACGCTGATGATCACATCACCTTCCTCAATGACATAAAGACCGCCCGGAATCAGCGTTTTGCCGTCTTTCTTAGTGACTCCGGCGATGATTCCCTTGCCCCTCATATCAATGTCCTTAAGAGCAACTCCGATAATAGGGTTGTCATCTGTGATTTCGAATTCAAAGGCCTCTATCTGTCCGTCGAAGAGCGAATGGATGCTTGAGACGTTCTGTCCATGCATGAAGCGCATCAGAGAATCGACCGTGACGTCCTGGGTGGAGATGATGCTGTCTATGTTCAGGTGGCTTGCCATGCGCACGTAGTTCGGATTCTGGTTGACCAGTGCAATGCTGGTTTTGATTCCGAAGTGCTTGGCATAGCTTGCGGTGATGATGTTCAGCTCGTCGTTGTATGTGAGGCACAGAATCAAATCGTAGTTTCCGAGGTTTTCCTCCTCGAAGACGGCCTCGTTTGTGATGTCGGCGTTCAGAATAAGCACATCCGGGTAGAGTGTGGCCATCTTCTCGCAGACTTCCTTGTCCATGTCAATCAGAACGATGTCGTTGTGCTGATACTGAGGAATTGCCTTTAACAGGAAGTCGGCAACCTGTGTGGCTCCGACGATTACGATCTTCTTTGCCTTGATGGATTTTCTACCGACGGAGGAGAGGATGCTGTCAACGCTCTCTTCGCGGGCAACCAGACTGAGTGTGTCGCCGACTCTGACGATGGTGTCGCCGCTTGGAACTATGGCCTCGCCGTTTCTGAGAAGGGCAGCGATGATGAAGTTCGCGTTAATGCTCTTTCTGAGCTCCTTGACCATGTGGTCAGTGTATGGGGAATCCTTTCCTACATAGACGTTATACAGAAGGAGAGAGGAGTTCTCGAACGAGATGATATCGCTGTAGATACCGCGCTCGACATCCTGGTAGATGTACTGGGCAACTTCCTGAGTCGGGTTCACTATGTGTGTGATTCCCATCAGAGAGTTTCCGATTCCGCTGTAGCCTGTATATGAAAGGTTTCTGATTGATGCGATTGTAAGAGGAACATTGAACTCGGATGCTGCGATTCCGCTTGAGACGAGGTTGATCTCGTCACTTCCTGTCAGTGCGACGAATGCATCCGCATCGTCCAGTCCTGCGTCGCTCAGATCTTCAAGACTTGTACCGCTGCCTTTTACGGCAAGACAGTCGACTTTGGACATTGCTGTGTTCACATCATCCAGATCCTCATCGATGATGATGACGTCCTTGTTCTCTTCAACGAGATGTCTTGCAAGCCTTATGCCTCTGCGCCCGGCGCCTAGAATTACGACTTTCATGGCATATATGGTATAACAAAGGCATGAGCTAATCAACTGTACCTAAATAGATAGCTTATATGAAAAAAAACAAAGCCGGAGTTTCAAGCTCCGGCTTTGAATCTAGAGGAGTAACTTTAACCTGCAATCTTGACTGAAATCTTCTTGGGCTGCTCCACAGGAAGTTTCGGCAAGGTTACGGTCAGAATTCCGTTCTTAAACTCGGCCTCGATGGCCTCTTCGTTGATTCCCTCAGGAAGAGAGAAGGATCTGTTGAACTTCACATAGGCTCTCTCACGAACCACGTACTTCTTGTCTTCCTTCTTCTCTGTCTTCTCTGAGCTGATGTGCAGTATATGCTTCTCAACATCGATGTTGACTTCATCGCTTGTGTATCCAGGAAGTTCAGCTTCTACGTAGAAAGCCTTTGAATCCTCGTAGACATTGACGGTAGGATAAGAACTGTTTCTTATTCCCCAGTTTCCGAAAACATCGTTAAAAAGTGTGTCGAAATCGTAGTCTGCGTTTCTAGTCATCAAATAGTTCTTCATAGTAAGACCTCCATATATGTCTTTTGTTCTTTTTTTATTCATCGTCCGGTTTTTGTTCCGGACACCTTCTTAATTGCATTTAGCGTGCCAAGTTTTGAATAAGTTGTTTTATTGTATATAGATATTGTTTACGGACTATGTTTTCAGGGGTCTTTGGGTTTTGTTATTTGGTCCTTTTTTTATTCCTGATTGGGACAATTTGAAACAAAGACGAAAAAGGGGGCTTAATATGTATCAATTTGACACATGTGAGATTAAATGACACAATTTTGGGTCAAATATGACTTGTTGAACCGTTTTGGACAAAAAAAGAGGTAGCCTCCCACTCGCGCGCTCTGTTGCCAGGCTGCTGCCGTGCGGTACCGCTACCAAACCCTCGCGTGCTTGCGCTTCGGAACTCGAACCGCTTGTCTCACTCGGGGATTTTCAATGTAACAGACGAGAATTCAGTTGTCAATCTTTTTTATCGGACTTTTTTTGAAGTTTTTCTGCCAACAAAAAAAACGGTCTCCCGGATTATCCCAGGAGACCAAGTTTATCTGATGGTCAGTGCTCAGATTACAGTCTTCATATACATCTTACCTTTATCGATGTAATCAGACCAATCTTTTCCGTTGTCGCTGATCTTCATATGGACACCAGTACCCAGATTTAGATTACCATCTTCAACATGCTGTCCGGGGCCGATTCCGTATTTTGCACTTTTTCCACAGGTTGCAGTTACCAAGGTCTTAGATCCTTCGATTGTAATGTCTCCGCCGCCACCTTCAGACCCACCTCCTATTCCGGCTGCCGCATCTCCACCGTATGCAGTTATGGTTCCGCCGGTGAATTTAAGAGAATTAGGATGGTATGCCTCACCGCCACCGATACCTGCACCCCAACGTCCGCCTCTTGCTGTTACAACAGTTTTTTCACCACTGACTGTTATGTTTCCGCCGCAACCACAACAGCCACCGCCGATACCTGCACTACCGGAGCCTCCGTTTGCAATAACAGTGCCTCCGTTGATGATAATTGTTTCCGCAGAACCGCCATCTGTGCCGTCGTCTACGCCGCCACCACCGATACCGGCACCAGCCACATAATCATCAACTTTTTCATATCCGTTTGCAGTTATTGCTCCACCGTTTATGGTTATAGACCCGCTATCACCATATACACCGCCGCCGATTCCGGCACCACCGGATACTCCGTTGGCAAAGACTGTTCCGTTGTCGATTATGATTGCTACACATTTACCATTATAACCGCCGCCGATACCTGCTCCATATTTTCCACCGCTTGATGTGACATTTCCACCATGGATGTGGATATTTCCTCCCAGAGCTTTTTTGCCGCTACCAATACCTGCACCGTCATGTCCGCCTTTTGCTATAGTAATCGTGCCATAGATATTGATTTCTCCACCGGTTCCGTTGCAACCACCGCCTATTCCGGCAGCGTCTTTGCCGCCTTGGACCTTGACGATTCCTCCGTAGAAAGTAATATTTCCACCGTCGGTTTTGTTTCCGCCGCCTATACCTGCACCGAGTTCACCACCTGTGGCGAAAACACCTCCCCAGTATACATTCACTGTTCCGGCAGATTTCTCGTTGCCACTACCGACTCCGGCTGCATTCTTACCTCCGGTGACTTCAATTACTCCGCCCTTGATTTCTACCATTCCGCATTTGGTATCTGCAGATCCACCGATTCCGGCATTATTGTCATCAACTTTTTTGATTCTAAGGTATCCAGTACATGCTGACTGACCATGTATTATGAGCTTTGAGCCTTCCGGAACCGTGATTCCTTTGTTGGCAGTCAGTGTCGCTCCATCACAGATAATCAGGTTTACTTTTTCCCCTGTGACATTTATTCGCTCATTAATTTCAACATCAGCCTTAACGACGTACCATTCGTCACTCCATGTTTTAGTGTCAGTGGTCACTAGAGTAACAGATCCTTCATCTATTTCTTCTGTTGTTCTCTCAACCTTTGACTCAGAAGCATTCCACGATGCTTCAATGTATTCGATTCCAGCTGGTTTCTCTTTGAACTTCGGTGTTATGACAATATCACCCGTAGAATTTGCGGGGATGAGCAGATTTAAGAACAGGCACATTGCCTCTGTGTTATCGCTGCCGGCAAGACTGACTCCTGCAGAGACAAAACCTTCATCCGGGTAGATGCTCAGCTTGATAGCCTGCAGATCATCAGCGGAAGTGTATGAAGTTTTTTCCAGGTATGCCTTTCCTCCGGCAGACTTGTTTAAGGTCACGTTATAGACCGTAGGAGTCGGTTCTGGAGTAGGACCAGGAGCCGGGTCACCGCCACATGAAACAAATACAGATGCTACCAGCGAAATTGCCAGTACTAATAATAATGCTTTTCTCATTCGGATTTCTCCTCTCAATTGTTTTAATAACCAATCAAATTGATTTTAACATTTCATGTTTTTGAAGGGCAACATTAAAGATTATGTGAAATAGGGGAGGCAAAAGGACAAAAAAAGAGGTAGCCTCCCACTCGCATGCGCTGTTGCCAGGCTGACGTGCGGTACCGCTACCAAACCCTCGCGTGCTTGCGCTTCGGAACTCGAACCGCTTGTATCACTCGGGGATTTTCAATGTAACAGACGAGAATTCAGTTGTCAATCTTTTTTTTCAAACTTTTTTTTGAGGCTTTATTTATTGACTGTATCACTATACAGTGATATCATTATATCGTGATATTGAAGGAGGGGAGTAATGCTAGAATTATCCAGGTTCTACGGAATAGTTATCAGATTGCATTATGAAGAGAAAGAACATAATCCCCCTCATATTCATGCTAAATACGGTAAAGAAGCTGCTAGCATTGATATTTCCACTGGTGAGATCATTTCGGGAACACTTCCAACAAAAGCAAGAGTTCTTGTGAAAGAATGGGTTCTCATTCATTCTCATGAGATTGAGGAAATCTGGGAAACGCAGCAATTTCATAAAAATAAACCACTGGAGTAGGCGATGGAACAGTTTGTTTTTCATTTAATCAGAAGTCTCAGTACAACAAGAGATCTTCACCTGATTGCACAATTCGATGATGGAATTATCAAGTCTTATGATGTTGGACGTCTTTCGTTAAGAAACAAAGTATTCAAGGAATTTGAGTCAAAGCCTAATCTGTTTTCAAAGGCCAAAGTCGATGCCGGAGGCTATGGTGTCATATGGAATGAAGATCTTGATCTGTCTGCCAATGAGATTTGGGCTAATGGAGAGACAATTAACAATTCGTTTAGCGGTCTGTTGGCTTTCAGTGATGCTTCTAGAATCTGGAATCTCAATGAGAGTACTTTGAGAAAAGCTCTGGTCTATGGAAAACTCAAAGCAGGAATTGATTGTTGCAAGTATGGAAAGCAATGGGTCATAACTAAACAGGCTATGATCAGAGAATACGGAAGACCAGAGCAATTGAATGAGGCACATGATGATTATAGTTGGGAAGGCATGTGTGTTACTGAGGCTGAACCGAAATACGGGGAAGACAGCTCGAAGAATCAGTGAAATCGGGGAGGCAAAAGGGCAAAAAAAAAGGTAGCCTCCCACTCGCATGCACTGTTGCCAGGCTGACGTGCGGTACCGCTACCAAACCCTCGCGTGCTTGCGCTTCGGAACTCGAACCGCTTGTATCACTCGGGGACTTTCAATGTAACAGACGGGAATTCAGCTGTCAATCTTTTTTTTGTACTTTTTTTGAGGGGTTTTGTCGGGGCTTACTGAATAAATAATTCGGGACTGCAGCCGAAAACTTTCCCGAGTCTTCTGGCCATTGAAATACTTATTGGTCTGGAACCCCGTTCCATGTTTGAAATATGTTGCCAAGGTATTCCAAGTTTCTCTGCAAGCTGTTTCTGGGTCCAGTGCTCAAACTGAACCCTTCTCAATCTGAGCATATCTCCAGGTGTGGAAGAATCTCCGAATTCACCTTCCCAGTCTATGTCTCTTGCTTTGATTAATTCCTCATCTTCCTCAACGACATTCTTTTGACCATATTTTGCTCTGAGATCTACAAGAAGATCTTCAGGGATATTTCCTCTGATTATAAAATCAATGCTTGGAATATGGGGATGACTCACGTGAACCAACATAGTAGACCTCCACAATCAATCTTTTTTCCTTGTATTCTCTGCAACTACTGTATATAGTAACCAAATTTGGTTAGTTGTTGTCAAATGATTTTAATCGGTTTTATTAGAAGCTAGCAACAGAAGAATCAGTGGAATAGGGGAAGTAAAAGGGCAAAAAAAAGAGGTAGCCTCCCACTCGTATGCGCTGTTGCCAGGCTGACGATCGGTACCGCTACCAAACCCTCGCGTGCTTGCGCTTCGGAACTCGAACCGCTTGTCTCACTCGGGGATTTTCAATGTAACAGACGGGAATTCAGTTGTCAATGTTTTTTTTCGACTTTTTTAAGGGTAGGACTCGACGCTACGCTACACCACCTTCGTCGCAAGACAATGCACCTGCCTTGCTCCTCGTTCCTCGTCCTCCCTTTTCCTTTTAAAAGCAAAAAGCCAGAGACTTGCTCTGGCTTTCCGCTTTTAGCAGGGGTAGGACTCGACGCTTCGCTACACCGCCTCGCACTTCGTGCTCGGTCCTCGTCCTACCCAACATCACAACTCTAAATGAAAAAGCCGACCCTTATGGATCGGCTTCTTTCATTTAGCAGGGGTAGGACTCGGACCTACGGCCTCCAGGTTATGAGCCTGGCGAGCTGCCAACTGCTCCACCCTGCGTCGAATGCTCAGTTACTGTACGGGTTTTTCCTTAAAGTGTCAACACATAATTTAGATAATTCTTTGGGCTCTAAGAAGCAAGGCAAGGAGATGAAGCAACCTTATGAAGTCCAGCAAGGGAAGGAACTTCAGCAAACCTACCAAGCCTATCAAGTCTACCAAGCCTACCAAACCTACCATTCCTACCAAAACCTTCCAATTTGGGTTATTTGGGGCTAATGATTGGCTAATTGGGACAGAAAAAAGAAAGAGGCCGAAATCGACCCCCTTCCGTACGAATTGTTGTGGTTTGTTATCAGTTGGATGCGGCAACCTTATCGAATATGGCTGTGACTTCCTTGTCGGGCTCTTTGCCTGCAAGGGAGACGATAACTGCAACGACAAGGCCGCAGATGAAGCCGGGGATGATCTCATAGAGACCGGTTGAGCTGAGGAAGGCAAGCCAGAGGATGTCGACCAAAGCTCCGGTGATGATTCCGGCTGCTGTTCCTGCGAATGTGAGTCTTCTCCAGAACAGGCTGAGAAGAATGGCAGGTCCGAATGCTGCGCCGAAGACGCCCCATGCGTTGGAGACAAGGCCCATGATTGTGCCGCTGTTCGGGTTGGATGCGATCAGAAGGGCTGCAATTGAAATGACCAGAACAACGATTCTTCCTGCCCAGAGCATTTCCTTGTCAGAAGCCTTGTCCTTGCGGATGATGGGCTTGTAGACATCGCTTGCAAAGGCCGAGGCACTAGCAAGAAGCTGGCTGTCAGCAGTGGACATGGATGCGGCCAGAATTGCCGAAAGAAGGATTCCGCTGATGAAAGCGGGGAAGATGCGTCTGACAATCTGGATGAAGACGATGGAGCTGTCTGAAATCTCACCGAGGAACATACGTCCAGCAACTGCCGAGAGGACGGAGAAGGAGAGGATAAGAACGGTCCATGTGATTCCGATCTTTGCGCTCTTTGAAACTTCCTTGTCGGATCTGACTGCCATGAATCTGATGATGATATGGGGCATTCCGAAGTAGCCGAGTCCCCAACCGAGGCCGGAAAGGACATCCTGCCAGCTTGTAAAGAGCTTCCAATATCCGGGTCCTACGTTGCCCAGTGTCGAAACACCGTGGCCTGACTTTGCAAGGGCAAGTGCGAAAATCGGTGCAATCAGCAGAGCTGCGAGCATCAGCATGCCCTGGAAGAAGTCTGTCCAGGATACAGCGGAGAATCCGCCGAGGAATGTATAGGAAATGATGATGAATGCTGCAAGATACATTGCTGTGTTGGCATTGATTCCGACAACTGTGTTGAAGAGTGTTCCGCAGGCCTTGATGCTGCTTGCCGCATAGACTGTGTATGCAACAAGGAAGATTATGGCGCAGATGACCTGCATGGCCTTGCTCTTTGAAAGGAAGCGGTTTGTAAGATATTGCGGGATTGTGATTGAATCCTTTGCAGCGATTGAATACTTACGAAGACGCGGAGCCTCGATGATCCAGCTCAGTGCGTATCCGATTGCAAGTCCGATTGCAATCCATGTCTGTCCGAGACCCAGAGCATAGACGGAAGCCGGAAGTCCCATCAGAACCCATGCGCTCATATCCGATGCACCGGCAGAGAGGGCGGATACCCACGGACCCATTTTTCTTCCGCCGAGGAAGTAGTCCTTCTCATTACCGCTGCGCAGTTTGATGAAGAAGTGAATACCTATTCCAAGCATGAAGAACAGGTAGAAGATAAAAACCAACAGTTCGGTATTCATTCGATATGCCCCCGTGATGCCATCTGCATCATATTTTTCACAAAGACTATCATAATATGATGCAAAAGTTCAATAAAGAATTGCATAAATATTCAGTTTGATTGGTATTTTTTCGCCCTTAAAGTGCGTTGTTATAAGTGTCTTTAACGAAATCCGCTGAAAATGTATAATGCCTTTCGGATATCAATCCGACTAGGAGAAAAGGTATGAGTGAACAACGCGAAAAGCTCGGTAGCAGACTTGGTTTCATAATGCTCAGCGCAGGCTGTGCAATAGGTTGCGGAAACGTATGGAAATTCCCGTGGATGACCGGTCAGTTCGGCGGAGGCGGTTTTGTTCTCATCTATATTTTCTGT
>Ga0265298_10007603_pt1 | contig 13144 bp, 14 predicted proteins | sample AusTroGonzalo_MG_3_FD_193486 | JGI IMG/M metagenome (GOLD analysis project Ga0265298, IMG submission 193486) | Bovine rumen microbial communities from tropical cattle in Woodstock, Queensland, Australia - Gonzalo_01 | ecosystem: Host-associated > Mammals > Digestive system > Stomach > Rumen ... | reverse complement strand
TGGGCATACTGGGGCTGGCTGAAGGATGTGGCCAAGGCTGACAGCCTGCCGCCCACTCCCGCTGAACCGACGGAAGGAGATGAAGAACCCATGGCTGAATTCGCCACTGTTATCGCAGACAGCGGTTCTACAGTGAACATGCGCACCAAAGCCAAGGGCACGGCTGCTCTGGTGGAGCGTGTTCCCCTTGGTGCCCGGGTAGAGGTTCTGGGAACCTGCGGCTCCTGGACAAAAGTGAAGTTCGGTTCTCGAACCGGCTACATGATGACGAAGTTCCTGATTGCCGAAGACGACCAGGAACCGGATGAAGATCTGACCCTCGAGGAGCGGGTCACTCGGCTGGAAAAGCGAGTAGCCATGCTTGAAGCATACGATGGTGCGGTCGGGTGACCGTCACGTCAGGCCCTGTGGAGCAAAGGCTCTGCAGGGTTTTATTTTTTGTGTATCGAATTATATAGTCACACTGAGAAAGAGAGGACTGACGCGTATGCAGGCACGAGAACAGTTAGACCGGGTAAGGAAAATAGTGCTGGACGCAAAGAAACTAAAAAAACGTAGAGAGCAATTAGTAGCGTCTGGAACTTCTCTGGTAGAGATTGATGCAGAGATTGAACGAAATCAGGCAGAGTATCAGGAAATGTTGGATTGTTTGACTCCTTTGATTAATCAGATCGGCTGGGATCAACTCCGGAATATTCTGTATAAATTTTATTTTGAAGCAGCACCAATGTCGGAGGTTCTCACTACTGTAATAGACCTGCCAGTTAATCCGAGCTGTCTGAGCTTCGCACAAAGTCGGAAACAGATGGCAATCAAAGATCTTCAGCGGGTGATCGACAGACAGGAAAACAAAAAATGAATTATTAAAGCATGCCCTATGGAGTAAATCCATGGGGCCGCTTTTTTCGTTTTGGGGAGAAATACACTGCTGTATCTTTCACTTCTGATCCTGTTTTTCTGTTTGTTGTTCGGTTATCATTTAACCACGGTCAGGGAATGACCGGAATGCTTGAAGGAGGTACGGAACGATGTATATGAATGGACGTGGCCCGATGATGGGTGGACACAGAGGCCCGATGATGGGTGCTCCGATGCATCATCATCGTATGGGTGGCCCTGGCATGGGCTTTGGCCCCGGCTTCCGTCCTATGTATCGTCCGATGCGGATGTATCATCGTCCGATGGGATTCTTCCCGCTGGGCGGCCTGTTCATCCTGCCTGCGCTGATGTTTGGCGGCTGGATCGTTGTTGCCGTACTAGGTGGAGTTCTGGGACTGGTCGGAAGCATTATTGGTGGTGTGTTCGAGGGACTGGGATCTCTGGCTTCTGGTGCCTTCACAGGCAGTGGATTGGTGATTGGTGTCGTAATCGGCCTTGCTCTGTACTTCTGGCTGAAAAAGAGGAATTCAGCCAAGGAAGAAAAAAGCCGCAGCACTGTTGATGGTGAAGAAGTCGAAACTGAGATTGTAGAGCCTCAATATCGTCAGATGAACTATTAAGGTAAAAGCTAACTGCACCCGTAATATCAGAAACGGGAACAGGCTTTCATATATTGGGGGCAGGGACCGTTTCCTGCTCCCGCCTTTGTTTTGAAAGGAGACGAAACCCGTGAAGAAGATCTTCAGTCGCCCGAGCATCCTGCCGGATCGCACGAATCATTATGACGAGCACGGTCACAAGATCGGATACAGCCGCCCTAGTCTGCTCGGAACATATACTAATCACTACGACGAGCACGGCCATAAGGTAGGACGTAGCCGGGAGGGGCTCTTCGGTACAGTCCACTATGACGAAAACGGCCATAGGGTCGGCAGATCCCACGAAGGTATTCTGGGTTATCAAAATCATTATGATAATCATGGCCATAAGGTCGGATACACCCGGGATACGTTGCTGGGAAAGACTACTCGAATAAAGAAATAGAAAAGGAACGGCTATCGGGATAAAACCCGGCAGCCACCTTTTTGCTGACCAAGTTATTTCTGGTTGATTACTGGTTTTATGGTGGTTGGTAGTTCTCTTTTCCAGTCCATACCGATCGGAATTGGAGGTATCCACTTAACTATTGGTTTTCTCTCAGGGAACTTTGCCTGACGAGGGCCTGTCCAGAATGTGTGCCAGTGTGCTGATCGGACATGTGGACGTGGGCTGGCATGGGAACCAGGCTCCGCGTTTTCATCATACCGGTATGCTACACTGCCTTCACGACATCTCCGGATTACATTGGAAATCCGGACACCGACATCCCAGACCCTTGGCTCTTCTGGTGGCCTGACGCGCCCGGAGAGCGTTTTTCGTTTCTGCGGATGCTCGATCTCGGGCATATCGGGCTCATCGCTGCACAGATAAAGCAGCAGCTGCAGCATCGCTGTGAAGGTTGCCTTATACTCATCGCGGCTTCCTATATAGCGCACCTGAACATGTGGGTTCCCGAACAGACTGTCCACTTGATCTACGCGCTCCATGGCTTCTTGAACGCCACCTTCACCGAATGGCAGCGCGACTGTTTTCGGCATCTCTCTACCTTCCAGAAACATGGCAAACTGGAGGTCAACGTTTTTGCTGAACAGGTTGTAATCCAGATGCGCGATAAATCCGTACATTGGATGCCTTTCATACGTGAGCCCGGGAGTCTCAATGTACACTGCCCATTCTGGCAAATGGTACAGGCATTCCATCGGGAGATCGCCGGTAATTGGCTGGCTGATCAACGCCTGATAGATTTCCGGTGCGAAACGGTATATGCCTTTGCTGCAGCGCCAGATATACGTGCTACCCAGAGTCATGATCTCGTCCATGTGGCTCATGTAGAAGACTTCTCCAAATCGGTCGGTCAACACCATAAAAGGGAAAAGAGTCGGCATGATACACCAGTCCGGCACCTCCTTCAGGAAGCTCTCCAGTTTGAGCTTGTTTTTGAAGAGATTGCTGGGGTCCTCATACTGCTTTCGGAGGTCAATCCAGATATTGGGGTATTTCCGATTCATAGCGCGTATCCATTTGTCTGGTGGGTACTGAGATAATTCCTTCATAGCCATAGGCTGCCCTCCTTTCGGTCAGACAGCATCTATCACTCTGAACCCAAATAAAATCAAGGGATTCCTGACTTGCATTTACCCTCCACCAGAGGTAACATCCAACAAACAAAAAACGCATCAGGAGGGGTGCTCATGAACCGGGAAGCAAAGATACTCAGGGATCGAAGGAAAGAACTGGATATATCCCAACAGGCCCTGGCTACCGAAGTTGGTTTGGAAGTTCGTCAGTACCAGCGCTTTGAATATGGGCAGCAGCTTATATCGCACGCAAACATGAAACTGGGACTTCGAATCTGCGCTGCGCTGGAGCTTGACCCCTTTGAACTAGTCTTTGAAGACGGCGTGGATGTAGCTGTGCCAAAGAAACAAAGCAAATAAAGGTTTCTTTCCTGCTGATGCAGCAATGCTGTATCGGCAGTTTTTTTGTTTATGCATGAAAAACTTTATTTTCCGATTACCTCATAGGTGTCGTTGCGAAGCCGGGAAAACTATGGCTTCATAGTAAAGCCTTCTCTCACTTTTACAGAGACGTACATGTTTGGGAAGGCAGAAAGGAGGTACGGCACATGAACGATGTGCAAAAAGCGGCTGAGGCGCGGGCAGCCAAACAAAGCAAGCCGATCGGTTCCAGCTTTGAAACGGAACGCCAGCGGGAAAAGCGTGCGCTCTTCAAGCAGATCGAAGGCAGCAACGGAGTGAATATTCATAAGATTGCAGCCACAGCGTCTGCCCCGGAAGCGGACGAAAACAAGCCCCTGCGGGTTGCAGCCTACTGCCGGGTGTCAACGGACGATCTGGATCAGGCTCTTTCCATTGCCATGCAGATCAAGGTCTACAAGGAAAAGATCAAAAGCACACCCAACTGGACGTATGTCGGCACATACGTGGACGATGGTTTCTCCGGAACGAATACGGATCATCGGCAGGGTTTCCAGAAACTGATGAAAGACTGCATGGATGGAAAGATCGACATGATCATTACAAAAGCAGTCTCCCGCTTTGCCCGGAACCTGCTGGATTGTATCAAATGGGTAGAAGCGCTGCAGAACCATGATCCCCCTGTCCGTGTTTTCTTTGAACAGGAAAACCTGGACACGATGTCTCAGACCAGCGGCATTATCCTGTTTGTTCTGGCGATGGTCGCGGAAGAAGAAAGCCATATGAAGAGTGAAGCAATGCTGCTTTCCCTTGAATGGCGTTTCAGCAGAGGGCGTTTCCTGACACCCCGGCTCTTCGGCTTTGACAAGGTAGAGGTGCCGGATGGCTACGGCGGGCACAAGAAGATTCTGCAAATTAATGAATCTGAAGCGAACGTCGTCAGGTGGATGTATTCCGCACTGCTCTCAGGCATGACACCGGAAGAGATCGCCGGAATGCTTACTGATCTGGCTATTCCCACAGGCGGGCGGAAGAAGGATGGCTCATTCAACACGCACTGGGTGGACAAAACCGTTATTTCCATTCTACGAAATGAAAAACACTGCGGAGATGTTCTTGCCCGGAAGACCTACACCAAATCATTCAAGGATCATAAGGCACGAAAGAATACCGGGCAGAAAAACAAGTACTACCAGGCAAACCATCATGATGCGATTGTCAGTCGGACGATCTGGAATGCTGCGCAGCGCATCCTGAACAGCCGCCGGTATGGGCACGAAGGAGCTTACCTGCCTATGCGTCTGATTGATACCGGTTCCTTAACAGGATTCATTTCTATGAATCGTTCCTGGGCAGGGTTTGACGCAGAAGACTATTACCGCGTCAGCCAGATTGCCATGGGCCTGGTGGACGGAGAACTGGAAGCAGACCTGGAGCGTGAGTTCCTGCCGGAAAGCGGTCATCGGATAGGCGGTCTCATGGATGATCACGGAATTGCGCAGATCGCCCGTGATCTGACTGCCGCAGAACAGGAGATGAAAAACGAATTGGAAGGAAAAAAACGGGAAGCAGAAAACGACAGTGATAAAGAAGAAATCGTGAAAACCTTTCAGGTGGTCAGCGGGGATATGTTTTCAAAAATCTACGAACCGGTTGTCCGGATCACGATGTCATCCATCACATTCAATAAGTCATGCGTTAGTAAGATGCTGTGCAACTATGCCGAGTTACTGTTCAACCCGGTAGAACGGATGCTGGTAGTCCGTCCCTGCACAGTAGATAATCCAAACGCAATACCATGGGATTCAAACAGCCGAGGTGCCAGTTCCCTGAGTAAGGTGTTGTTTGCAACCATGGGCTGGGAGGAGGATTACTCCTACCGTATTCCATGTCAGCCACTGGAAGGCCCGAACGAAGAAGTGGTTCTGTTCTTTGACCTGGACAACTATGTAGGCCGTGCAATTAACAAATCAGAAGAAGTGATTATCGCCCGGAAACAGGTGGAAATGGAAACAGACAATAGCGGGAAAAGCTATTTCTATCCGCCTGAGGATGATGAGGAACCACAGGAAATCAAGGACATGGAAGAAAAGTTCCAGAAGGCGTTAGAGATGAACAAGAAGATATTCGGGATTCCAGCCTTTGAACACGAATCCAATGTACGAGGCTTTTCACAGGGAGATACCTGGGACATGATGATCCCGGCCCGGCCACTGGACATCACGCATAAGGTGGAAAGCGCCACCGTAGACGATCTCTTTGATCAGATTCTGAACGATCCGCCAAAGATCCCGATAAAGAAAGACAGCTCCGTACTGAAAGCCAAAGTAGTATCTGATAGCAGCCGATGATCTCTGTGGTCATCGGACACTGTTTTTTTTTCAGGAGGTGTGAAGATGTACATATCAAAGAATCCGGCGAAGACAAGACCGCTCTCCGCAAATGTGAAACGGCTAATGCGTCTTTCCCGCGCTGCGCCGAGAAACTCAGAAGTGACCCGGGAAACAAGACATTTCACTACCAAGGATCTTGCCTGCTGTGCGAAACAAGGAGAGCTGTTCATGGAAGCAGCATCCATGGGGTTTTCCATGGAGGAATTCGCACCGTTGTTTATGACAAGCCAGATGGCCGGTGTGTTCGACGCCAGCTTTTCCAGCTCAGCAGTCATGGATAACGAGAACCTGTCCAACTTTCTGCAGATCCCGGTTTTGCTGAAAAGCCCCGAACTGATTGTGGAATCACTTTACTGGATCGACGATATCATTTCACGAGCCCAGGAAGGTGATAACAAGAGCTTGCTGATCACAGAAGCATATCGGGCAGAAAAGCTGAAACTGCCTCAGGCATTAGCAGAGCTTCCTGCTGAACAGAATCGGAATATTTCGGATCTGTCCTATGCCTATTGGCTTGGATTCATCTATCGCTGCGAGTGCCTGCTGCATGAGGAATCCAGCCGGATGGTATATGGGGCTTTCACAGAGAAGATCATGCGAGCTGCTTACGACCGCCTGATGGCCAGCCCTCTTGCAGATGAGAATCTTGTGGACATTGCGGAAAATATCTGCTCCGACCTGGACAGACTCCTGGTAGAGAAGATCTGGCCTGCTGAAGAAAAACAGCAACAGCAGCGGCAGGCTGCAGAACTGAAACGGTAAAACGCGCTTGAGTGGTCCAATGCGCTGAAAAAGGAGGAATCAAAAAATGGATCAGCAGTGGAACCAGCCTGGCTATCGGCCCGGCAACAACTACTTCGGCCCTAACGGTCAAGGGGCAGTACCAGGGAAAGTCGGGGGCTATCAGCGTCCGTATCCGGCACAGCAGCCACCTCCTGTGAGCCCTGCTCAGCCACGGCTTACCCGAGAAGAACAGATGGAAGCAAAGCGTCTGGCAGAACAGGCAAAGTTCACTTTCGACGGATATCAGGTTGTACGCCGGGAGTTCATTTCTCATAACTTTGACCCCGCCATGACGATCAAGGGCAACAGCATCACGTTCAATAATTCCTGTATCAGCAAACTGGAAAACGCCACCTATGTGCAGTTCCTGATCAATCCGGAAGAACAGCGTCTGCTGATTCGCCCCTGTGACGAAGGTGCCCGGGATGCGGTTCGGTGGTGTATTGTCCGGGAGGATAAGCGGAAGAGCCGCCAGATCACCTGCACAATTTTCATTGAAAAACTGAGGGAAATGATGGGCTGGGATGATCTGTACCGTTACCGCCTGCAAGGTATGCGAATCGACCATGACGGAGAACAACTGTACCTGTTTGACCTCAACTCCAAAGAATGCTTCCTGCCACAGAGCCGGGACCCGGAAACAGGAAAGCTCCGCAGGCCACGACCAATTCTCCCTGTTGAATGGCGCGATTCCTTTGGTATGGATGTCAGAGAGCATGCCGCGTCCACACAGGTGGATCTTACACAAGGATATATCCCAACTGAAGTGATCACCGAAGAAGACAATGCACCTTTGATTACTGCGCAAATTGAATAATGGAGGCGAAAGCGATGAATTCTCTTCTTCTTACACTGAACCTGCAGGAGGATACCATCCTGCTGAACCAAGGTGTTCTGGATGTATTAGGCCACCCCCGGCAGGTACAGATTCTGATAAATGAGGAAATCGGTTCTCTGCTCTTGCGGGCATGCACCATAGACGACCTTCAGGCAGTCGTTGTCCCGGAAGAACATGTTATGCAGTTTGAAATCGGCGGGAGATCCCTGCTGAAAAAAATCCGGCGCATTACCGGATGGGTCAATGACGAACCGCGTATATGCAACGGTGAATATCTCCCGATGCATCAGGCGATCCGCTTTGACCTGATGAGTGCCGCGCCAACAGTCATTCCCAGCTAAGACGAGAGGAGGATACGGATGAATCGGGAACGATTATTTAAGCATCTGGAAGACCATTACATTCCAAAAAGAGAAATGATCAGCCGGATCCCCCTGGGAGTACAGCCCGATGAATTCTGGCAGGATGTACAGAACCGTAGGCGGGCCAGAAGCATCAGCCTGCAGCTCCATAATCCCAGGGGAATACCGTACTGGTACGTTGTTACAAACAAGATGATCGCGGCAAGTGAACGGATCGTTGACGAAATGATGGCAAACGAAACTGAATTTGATCCCTACCGGGACACACCTTCCGCTTCTTCATTGGAGGAGAGCTTCTTTACCAGTTATGTGGAAGGGTCGCAGATCACGATGCAGGATGCTATGGCGTTTCTGCAAGGAGACCGAGAGCCACAGGAACCTGAAGAACAGATGATACTTAACAACCGGAATGCGCTAAGTTTTGCCGGAGCCAATCTTTTCAGGCCGGTGGACGAGGATTACATCAAAACGCTGGCATACATTCTGACAGAAAACATCGATGGCGGCGGGCAGGAATACAGGATGTCTGACTATCTGGAAATCCCGTCCATGGTCGGGCTCCCGTATGAGCTGCCCACAGCGCTTGCTCTGCCGGATCGGGTACAGGAGATCTGCATGCTGCTGCACGATCCAGGAATTCATCCACTGATAAAGTCTGGCCTTGCACAGGCGTGGGTGCTGGTGACACGGCCTTTCCCTGAGGGGAACGAACGTCTCGGCAGGCTTCTTTCACAGGTAATCCTTTTCCGGGCAGGATACGTTTTCTTTTCAGAAGTCAGCCTTTCCAACCTGATCGCCCGGTCCAGCTTCGCGTACTTCAATTCCATCGCCAACATCCTGCTCCCAGAGAATGGCGCGGATCTGACGTACTTCCTGGAATACTACATGGCGCTGCTGGACCGGGCAGTAGCAGAACGGCATCTACGACTGACACAGTGGACGGAAGAAGAGCAAATCGCTGAACGGGAGATGGCGCAGCAGCCTCTTGCCCGCTCACCAGAACAATTACAGGTAAATACGGCGGTATATGAAAATCCACCATTTGAACCAGATGATCCGGGGGAATCAATACTACCTGAAGGAAGTGATGAAACAACCGTAGACCTTTCCGTTGTCAAAAAGAAAATCTTGCTCCTCACGGAAGGCCCAAGCGAAAGACTCGCAGCCTGCGCCAGTATTTTGCTGAATTACATTGATCAAGGGAAAACAGTTTTCTCGGTTTTGGATATCTCCAGAGATATGAACATTGACACTGATACAGCCGGGAATGTGATTACTCAGCTGAAAACAAAAAGAATCGTAAAGAGCCTGCGCCGAGAGGAACGGATCATGCTGTATGCTTTTTGTGACGAAGAGCTGCCTACAAGCGAGGTAAGAAACAAACGTACCTTTCGCAAAGCGCTCACACACATGAGTCAGAAAACGCACGCGATTATCGGGCGGAGCGCTGGTGTCCTGCTCAAGTATCTGGACAAAGGCCAACATACTATCAGCGGAATTGAATTACAGAATGAGCTGGGTATCAGCAGCGAACAGACTCATAGACTATGCTATCAGTTGAAAGAAAAGCGGTTCCTTGTTCTGATTAATTATGAAGATGATCACCCTCACTATGCGTTGGCTTTCTCTGAGAACCCTGCAATATACGCAGTATCAGAGCAGCCCAAGGGACAAAAGCAAGAACCGGAAAAGGAGTACAGTGCAGCATTTATGGAAAGGCTACAGGAACTGAGTAATTCTATCAGATCCAGTAAAGACCTGCGGGTCGCCGCCATGCTGAAAGATTGTCTTTCGAAGGGAACAGTCACCTTCCAGGACTACAGGGACGCAGGGTATGCAAACAGCTGGCACAAGGACATGCTACTTGCATCACAGATGGGGTTGGTGGAAAAAGTCAGCCATGGGTGTTATAGGATCATGCGTGACGTCAAGCCTGGTCCGGCAATGCTCAGCAGTGCCCAGAAGGAAATCGCTTCGACGATGTACCAGAATTTTGGAGAAGAAATATTTTCTTCTGAAATGGTGGTCGCCACGTTGGACTACGCACACTCCCATGTTAGCGCGGTTCTCCATCAGTTTACACTGATGAGAATCCTGAACTGCAGTAATGACTCCAACAACAAATACTTCTATCAATTCAGAGTCAATCCCCGGGAGAATCCTGAATGCTTCACGGATGTCGCATAATGGCGAGAAAGGAAGAAAGCCGCATGAATATTGAAAACGAACGTATCACCGTGACCTTTCACACTGGAAAAGAGGACTGTTTCCAGCTTTCCAGCGCAGCACTGAATGCAATGGGCAATCCAACTTACGCACAGGTGCTGATCAATCCGAAAACCCATCAAATGCTGCTCATGGGCACAAACGAAAAAAGACCGAACTGCATTCTCCTGCAGCACCGCTGGGCCAAACACAAAAACGGGAAAATCCCGTGCAACGGGTTTATTGAGCGCCTGTCCAGCATCATGGGGTGGAACCCGGGATGCAGATACATGGTGTTTGGAAACCTGACGCAGACGAAGCCTATGAGCAGCCAGCCAGTACTGGGCTTTAACCTTGATGAATGCTATATCTCCGAAGGCAAAAAGTGGAAAGGAGTGGATCAGCGTGAACGTGGATGTATTTGCCCGGCAGAGTATTCAGAACGCTTCAGGCTGGGAGTCCGCGCTGAGAAACTGCTTCAGGGGTAACATCACGCTGTCCTTTGAAACCGGAAAGCAGCACCGCATGATCATTTCCAAGGCAGCGATCCAGGCGCTGGATAATCCCACCTATGTTCAGTTGCTGATGGACGCTCAAAACCTGACGCTTCTGATGATCGGGTCTGTGTATCCAGCGCCGGACAGTATACGGGTCTGCGGAATCGGAAAGGAACCCATCAATCAGTACCGCCAGGAGCAGCTTGCCCGCTTCCTTGAGAAGGCGGGCTGGAGAAAGGGCTACCGATACACACTCAACGCAATCATTATTCCGATCGGCAGGCAGCCGGGCCTTTGCTTTGATCTACGGAAAGTGACAGTATACGTTCCTTCGAGAATACCAGCATAAATTACAACGATGGCTGGAATTCCTCCGGAGTTATTTCAAAACACCTTTGTTTTCAACGTTCCCAGCGGTTAGCTTCCGCTGGGTTTTTACATGCGTTGATGTAAAAACAAAACGGAATACGTCTTTACGAAAGAAGAGAGGGCAAAGCCCTCCCTCCTTCACGCAGACAGTTTCGCGTTCATCAGGTCGATCAGGTAATCGAAAAGCCGGTGTACAGCGCTGTGCGCCATCTCACCCGCAGCGTGCTTCAGGCCTTGCATACAGCAATTTGCTAATTGCTGTCCTTGTACCTTGGCATCCTGCTTCAGCGCTTCAGAGTTGAACCTAACGACAGAGACCGTGTTCTTTTCCATGATGGGTATCCCCCTTATAATTTGATGCCGAACCGAAGCTCGGACTTACTACATCAAACATCAGGATTCTACCCACATGTCACTGAATGCGGGGCACAAGTATATCATTTTCGCTTTAGTCGGTCAATAATCCCTTTTCCGTACATTTTCAAGGAAATCCTGAACTGTCTTGTTCTGCGTTGTCAAAAAGGAATACCCTTGGTTCACCAGGCATTCAGCATACTTCTTCGTTATTGTTGCATCCGGCCCTGCGTTTACAGCAAAGTACAACAGATAGCTCTCAATGTCCGTGCAGGGCTCGTATGAGAATTCATCCTCGACAAATACTGTGGCATGATAGCCTGACTCGTCATGATGCATAAGAGAAAGTAGATCCTTGAGCGAATCCTGGATTTTGCTATTGAACAGTATTTCATATACCGAACCCATAATGCTTCTGATCTCTATATCTGCCTTCTCAGCAATGATATGCGCCTGTTGGTAACCTTTTCCGTTAGATGCTTTTGATGATTCTGAAATTCTCTCCAATCTTGATATGAATCTTTTTCTCTCATCGGTGGACCGTTTGGATTTCTTTGCGGAAACATCGTGGTTTAGCTGCTCCTGCTCAGCATCAATGAAATCATCTATGGAGACCCATAATTTGCCTTTCATGTCTATGTCTTTAATCAGACCAGAGTGGTGAATCAAGCAATTCCTAAACTCGCAGATAAAACGAAACCAGCTATCCGTATCGTTAAATGCAGTGTTTATTGGTGCATATATCGGAGAATTGTAATCATTAACGTGATCATAATTTTCCAGAAACTCTTTCAAATTATAGACTGAATTAACATAATCCAGAACATACTTGTTACCAACCCAAAAGGAGTCGACAGTCAATTTCTGGCTCTCTTCATGAGAATGATCCTGCAAAACATAAGAAGTCTCGCGCCATATCTTATCCATTACAGATAAATAGACTGCCTTGTCAAATGCTTCAGTTATAAGTTTTTTTCTCTGAAGGAAGTTCTCTTTATCCACTCCAGGGCCAAAGACGGGGGTCGTAGCATTTGTAGGAAAATAAAAGTAATTCATGCGGACTCCTTTAAACAGTCGGGTACAGCCTACAGCCATTGAAAACATTTGCATTATACATAAGAGTTGCCTTCTAAAGCAACCGAGATTTGTCCATCTTTCGGGCAAGGCTCTTTTTTATGTCACTGGTTGCCAAACCGGCCTTTTTTGTCCTGTGGGTTCTGAAGGGGAAGACTATACCCATCCTTCAGATTGGAGGCCGCCCATGGCCATGCCCGAAAAAACAGCGGAAGGCAGAAATCAGTTGACTTCACCGGAGGACAGAGGGATTATGCTGCTGGCCGATGAGCCAGCGAACCTTGAAAATGGAATACGCACGCTACCGACTGTACAGGCCGACCGTGAATACACATCACCGAGCGGCTGTCACGTGAAGATGTTCTTCCGAAAAGAGCATGACCCGGGAATCCGGAAGGAAATCGCCCGGCTTCTACTGACGGCTTTCGAACAGGAAGGGAACGATGAAAATGAAACGAGTCATGTGTCTGTACAGAGTATCGACGAGGGGACAGGTCGATAAGCAGGACGATATCCCCATGCAGCGCCGGGAATGCCAGGAGTTCATCAGTCGGAGGGACGACTGGGTATTCGTCGGAGAGCGCATGGAGAAAGGCATCTCCGGGTACAAGGTGTCCGCCGCCAAGCGTGACGCGATCATCGAAATCCGGGAGATGGCAGAGAAGAAGCAGTTTGATGTCCTTCTGGTTTTCATGTTCGACCGGCTGGGTAGAAAAGAGGACGAAACCCCTTTCCTGGTCAAATGGTTCATCGAACACGGCATCGAGGTCTGGAGTACCCGGGAGGGAGAACAGAAGCTCGATAACCAGGTGGACCGGCTGCTGAACTTCATGCGGTACTGGGCAGCCAGCGT
>Ga0265298_10007602_pt1 | contig 13144 bp, 9 predicted proteins | sample AusTroGonzalo_MG_3_FD_193486 | JGI IMG/M metagenome (GOLD analysis project Ga0265298, IMG submission 193486) | Bovine rumen microbial communities from tropical cattle in Woodstock, Queensland, Australia - Gonzalo_01 | ecosystem: Host-associated > Mammals > Digestive system > Stomach > Rumen ... | reverse complement strand
TCCATGATCGGTCCAGTTGACCAGGTCATCCGAGGAGATACAGTTGATCGTGCGGATCTTGCTGTAGGAATTCTCCTTTACTTTTCCCGCGGAATCGTACTCGATGATATCGTCGGTCATATAGACGTAAAGGCGCCCGTCATACTCCATAACGCCGGGATCGGCGCCGAAACGCTGGGTATACAGGGGATTGTTCTGATCTGCCTTTTTATACGACTGCTGCAGGACAACCGGAAGCTCACTCATTTTCGTTTCTTCTCCCCGGACACAGGATATCGGCGGGAAAATCGACAGCAGAACCGCCGCCCCGATGAGCAGGATCCTTGGAATAAAAGGCTTGCGGATTGGCAAATTCATGGTAATCAGCAACTCACTTTTTTCCGGTATGCGCTACCGGCTTTTGCCGAAAAACGGAGATGGTTTTCCATTTCATTTCGTTCGTTTCCAGTATATCACAACCAGACAGAAAAATCGTTACAACAGGAAGTAGCGCATAGTTCCTTATAGAATTATCTGTTGAACAAATGATCCGGATTTACTCGATGCTCTGGGCGGCTGTGATAATGCTCATCAGGTAGACTTCCTCGGCGTTGCAGCCGCGGGAAAGGTCGTTGATGGGGGCGTTGAGACCCTGGAGAATCGGGCCGATGGCCATGAAGCCGCCGAGCCGCTGGGCGATCTTATAGCCGATATTGCCGCTTTGGATCTCCGGGAAGATGAAGGTATTGGCATAGCCTGCGACCGTGCTGCCGGGGAACTTGAGCTGGCCCACCTCGGGAACGACCGCGGCGTCAAACTGCATTTCACCGTCGCAGGCGAGCTCGGGGTGGGTTTCCCTGACAATGGCGGCGGCGTTGCGCATCATCTCCGGTCCGGTGCCCTTAGCGGAGCCGTTGGTGGAGAAGGACAGCATGGCGATTTTCGGGTCAATGCCGAAGAGCCGGGCGGTTCGCGCGGTCTCGACGGCAACCTCCGCCACCTGCTGGGCGGCGCTCAGGATGACGTTTCCCTGGTCGTCCAGTTTGTCCTCGTAGGAGACGTTGATGGCACAGTCGCCCATGGCGAGCTTTTCGTCGCCGCGGATGAGGATGAAGCAAGAGGATACAAGGTTTGAGCCTTCCCGGGTTTTGACCAGTTGCAGCGCGGGACGCACGGTGTCCGCGGTGGAGTAGGTTGCGCCGCCGAGCAGGGCGTCCGCCAGTCCTTCCTTGACCAGCATCGTGCCGAAGTAGTTGGGCTTGAGCAACATTTCGCGGGCTTCCTCAACGGTGGCTTTGCCCTTGCGCAGCGTGACAAAGTCCTCCACCAGCCGGTCCATATCGGGATAGGCGGCGGGGTCGATGATCTCCAGCCCTTCGATGTCAAAACCGCCTTCAGCGGCGGCCGCCCGGATCTCGTCCGCGTTGCCGATGAGTACCGGCGTGAGGAAACCCTCCTGTTTCAGACGCGTTGCGGCTTCCAGGATGCGCTTGTCTGTCCCTTCAGGAAAAATGAGCGTACGGGGATTGGTCTTGAGGCGTTCAATGAGCGGATCAATGATGACGGATATGGTATTGTCCGCGGTGGCGGGTTCTTCCGCACAGGCCGGGACGGACAGAACCGTGAGCATCATCAGGATCAGGACCAGGCTCAAACATCTTTTCATAGTTACCTCCTTGCCGGCGCGACAGCCGGTTCTTTCCTTGCAATATATTAAGATACCAGGAAGCTCATCAAACTCTTCAAATCGATGATCCTGTCTTCGATCATATCGCACTGCAGTTTTCCGTCCGAAACGATGAGCGCCTTGGGAAACGCCTTCCAGTCAATGGCATCGACGCCTCTGATTTCGTTCGGATACAGCTCCAGGTCATCTCCGTGAACAAATTTCCGCAAAAGGTTCTGCAGAATCTCGGACTGGTCCGCGTTCATCACGCTGCCGTACATCTGCAGTGCGTCATCGTTACCGAGCAGTACCGCCGCGGCATCAACCGTGCCTGAACCCAGATTATCGATCAGCGGCTTTTCACCCCAGTAGATCATATGGACCGGATTTCCGCCTTTGATCAGCTTGACCGCGGTGCGGTAAATGGTCAGCGCGAGACCCTGCTCAATCAGCTTTGTTTTTTCATCCCGTCCGGCAGACGAAGCCGTCTGCGCTTCTGTTTTCCCCTGCTTCGCGCTGGAGAGGGTGCCTTCCATGATTTCCTTGATTTCGGCCGCGGTCGCGGACAGGGCATCCTCGTACTTCCGGTCGCCGACAAGGGACCGGAAGACCATGGCCTGACTGCTCGGGAAACCGATCACAAACTCGATGCCGGAAGCTGCTCCGTCCTGAAGCGCCTGATACACGTCCGCAGGGATCCACGTTCCGTCACAGGTCGGCGCGCACATATCCTTCCAGAGCTTTTGCGCAGCATCCTTCAGGGTTTCCGTTTTCAGCTGCAAAAGCTCTGCCATCGTCGCGGTATGCGTTTCTTTCAGCAGGTTCTTTGCCAGGTTCCGGGATGCTTCCGGCGTATCATAGGCTGAGAACGGGCTGCCGTTGAAAACAAAAGCTCTCTGGAACAGGCCTTTCGCCTGCCCGGTGGCGGCAAGCAGTAGGATGGAGGTTGCGCCGGAAGAGAAGCCGAGAACCGTGATCCGGTCCGGATCGCCTCCAAAGGCAGCGATGTTTTCCCTGATCCACTGTAACGCCGCGACCTGGTCGAGCAGCCCAAGGTTTAAGGTATCCGGGCGGGCTTCGCCGCCGGGGATCTCCGAAAAATCAATAAAGCCGAAAATGCCAAGGCGGTAATTGAAGCTTACGAACACAACATCCGGATGCCTGGCTGTAAACCTGCCGCCGTAGATCAGGGGATCGACAGATCCGCCGCAGGTAAAATCACCGTGATGAAACAGTACCAGGACCGGTTTCCCGGATTCTGTTTTCTGTCTTCCGGTAATGATGTTCAGGGTCAGGCAGTCCTCGCTTTGCCGGTGATGCCTGATAATTGATCCCTTGTGCTCGACCTGTATGGCTGAAGCGCCGAAATGCTTCGCCTCAAACACGGCATCTGACGCGGGAAGCGGTTCGGGTGCCTTCCAGCGGAGTTCGCCCACCGGCGGCTTTGCGTAGGGAATTCCCAGGTGGCTGATGATTTTCCTGTGCTTTTCCCCGACATAGATACCCGTTCTCGTCCTGATCGCGCATTCAGTATCATATTTGCCGCGGACAGGCTGGTTCTGCCGGTTTGCTTCCTTAATGTCCTCCTGCCTCAGATGAAATACATAGCCTTCGCTTCCGTCTCCGTAAAGCCGGCGGATCTTTTGGACGCGATACATGCGGATGAGCAGGTTCACAAAAAAGCCGAGAATGGGAAGGCCAATGACATAGAGGAATTGCTCTCCCAGGTAAACGAACATGGATGAATTCAGCCACAGGACCGAGACGATATGGGAAACCAGGAAAACGAGAAGGCACGCTGCATAAGCGATGACCCGGTTTGTCATTTTTTTCTGAACGGATTTGCTGAAAATGATCCTGCTGACGATCCGTTCCGACGCCATTCCGAGCACAAGGCATATTGCGATGCACACCAGTTCCGGCCAGCCGAAATGCTTCGAAAGGGTATAGCCGAAGCCATAGCCGAATGCCGCTACGAAAGCGACCATGATATCATCGATCGTAAACAGTTTTCTCATCGTTGTATCGCGCTTTCCTTCTGTTTTCTGTACGCCTTCACCATAGATCGTTGCCTGGTCGTTTGCCATCGAAAGGGGTAACCGGCTCTGTTTCTCGTGTAAGTCATGTACGTTACTGTAAACATATAATATGAATGAACGCAGTACAAGGGGGTGTTCCAGATTGTCAAACCGGAATTGCCTCGATCCCATTGCTTTTTCTCCGCGGCGGACTATTATTATTATCATAGATATCGATTCATTCGCCAGGATTCTTCTGTCATTGGCTTCAGAATGACACGTTTTGGCAATATTAGGGGTTGAATTGTGTGAGCGCGAAATTTTCGGAGACCCTGCGGAAACTGAGAGAGGAAAGAGGGCTTTCGCAGAAACAGCTCGGAAAACAGATGTTTGTCAATCATTCCACCATTGCCCGCTGGGAAAACGGTACCCGCCTGCCGGACGCCGCGATGATTTCCCGCCTGGCCAAGTGCCTCGGGGTGGACACAAACACGCTGTTCCTGCTTGCGGCTGAGAGCGAGGATTCCCCCAACGTCATCATGGTGGAGGACAGCAAGGTCATCCTGACCGAGGGGCTGACTGTCCTGGGGGATGTCATGCCGAACGCCACGATCACAGGCTTTATCTGGCCGCTGGAAGCGATCGAATACGCAAAAGCGAACCGGATCGCGCTGGCGGTCCTGGATATCGAACTGGGGACGGCCAGCGGGCTTGACCTGTGCCGCACGCTGCTGGAGATCAATCCTCGCACCAATGTGGTTTTTCTGACCGCCTATCCGGACTATTCCCTCGACGCCTGGAATACCGACGCCTGCGGGTTCATGGTCAAACCGCTGACCCCGGAGGGCGTGAAGGAGCAGCTGAAGAAGCTGCGCTATCCGTTGCGGATTGGAGGCGCGGACGAGTGATGGGCTGGGGTGAGGTTTTCTACTTTTCCATCATCAGCGCGGCGATGCTGTTATGTATTCTCGGCCTGTGGTTTACCGCCATTATTCCCGGGATCGACCGCTGGAGCAGGCATTTCTTCCTGAGTTATTTCGGGGTATTTCTCCTGTGCTGTCTCATGGGCTTTGCTGAAATCGCCTTCCTCGCCCGTTTTCTTACCAGCAGGGCATATTATTACTACTTGATAGTGGAATGCCTGGCTCTTTCACTGCCGATGCCCATGCTGACGGTTTATCTGCTGCACTGCTGCGGGGAGAACGCGCGTTCAAGCAGGCTGATGCAGACGGTGTCCGCCCTGTGGACAGTTTATCTTGTCGTGCTGATCAGTGCCTTGTTCGTCAAGGGCTTCACCGCTGTTTCACCGGACAACCAGCTGACCCGCGGGCCCCTGTACCCGATTGTCCTGCTGCCGCTGATCGCGATCCTGCTGCTCAATCTCGCGGGAACGATTCAGCGCCGGAAGCGGGTTTCCCGCAACACCTTCTTCAGCCTCCTCATTGCCTTGGTGCCGATGACGGTCGTCATGTTCGTGCAGCTGTTCACCGATGTCTTCCCGCTCATCGATATCTGCTATGTCCTTTCCGCTCTGGCGATGTACGGCGTTGCCCTGTCCGGGCAGATCGAACAGGACCGGCGCCGCCAGCTGGAAATTGCCAATCAGCGCGCCAATGTTATGGTCCTGCAGATGCGGCCGCATTTCATCTACAATACCCTGATGAGCATCTATTGCCTTTGTGACCAGGATCCGCAGAAAGCCCGTCAGGTCACGATGGATTTCACCAACTATCTGCGCAAGAATTTCAACGCGGTGGCCAGTGACAGCACGATTCCGTTCTCCGCGGAACTGGAGCATACCCGCGCCTACCTGGCGGTGGAGCAGGCGCAGTTTGAGGATATGCTGCTTGTGGAGTTCGATACGCCGGTTATGCATTTCCGCCTGCCGCCGCTGACCTTGCAGCCCCTGGTGGAGAACTCCGTGAAGCACGGAATGAACCCGTATTCTGGGCCGCTTTACGTTTCCGTCCGGACGCGGATGACGGATGCCGGTATTGAGGTCGTCGTGGAAGATAACGGCCCCGGTTTTGATCCTGATGATGAGAGCAAGCCGCATACCACCCTGGCAAACATCCGGCAGCGGCTGGAGATGATGTGCGGGGGCAGTCTGGTCATCCGACCCCGTGACGGCGGGGGAACCGTCGCGACGGTGACAATCCCGGACAGACAGGAACAGGTTGAACCCAAACAAAGCTGACTTTCATAAAACGTGCATATTTAATCCGGCATTTGCTCATTTTACAGCGAAGAATGGGTGGCAGTACAACGAGTGTTCGAGTGTTCGAGTGTCGCGTATGTTTTATGGAAAGAATTCGGAATAAGAGGACTTAGAGCTAGTGTTCATCAGTGTTTAGTGTTCATTAGTGTTTTAGTGTTTTAGTGTTACGCTCTCAGGCGGATTGGTTCAGTCGCCCGATCATGTTGTTCTCCAGCCAGTACCTGTCCTCCACATCCTTGTGCCGGTTCCTCACGGTCTGCTGTGACACGCTCATCTTCTTTGCCATATCCGCGATCTTCACCGGTCGCCCGTCTTCGGATAATTCATCGAATGCATGGATAAATGCAGCTTCCCGGTCTCTCAGGGATACGCGCCGGCTGCTCTTGTTCAGGTTGGAATCGTAGCTGCCCACAGCGCTGCAGTCGTCCAGCAGGCCTTCCGAATCCGGTATATGGATCGGGAACCGGAACCAGCAGTTGATCGGATCGATCGACGGAAACTCCCGCAGGACCGCTTCCATCCGCCAGGCGGCTGTCTGTGTTCCGCCCATGCGTTCCTGTGCTGCTGCGGAAGGCTCCAGCTGGATCAGGTCCAGGATCGCATCCGGATCCCGGCCGAATACGCCACTCCCCGAGGAACGGTCCAGGACCTGTCTGTTTCCCTTGGCACCTTTGGAATGATGATGGGAGAAGATGACAGCGCAGTTTCCTTCCCGGGCGATCCAGTCCAGCGTGTTGCACACCTTGCCGATCTCTCCTGCGTTGTTTTCATCCCCGTTGAGTACTTTATAGATCGGATCGATGATAACGACGTCGATATGAAGCTCATCGCAGATGCGTACGATTGGATCGGCTAAAACCTGGATGGTGTTGCTGTATCCGCGCAGGTTCCAGAAGATCAGGCAATCGTCATGCTTGGCATCGATGCCGAACTCCTCGTAGATTCTTTTGATACGGAAGCATGCAGTGCTGCCTTCAAGTTCCAGGTTGACATAAAGCACATTGCTTTTCTTGCATGGAAAGCCGAGCCAGGGAATTCCTTCGGTAAGGGAGACTGCCAGTTCCATCAGCATACAGCTTTTTGCTGATTTCGATGGTCCGGACAGCAGCATCTTCCGCTTTCTCCGTAGGATTCCTTGGATGAGTTCATCCGGCTCCTTTAAGCCAGAGAATCTCATGTTGTTGAATGTGGTCAGTCCTGGGAGTACCAGGTTGTCGAATTGTACGGTCTCCCTAAACAGGTCTTCTTCCTCCTCGTTGTCTTCAAGCCATTCCCGATCGGTCATTTTCTTTACCTCCTGCCTTCTGCCTTTTCAGTGACGTAGGTCTCAGTTACCCGGTTTAAGAAAAAAGAGAGAGAGAACAAAATAAGAGTTATACTCGCTCAAAAGGGGAGTTAGCTCCCCTTTTGAGCAAAGAAAAAAACAAAAAATAAAATATATAAGCCGTTTTGATTGTCAAAAAGGAGAAAAACCCTTTTTGTCCAACAAAACGATCTTGGCCGGCGCCGGCTTTGCACGGTCGTTTCGTACGGTTAGCATGGTACTGCACCTCCTTTACTCCACAATAACACAATATTATTGGGCTGTAAAGGGGAACAAAACAATTTTGATGTGATATTTATGTAACAGACTGTTGTGATTTGTTGAATACAGATGATATCATTTGATATCAATCGGGTATAATCTGATATAACATTTGCTGGGTTTGCTGCTGTTTTCCTGGCAAATGTAGCACGTGCCTGATCTGTTTGGATTTGCTGTACACATAACCAGACAGGAAACAATTGCTTTTTTTCTTTCTAAAAGGACACGACAGAAAGCAATTGTTTTTTTGCTTTGTTCAACAATGAACGAAAAGCAATTGCTTTTTGTTGGACGCACTTGACAGCAAAACATGAACTTGCCCGCCCGCCTTTTGCAAAAATACTCGGAAAGGGTTTGACAATCTGGAAACCCCTCTTGATAATGAGGGACTGAAAATTGTATAATGACCCACATATAAATCTTGAATAACGCACGGTCGTTTCCCGGATATGAAACGGCTGGGAAGGATGTCGAATGAAATCAGCTGAAAAGCAAAAAAAGGACCAATTTAAAGCTCGCCTCAAAAGCGGCGAGCTGGCGAACCAGAAGTGCTGGTCGTTTATTAAGGAACTGAATTCCCGCAGCGAGGAGCGCCTGGACAGCGTGGCCCTGCACGACGGTTACCGGAAATATACCTACCGCCAGATGTTCCGCCTCTGGGAGAAGTATGCGGAAGTCTTTACTGCCGTACACATGACGGGGAAGGATCATGCCCGTGTCGGCCTGATCGGCGCGCAGCAGACGGAGACGGTCTGTGCGTTTTACGCCCTGAACATGACAGGGGCGTCCGTGTCGCTGATCTATCATCTTGACCTGTACGACGAAAAGCGCATCCGGAACATGATCAGAATGGAAAAGATCACCGACCTGGTCATTTCCGAGGTGTTCGGCTTCCCGAAGACCATGGAGCGCCTCCTGCGCGACCGGAAGAGCCTGGGACTGCGGAATATCATCCTGCTGCAAAGCCCCATGGGCGGCGAATTCCCCATCCCCATGCTGGAGGCTGTCCGCAAGACGAATGCGCTGATGTTCCGGGAGCTTTCCGGCGGGCTTCTGATGGAGGACTTGCTGGAGGAGTATGAGGCAACCCCCATCAGCTACGGCGATCCGGAATCCACCGATTGCTCCATCATCCTGCATACCACGGGAACGGTCAGCGGCATCCACAAGCCGGTTCCCATGTCTGACAGGAATCTGAACTCCTTTGTGGTCTGCGCCATGAAGATCAAGGATACCTATAAGGATTTCCAGGCCGCGCCGGAACATATGGTCAGTTTCATGGGCATGAACCTGGCCTGGGTGTACGCCATGGTGGATATGTGCCACACGTCCCTCGGCCTGGGCATGGAAATGGTGACCCTGCCGCTTGGCGTCACCAATCCCCATTATGCCAAAGCGATCGAGAAATACGGCATCAGCATCCTCTTTACCAGCCGGTCCATGCTGGACACCTGGAACAAATCGATGCCTGATATCAACCTGTCCAGCGTGAAGGTCGTGTTCATGGGAGGCAGCTATGTTTCTCCCGAGTTCAGGAAGATCTTCAACGATTACCTGCAGTCCTGCGGTTCCACCGCCAAGATCGTCAACGGCTACGGACTGTCCGAACTGGGCGGTGCCTGTACCGTCTGCCCTTCGGACCGGGAGGACGACTCCATCGGCTTCCCGCTGCCGGGCTACAAGGTCAAGATCTGGTCGGAAGAGGAAGAGAAGTACTACGACATTTCGGACGGGCCACGCACCGGCGTCCTGTGCCTCTCTGCTCCCACCATGAGCAGCGGGCGGCTGGATGATACCGTGGTCTTTGAACTGGAGAAGATCGACGGGGAAGAGTATTTCAACTCCAACGACCTGGTGCGGGTCAATGAAGACGGAAGCCTGACCTGCATCGGCCGGTCCAATAAGCTGTTCGTGAACAACGCAGGCATCCGCTTCGACGTAGGCCTGGTGGAGAACGCGGTCGCCGCCCAGCCGGGGATCGCGGCCTGCGGTATCGCACCGGAGTTCCACAAGATCCTGCACGACAACGTTCCCGTTCTGTATGTGGAGCTGAGCAACGGGGCGGACGGTCTGAGTACGCTGCGCAAGGCGCTGATGCAGGTATTCATCACCGACGGAAAGCTGGCAGACACGAATCTGCCCAGCCAGTGCGTCCTGACGGATCATATCCCGCTGAATTCCGGCGGGAAGGTGGACTCGAGGAGGCTGGCCAACGGCGGGCTGGGAGGAGAACGGTATAACGTCAAGCATATCAAGCTGAACGGCAAGATCAACGATATCATTCTCCTGCCTGTGCCGGATGAAGAGGCCGGCGGTCTGAGCGGGGGAATCCCGGAGGAACTGGAGGACGATCCCTACAACCTCCTGTCCGAGATCTTCGCTGCCATTCCGGAAATCCAGAAAGACGGCCTGGCCAAGGTTTTCCGCATCCCGGGAGTCCGGGAACTGATGCTGAAACTCACCGACTTTGACATCGGCAACGTGCCGGCAAGCGTCACCAAACTGCTCCCGAAGATGGTGAAGCTGTCAGCCAACCAGCCCCTGTCCCGGCTGAACGGAGACTTCAAATTCAACGACATCATGGAAATGCTGCAGACCTTCCTGTCCATGTTCCAGATAACGGAAACGCCTTTGCGCAAGCTGGCGGAGTCGTCCATGTTCCCGATGCCATTTATGCCTCCCGTGCCGCCCATTCTTCCCGTGTTCCCGATGCCTTTCTGGGGATGGAACAAGGACAGCGGCAAGCGCGCGCGCAAGGAAAGTACAGCTTCGGATGCTGATGAAAGCGCCGAAGGCAATACGGTGGAAACCGCTGACGATTCAGCGGATAACACGGATAAATAATTATTTCAAGGATTGAAAGGAGAAATCAAAATGGGTGACAAGAAGAAGGCCAAGAAGGAATTTACTGATTTCGCTGCTATGTGGGGATGGCCCACGGACAAGGAAGAAAGCAAGAAACAGTGGAAGGATTTCAGATCCAACGTAGAAACCTTCTTTGATCAGCTGCAGGATATCCAGAAGACGTATGTAGAAGCGAGGAAGGAAGCCTGGAACAAGATCTTCCCGAAGATCATGGCCATGCAGGACAAGTTTGCCGAGACCCTGCCTGAGAAGCTGCCCACCCCTCCCGGAATGCCCGAAAGCCCCGTGTCTCCGAAGGAAATTGCGGGCAAGGTGAAGGAATTCCAGGAACAGGCTAACAAGCATGCGGTGGAGCAGGCTGATGCTGTCATCGATTTCGCGAAACAGCAGCAGGAGCAGGCCAAGACCTTGGTGACGGAAGCCGTCGACAAAATCGAGAAAAACATCGAAGAAAAAGCGGAGTGATCTGCTGACAGCGCGGCGTAACATTGACGTATGAATCGGCTGCTTCGATTTGCGCTCAGGGAAATGGACAACAAATGCAAGGCCGGGGAAGCCCGGTCGGAAGCAGATCACCGGATCCCTGAGGACGTACAGGAATATCTGGATGTGCCGTTTCAGGGGGCAGGAGGCGTTCCACTGGCAGTGGACATTTTCCGGGCGAAAGCCCCGGAGCCTTGCCCCCTTCCCGTCGTGATCATGATCCATGGCGGGGGCCTGGTGGTCGGTACCCGGAAGATGTCGCGGACCTTCTGTGAAAACCTGGCCGAGCAGGGGTTTCTTGTCTTTGCGCCGGAATACCGGAGAATGACGGAAACGGACGTGTTTCAGGAAATGGAGGATGTGCTTTCGGCTTTCTCTTTCATTTCCGGGAAACTGGCGGAATACGGCGGCGATCCGGATCGGGTGGTCGTGGTATCCGAAAGCGCCGGCTCCTATCTGTCGGTCTACGCCGTTGCCGCCCTGGGTTCTGCGACCCTCCGGGAGGTATTCGGACTGCCGCCGGTTGCCCTTCGGGTCCGCGCGCTTGCCTGCTTCAGTGGTTTCTTTTATACCACCCGCAGGGATGTGGCAGGCCTGGCCTACGGCCGGAATCTGTACGGGGACCGGAGAAAGGATCCGTCCTTTATCCGCTACATGGACCCGGAATACCCGGAGGTGATGGATCACCTCCCTCCCGTATTCCTGGTCGGAAGCGAAGCGGATTTCCTGAGAAACTACACAAAACAGTTTGCGGCGGCGCTGCGCGAAGCGGGGCATCCCTGTACGCTGATCTACTACGAAGACAACAAGGAACTGACTCACGCCTTTCCGGCCCTGAAGCCCGGGATGCCGGAGAGTAAAGATGTCCTGGATAAGCTGGTGAAGTGGATCCGGACGCTTTACTGACGTTGATAAAGATTCTGAAGGTATCACGAGAAAAATGGAGGGAACATCATGATTAATCTGCTTTGGGGAGCACAGAGACTGTTCCAGGCGGCCATTGCGGTGCCTGTGGGTATTGCGGCGATGGTCATCGGCCAGTTGGGAAACGAATGGATGAAGGCTGCCAAGAAGGAGTCCGGTGCTGAAGAGAAGAAGCCCGCGGCCGCTGTGAAGGCGCCTGCCACTGAGAAGCCGGCTGCCCCCGCAAAGAAGGCTGCTGCACCGGCAAAGAAGGCCGCTGCTCCGGCGAAGAAGGAAGCGGCTCCGGCGAAGAAGGCCGCAGCTCCCGCGAAGAAGGAAGCAACTCCGGCGAAGAAGGCCGCAGCTCCCGCGAAGAAGGAAGCAGCCCCGGCGAAGAAGGCCGCAGCTCCTGCGAAGAAGGCCGCAACCCCGGCCAAGAAGGCAGCAACTCCGGCGAAGAAGCCGGCTGCCCCGGCCAAGAAGCCGGCAGCTGAAAAACCGGCGACTCCGGTGATCGCACCAGCCGTTGAGAAACCGGCAGAACCGGCAAAGCCGGCAGAAGCTGAAAAGCCGAACAGCTGATCATCAATAATCCCCCGCACAGGAGCGGGTTGCCCCTGAATGAATGAATCCGCCAGTCTGACAGGCTGGCGGATTCGTATATCTTTGTCCGATCGGGGTCGAGGGGTCAGCGCAGCTTGAGGCGCAGCATGGTAAAGATCAGTAATCCCCGCAAACCATTCCAGATATCTTTAACCGATTCATATGCGTCTTTCATATAGCCGCCGATTTTTTCCAGGGTATTGCCTACCACTTCTCCTGCTTTGTCTTTCAGTTTGTTTACCGACTGAGCGACAGAAGAAGCCGATTCAGAGATCCAGCGCCCTGCTTCGGCCAGGGCTTTCCCCGCAGAAGCAGATGTTTTTTCCGCATAGAACCAGACACCCTGCGACAGGTTTTTCAGGAAAACGCCGATTGCTTTTCCCGCCCGGGCTGCGATATCCACCGCGCTGTCAAACGCGTCGCTCAATGCCTTGTTCAATTCACTGAGGGACATGACCCGTTCCGTCCCGTCTTTGCTGACAAAAGCAATCCTGTCCGGGCCGGATTCCGTGCCAAACAGATCAGATAGGGCCTTTACGGTATTCAGTGAAAGATTCAGGCATATAAAAGTTCCGACATCATATGATTTGATTTCGAACGTCGCCGGAAATGCGACCGGTTGCCCATCTTTATAATACAGTTTTATCTCCTGCACATCTGCAATAAAATCCAGGGCTTTCAGTGCGACTTCCGCTGTTTTGTTCCTGACAGGGCTGAAAACGACACTGATACTGTCTTTATAAATGATCACAGAGTAAACGATGCCGACGCCGACCGGGATCGTATAGGAACGGTCGGCTTCTTTTGTTTCTTCCGGATGTCCA
>Ga0265298_10007601_pt1 | contig 13145 bp, 5 predicted proteins | sample AusTroGonzalo_MG_3_FD_193486 | JGI IMG/M metagenome (GOLD analysis project Ga0265298, IMG submission 193486) | Bovine rumen microbial communities from tropical cattle in Woodstock, Queensland, Australia - Gonzalo_01 | ecosystem: Host-associated > Mammals > Digestive system > Stomach > Rumen ... | reverse complement strand
GCGGCACGCTCTTCCTCGACGAGATCGGCGACCTGACCATGCAGACCCAGGTCAAACTCCTGCGTTTCCTGCAGGAACGCACTTTCTCGCGCGTCGGCAGCAACGAGGAGCTGCATTCCAACGTGCGCTTCCTCGCCGCCACCAGCCGCAACCTTGAGGAGCTGATGGAGAAGAAGCTTTTCCGCGAGGATCTGTACTACCGCCTGAACATCTTCCCCATCATGATGCCGCCGCTCGCCCAGCGCAAGAGCGACATCATCCTGCTTGCAGAGTATTTCATCGAAAACCTGAACGTGAAGTACAACAAGGCGATCCGCAAGCTCTCGCCCGGCGCGATTCATCTGCTCATGAATTACAGCTGGCCCGGAAATGTCCGCGAACTCGAAAACTGCATGGAGCGCGCCGTCCTCACCGCGTCCGACGATTGTGTCCACGGGCACAATCTTCCCCCCTCGCTCCAGGCCGTGCGGAATTCCGCCGGAACCGCGGCGCCCGTGCTCGGGGACGATTCCTCCACGCTTGAAGTCCTGCTCGCCAACTACGAACGCGAGATTCTCCAGGACGCCATCCGCAAGAACGACGGCAATCTTTCCGCCGCCGGTCGCAAGCTTGGCCTCTCCCCCCGGATGATGAACTATCGCATGAACCGTCTCGGCCTCAAAAAAGAGTCCTGAAAGAACGCGGTTTGTTCAGGATCAAGGCATAAAAATGGTGGATTCTGCCGGGTTCGAACCAGCGACCAAAGGTTTATGAGACCTCCGCTCGTTCAAACATATCATATTTACAATGAGAATCTTGCAAAATCCTTTTGGCTGGTCAGCTTGACGATTACTTGACGATTACGACCTGATGTTACGGTAAAAGCAAACAATCGCAAACCATCGTAACAGAAGAAAGGTACGACCGATGCCAAGTAAAACCGCGTTGAGAACCCGTGAAAAAGGAACCGGAACCGTCTATAAGGAAAAAAACCGGTTCTATCTGAAAATCATCATCAACGGCAAGACGAAAACGACAATGCTCCGCAGCGAGGACGGCTCGCCCTGCACGACCAGGAAAGAAGCGGACAGGGCTGCGGACGGAATGCGAAAGGTCCTTTTTGCTGATACCCTGGAGGAGACCGCTCATTTCGTACAGGAAGCGAAGCGCCTCAAGCGGCAGTCCGGGATGCTCCTCTCGAACGGCTGGGAAGCCTACCTCCGGCAGACCACGCGACCTGATAGCGGCGATGCGACCCTGAAGAAGTACAAGAGCATGTACGAGGCCCTTATCCGCTGGATGAGCCGGGAATATCCCAAAAAACAGCTTGTCGTCGATATCGATCACGAGACCGCCATGGAGTTCATGCAGTCCATATCCGACTCCGGCGATTCCAACATCACGTTCAACAAGTACCTCCTGGCGCTGCGGTTGATATTCAAGCACCTCAAGGCTCCTGCCGCGCTGGATGTGAATCCGTTTGATGACATTGCCAAAAAGCCGATAGCGGTCGTCTCCAGGAAGCCGTTTACCGAAGAACAGGTCAAGGTGATATTCGACGGTTTTGACAACGGCTTTTTCTACGAGACCGAGCTTGAGGCTCCGGCGAAGGGAGGCAAGCGGAGACGGATAACAAAACGTCTTGAATTCAAGCCGATGTTCAAGGACGAAATGCGCGTCCTGCTCCTGCTCTGCTGCTGGACCGGATGCCGTGGGCAGGACGGTTGTCTGATGACCTGGGACTGTATCAATTTCGAACGGAAGGAAATCACCTACATCCCGCGCAAAACGGCGAGGAGAACGGGATATCGAAGCGTGACCCTGCCGATGAAGGCGGAGCTTTACGAAGCCCTGGTTGATGCGGTCAAGTGGAAAGGCGACAACAAGTCGAGGGAAAACTACATCCTGCCTCACATAGCGGATCGCTACGCCCGAAATCACACCGGCATCCAGAAGGACGTCATGAAGATCATCCATTGTGCGACTGGCGAGGAGACCACGGCAGACAAAGAATGCTTACCCGGACAGCGCAAGTTGGCTGCAAACATCTACAGCCTCCACTCGTTCCGGCACACGTTCGTGTCGTTCTGCGCCAATGCAGGCGTGCCCTTAGCGGTCGTCGCTGAAATTGTCGGACACGGGAACCCGGCGATGACCGAGCACTACAGCCACATCTCGACCGAATCCAAGAAAAGCGCGATCAAAGCTTTGCCGTCGTTAGCTGTGACGGATCCCCAGGCCGACTTTGTCATTGATGAACCGTTGAGCATCCAGCGGAGAGCGATAGCCGATGCACTGGAGAAAGCCGATTCCAGAATCTTGGACGAGGTGGAACGGCTCTTGAAGGATCACGGGTTGTTAAACTGAGACTTGGACCAGACGGAAAGCACGCGGTTTTCCACCTCATTTGCTGGCTCATTTACTGGCTCATTTACTGGCTCATTCCCACCATTTTAGGTGGAAGAATCTGGATTATATGCTGCAAAAAAAACAACAGATAAAAACGCATTCCATGCCTGTTTTTCCAAATCGTTCGACATCGTCGAACGATTTGCCGCAAGGGAGTAATATTCCGCTAAATCGTCAATTGCTGATTGGCGATTTGCTCCGGCGGGAATTTCGCCATCGGCATGGTTTCTCCATGTGGGGCGAATTGAGGCGGGTTGAGGTGTCATCATTTCGCTTATCTCGGGTAGGTAATGGATATCCACAGTCGTCAGTTGCCAACTGACGAAATATGGACTGCAAAACTGCGGCTTCACATTTCGCCCTGTCACTGACGCCGGGGATTGACAGAATTCCTTAACGCGATCCAAGCTCTGCCTGTCATTCCAAAACCGGAAACCCCAGACTTCTATCCAACTGGAACCGTCGCAAACGGACAGTTGTTTTGCTTGTTATAAAGAATACGCCCGCCGACCATGTCGGGAGATGAGGCGTATTCTGCCGTCATGGTTGTTCACGGTTTAAGCATGGTGATCGGCACGACAAACACTCCATCCGGGCGTTTGTACGCTGCATTGCTAAGACCACAAACCACGACCAGGCACGAGGCAGGATTGCCTTCCGATTTGCCGATGGAGGAATTGATGTGCAGAAGATTTTCCGCCGCTCCATCAATCTGATGGGCTCCCAGTTTGATTTCGATGCCGCACCAGCGTTTGTCCGGAAGCTCGATCACTGCGTCGAATTCCTGATTCTTGTAATCCTGATAGTGATACAGCTCGCCAGCAAACGAATTGGCATAAACGCGCAAATCGCGAACGCACAGCGCTTCGAAGAGCAGAGCGAACGTTTCCAGGTCGTTGACCAATCCCTGCGGCGTCAGCTTGAGCAAAGCACAGGCAAGAGACGGGTCGGCGAGATGGCGTTTTTCCGCCTGCTTGATACGAATGGAAGAACGGGTAGCCGGAGCGAACGGCTGCTGATTGTCCAATATGAACAACCGTCTCAGCACATCCAGATACGCCGTGATCGTGTCGTCCTCGATGTTCTCACCGTCAACCCCGCTGATGTCCTTTTTCAGTACATTGACCGAGGCCGTGGTGCTTTCATTTCTCGCCAGGGATCGCAGAAGCAGGTTCATCTTGTGGGGATCGCGTTTCTTTTCATCAAGGCGGTAGACGTCATTTTCCAGCAGTGCCCTGATGTACTCCCCGGCAATGATTCCGGCTGCGGAGTTCGGGGTATCAAGGTTTCCGGGCCAGCCGCCACGAACAATCAGCTCCGCCAAATACTGGATTGAAACCTCTTCGTTCAGGCAAGGCGTGAAACCGCCCTCGAAAATCGACGATAACGACACTTTGCCGGAGGATGCGCCGGACTCGTACAGCGACATCGGACGCATCCGAATCCTGCCGATTCTACCTGCACCGCTATGAAGAATCCCCTTACGGTTCGGCGTTGCGGACCCGGTCAAAATGAATTGCCCTTTCGCGTTGCGCTTGTCAACCTCGGCTCGGACAGCATCCCAAAGCGCGGGGACCTCCTGCCATTCGTCCAGCATTCGCGGCGTTTCACCGACAAGCACAGTCTCGGGGGAGAGCTCCGCCAAGTGCTTATTCTGAAAATTACCCTCGGGGCTTCCCGTCATGAACTCGCTCCGGCAGTGTTGAGAAGACGTCCAGGTCTTTCCGCACCACTTGGGCCCCTCTATGACAACGGCTCCCATAGCCGACAGATACTCTTCAACCTGTCGGTCCACAAGACGCGGCTTGTAATCATCCCGATGCATCATACTCTCCTTTCGATTTTGTTGTGTATCATGTAATAACATAGCACAATCGGTAAGATTTTCAAGTTTCATTCGGTAATATTTTGGACTTTCATTCGGTAAGATTTGCAACACTGCTCGCGCCATCATCCCTTGTCAGTTCCCGAAAAAGCAATACAACGTGGGACGCCTAGGACGCAAAACCGGGAGTCTCTCTTATACCGTTTTTCTGCAACAAGAACAACAACCAGTTCTATTTCTCGCCTATGCGTAGGAGTTATAAAAATGCGTCCCAAACGTCCCAGCTTGACTTACAAACTCGCGAGCATTCCTTTGCCGGATTCCTCAAAGATTCTCTCTGTGGTGGCGTCGAGGAATGCGCCAGCAGATGCAAGCGTAGCATAGTCATCTGATCCATCATCGCCGTACTTAACCACGATATTGGCAAGAGCAAAGCTCTTGACCGTAACCGAGGCAGTTCCGGCTGCGTTGGTGAAGACGCTGTTGCCGTCGAGTTCGGATGCGGTGATTTGAGATTTGCTTTCGACAAACCAAAGCGTGACTGAACCAGTGGCGAGCTGTTCCACGTTGTCCACACCCCAGTTGTCGCAGAAGGTGAACACGTCGTTTCCACCGCCACCGTGCATACGGTCGTTGCCGATACCGCCAGCGATCACGTCGTCGCCGGACGCGCCGACGATGCGATCGTCCCCGGCGTCACCGAAGAGCATGTTCGAGCCCTTGTTCGCCCACAGCGTGTCGTCGCCGTCGCCACCCCGGATCGTCACGCCCGGGCCGGTGTATTCGAACGACTGGCTGGTCAGGTCGACGATGTCGTTCCCGGCGCCGGCGCGGATTTCGCGGATCATCGCCAGGCGCGACTGCGCGGTCACGCCCTCGGGGAGCTCGGTGTACGCGTCGTCGATGAAGATCGCGTCGCCGTTCGCGCCGTCGGTCAGGTACAACACGTTCAGGTCGTCCGAGCCGAAATACAGATCGCGGATCCGGCCGCGTCCGGCCGCGGAGACGATCTCGCCGGTCCCGCTCCAGTCGTTGCGGGAGCCCGCGTGCATGGCCGAGTAGAAAACGCCCCACACGCCGTCGGGCGCGGCGAAGAAGATGTCGCCCTCGCCGTCCGAATCGCTCCGCACGACCTCCGCCGCGCCGGGCTCATAACCGGACACGATGTCGGCGCCGGTCGCCCATTCGTCGCTGTCGTCGGCCCGGACGCGCCACTGCCAGGTCCCGGCCGGGAGCGTGAACATGTCGACGGCGGATCCGGCCGTCGCGGCGCGGATGCCGTGCACGAAATCGTCCGTCGAATACTCCAGGATATAACGCTCCGCCCCGACCGGGTCCCAGGACACGCGGTCCGGCGTCCCGACCGGGTTCTGAGGTGCCGCGGGATAGATGTTATCGAAGACTATCGCGGCCGTGCCGGTGTTGCCGACCGCGTCGGTCGCCGTGAATTCATATGCGCCGTTCGCCGTGACCTCGATCGTCCCCGCGTAAAGCGTACACGCCCCGCCGTCGCGCGAATAATAGATGTCCACGCCGGGCTCCGTGCTCGCGGCGAGCGTAGTCCGCCGCGCCGGGGTCAGGGGATCCGCGTCCAGCGTGATGACCGGCGGGTCCTTGTCGATGTTCGTGACGGCGACCGTGGCCACCTCGGATTCGAGCCCGGCGGCGTCGACCGCCTTCAGATACACCGTGGTGTTCCGCGCGACGACCACGCCGTCCAGGTAATCGCTCCAGACGGCCTCGCCCTCGAGGTGATAATACCCGTGCGCCGCGCCCGAATCGTCGGAGAAGACCGCAGTCACGAGCACGTCCTGATTGGTCGGCGTGTCCGGCGTGACCCGGATGTCGTTCACCGTGGGCGGCGTCACGTCCGGCACCTCGACCGTGACGGACAGGTTCGACGCGGCCAGGATCAGCAGATACTCCACGCCGCCGAGGTTGGTCTTCTCCCCGACTTCAAGGCTGCCGAGCGTGTCCCCGGCCGCGTTCCGCACGGTGATCGCACCGGCGAAAGCGCCCGCTCCGGCCGCCAGCGAATAATCGTATTTGCCGGGCTTCAAATCTCCGTTCACCGTGAGCGTGTAGAGCAGCGCCCCCCGGATCGCCGAGAGGTCGTTCACGAGCGCCCCGGCTCCGGCCGAAGTCCGCCTCAGATCGAAATTCAGTTCCGCTCCCTCGCATGCGCTCACATCGGCGCCGGTCTCGACCGCGACGCTCCCCGTGAGCGTGCCCCCGGCAAAATATACCTGTCCGCCGGCCTGCGCGAGAAGATCGCCGGCCGTCCCGCCGCTGAAGACGTACATGGTCTCCAGCGCGCCGACCGTCTGCGACTCCAGCACGGGGGCGCTGCTGACGAGCACGTCGGCGGAACCGTAATACACCCCAGCGTATGAGCTGGCGAACGTCACAAGCGCCCCCTCGGCAGAAGTCACGCTCCCCACGCACGGCGTCCAGATCACGTCCGTCGCCGCGCCGCCGCTCTTCACCTCGAGCCAGCCTCCGCTCCCGACGGTCGTTTCCACGGCGGAACCGCCGGAGAAGACCTCGAGGCTGCCGCCGTTCAAAACCATGCTCGCGGCCGTCGTCCCGGAGTGGACCGTGGCCGATGCGCCGTTGAACTCGACCCCGGTGAACGTATTCGATGCGAAGCTGACGTTCGCCCCCTCCTCGAAACTCACGTATCCGCCGTTCTCCCGGACCGCCCGGGCCGACCCGCCGGACAGCACCTCCAGGACGCCGCCGGAGACGGTCACCTGGCTGCACAGGCCGCCGGCCGAAACGATTACCGTGCCGTCGGGCTCGATCGTCGAACTGTTGATACTGCCGCCGGAAGAGACCTCGACGGATCCGGCCACTTTGGCCCTGTCAATGATCCCGCCCCGCGAAACGAACGCCGTGCCGCCGGCCGACACGACCGGAGCACGCGCATACCCGGTCGGATCGACATACGCGGTGCCGCCAGCCAGCACGGTCACGCCGGTCGCCAGCACATCCGAACCGATGCGGGCGGTGCCGCCGGACATCACGGTGAAATTGTGCATGGACGCCCCGCTGGACAGCAGGTACAGCCCGCCGTTTCCAACGGAAACCTTTTCCCCCCAGCCGCCCTTCATGATCGTCACGGTGCCCCCGCTGCCGATCCGGCAGACGTACAGGATGCCGCCGTTCGACACGACCACGGCGCCGCCGGACGACGCCGCGACGTCATCGGCACGGCCGCCGTTCAAGATACGCAGGACTCCCTCCTGCACGACCTCGAATCCGGTGGACGTCACCCCGGACAGGACTTCGATGCCGGATGAAATGATCTTCATTGTGCCGCTCTCCTCCGCGTATCACGAGCACGGCTCCAGGGTGCGCCGAATGTGTCCCGCACGACCGTGCATCTGCATTTTACTATATAACGGCTCCCGCAAAAATCAACCCGCGGAACCGTTTCATTTCAGGAAAAAACGCGTGCTTCCTGGATCGCCGTTTCCACCAGCTCCGCCAAGCGGGTCCCGTTCAGCGAAGTCAGCAGCGCCCGCGGGGGATGCCGCATCGTGATGCGCTCGGTCATCGGGCGTACCGCGTCCGCCAGGCGTTTCTGCAAATCCGCCGGCAGCGTTTTCGCGTAGACGAGGATCCAGTAGAACATCGACCGGTAGCACTGCGCGAAAAACTGCGCCGGGCTCAGGTTCACAAGTTCGTCCTCGCCGGTCTCGCTCCGCCCGAGCGCTAGCACGCACGCCAAGCTCAATTCCTCGCCGACCGGATAAAACCACTCGTTCCGCCCCTCGCGGCACGCGCTCCACGTCGGCAGCCGCCGCACACGGATCGCGCCGTCCGCCCCGCTGAGATCCAGCAGCGCCATATCGTCCGAATACCCCGCGCCGCCGCACGAACGCCACCGCGCGAACGCCGTGCTCTTGCCCATTCCGCTTTCGCCGAAGATCAGCGCCGCGCCGTGATCCGTCTCCAATACCGCGCCGTGCACCGGCACGGCCTTCACGCCCCGGAGCAGAGCGTTCATACACGCGCAGATCAGTGCCGCCTGCCAGACACAGCAGTCATAATAATGCGGCCTCCGAGGCCGCTTCTTCCACCCCTCGATCAATACCCGGCCGCAGTCGGCGAAATACGCGATCTCCGTCAACGACTGGTCCCGGAGCACGATCCCTTCCCCCGGCATCGTTCCGGCCGCAATCAGTTCGGCGTCCGCGTCTTCTCCCTGCCCGGCCGGTCCGGGCTTCACGCACAGCAACTCCCCGAACCCGTCGAACGCGATCACATTCTCGGGGGCGTCCGCCCGCATGACGATCCTTTCGCCATCATGCAGTCCGATTACCAGGGAACGCACCATCTTTCTTTCGCCTGAAGAACACAGCAGTGAAGATTGATTACCGGAAAACTATCACTCACCACCATCCGGATTTTCCGGCTCTTCGTAAGAACCTCCCCCCGCAAATCCATTGACCGTCACGGGATCAATGTCAGTCACGGTGGGAGCCTCGTAGAGTTCTTTCGGTTTTGGTTCCATCGTTTGATTCATATTTGAAAACACCTTGTTTGGTTTATTGTTCACGGTAGTCACGCGAGGGTCAGGATCATCTTCGTTTTTGTGTTATCCAGAGCAAGTGTGCCGGAGTAATCACCAATGGTACCGGAGTAACAGTTATTATCCGAATCCCAGCCCCATTGCGTCATAGTCTCGGTTTTAACTTGGACGGTCAGACGATGTGCCTCGCAATACGCCTCGACAGTACACTCTTCCGCTTCCGCGACGGCCTCCACATTTTCGAAGAGATCGCCGAATCCAGTGAACGCATCGCTGTTGCTGTTCTCAAGGAGAGTCCAGCTCAAGCCATTGGAAACAACGCCCAGATTGCTCAAATCCAGAGTCAGCGTGTCATTCTCGAAATTATTGCCGAAGTTGCCGGAGAGGCTGCTGTCATACTCGAACGTCCAGTTCTCGATGCCGCAAAGATCGACGGAGCTTCCCGTGATCCCGACTTCGGATTCGCCGATCAGCTGAATGGAGCTGAAGTCGCGGATCCTATTGCTGTTGAAGTTATCGGAACGGAATCCCTCGAACGAAAGCAGTCTGTCGCCTTCGACGAAGGAATCTTCGCATATTCCGGTACGGGCATTGAGGTTGTCGCGGCCGCTTCCGCCCCACAGCTCGCCGTTCGCAGTGAAACTGAGGTTAGAACCGTCGCCCTTGAACACGATTGCAGTATTGCCGCCCGAACTGGTGGTTTCGTTCACCTTGATCGCGCCCATGCCGTGAGACCCCGCCGCCAGATGGCTCAACTGAATGGTATTGCCGGTACCACAATCGACCGTGACGGTGACATCGCCGTATATCGTCGATGCGTAACTGCTTACGCTTCTGCTTGTGGAAATGCAGCCGCCGTAGATCCAGCAGGAATCGGTGAACTCGCCGCTTGTGATGTTCAGGGAAACATTGCCATAAACATCCGCCTTGCCGTTGGTTGTCTCGGTTTCACCGGATTTCTCGTACAGGGCATTCATCACGCCGCCGGCGACATACGCGGTGAACTTGCCGCCATTGATATTCATCTCCAGGTCGCTATTCAGTGTAAGCTCGCCTTTCTGCACGCGGTCGCCGGTAGCCACGATGCCGTTGAAGATGCCGCCGGTGACCTCAACAGTCTGCGGCAGGGCCACAGTGATCTCCTTCGTTGCATCCGTCGGATCCGGCACGGTCACAGTCTTCGCGGTGACCGTATAGGAATCACCTGCGTTGACCAGGTTGATGTTGTTGCCGCCGACGATGAACTTGTTGAAACTGCCGCCGGACACTTCGATCTCCGTGTTTCTGGTCGCGGTCGGAGTCTCAGGCGTGATTCCGTCTGTTCCGATCTTCTCGCCGCCGTAGATGGCTTTCTGATACGTCGTGTCCGTCGACTTGATCGTGGTCTTGACGTCGCCGAGCTGGATCACGGGCTGGGTCGAATCGTAGACATATCCCGTAGCCGACTGCGTCCCGAGTTTCTCGACGACGATCTCTGCATCGGTCTCCTTGGCCTTCCCGATGGCGGCCTCGAGCCCGCTGTACGCGTTGTAATCGTAGAACTCGCCATCGGAGACCTCTTTCCCCGCCTGGGTATTGTCGTCCCAGGAGCTGTTCACATACAGGGTGGACTGGTCGACCCTGCCGACGCAGATGTCGCCGTCCTCCAGCTGAAGCAGGCATATGCCGGGCTCCGCGTCGGTCAGGAAGACGTCGGCCAGGCTCAGGGTGGTCCCTTGGTTGTCGGCCACGTCGATCACCTTCACGTAGGTCGTCGTCTCCGTGGTGGAATCGCCGAGCGTAAACACATAGTCGGTGTCGGCCTTTGCCGTACGGGCGGCCTCGTAATCGCTCGCGTCAATGACGATGATTCCGCGCGGGCCGTCGGCGTTTGCATTGTCGATGCTCGCCGCGACGATCAGCGAGGAGGAGTTCACCAGGATCGCGCCGGTATTCGCCAGCGCGCCGGCCACATCGAACTGCGAATTCGTGACCGTGATCCCGTAGGTCGTCCCGGCCGCGATCGCACCGTCGTTATCCAGGACGACCGATCCGGCATAGTTTGCTGCCTCCCCTGTGACAGAGAGCATGGAACCGACGTTGGACTCGGTTCCCTTCGTCCCCGCCGCGACCGTGATCGCGCCAGCGTTCGCGAGGTCGCCGCCGACAGTCATTTCGGACGCGGTCAGGTTCAGCGCGATCTTGTCGCAGAAAGCGGCGTCTCCGGTCACAGTGACGACGCTTTCGTTCACGAAGTTGAGCTCGCCGCCCTTCGTAATGCCGGATCCATTGGCCACGATTTCGCCAATCGTCCATTCGGTGTGATCGGAGTTCAGGACCGCCGCGGTCCCCGCGTCGTCATTTGCCGTATAGGCGTTGCCGACGGAGTCGAGATTCTGGTCGAATTTGAACTTTACGGCGTTCACCTTGGAATCGGTAACGGATACCGCGCCGGAAGCGAGGAAGAACCAGGTGGCGTCGATCTGCGCGGCGTCGTTTTCGTCATAAGTTCCCTTTCCGGTCACGGTCACTGCCGCACTGGCGCCCGTATAGCCGGAACGGAAGAGGATGATACCGTCGTCGTTGGAAACGAGTCTGCCGGTCGTGCCGACCGTAGTCATGCCCCAGAGAGCGATTTCCGTGGAGGAATCAATTGTGCCGTTGACTGTGACTGTGCCGGTGGTGCGACCATAGTTCAGGACGACGTAGGCGCTGCTCTTGTCGCCGACGGTCGAGACGGTGGTTCCTTCAGCAATGGTGAGGGATCCGCCTTCTGCAGGCGTCAGGCAGAGGTCGTTTCCGGTCGCAAAAATGATCTGGGCTGTGTTGCCGCCATTGATTGTGGCCGCAGTGTTTCCAAAGGCTGTGTATACATTCCCGACGTTGGTTGCCGTGCTGTCGGAAACGAGCACGATCTTCTCGGTCTGGTCCGTTATGTTGTTCAGCGCGGTGTCGAAGGTGCTGAAGGCGTTCCAGCCGACGACATGTCCGTCGGCGGTGATGGTCCCAGTCTCGCCCGTGTAGTCCGCGCTTACATACAGTGTCGTCGGAGTATCGTTTTTGAGCAGGAAGATGCCGTAGTGGTTCGTTTCGCCAAAGGTAATACTATTCTTATATATATAATCGGAGTCGGCGACCTTGGAATCGACAGCGACGTCAACGTTGTTGAACTTCACCGTGGAGGAGAGAGAGTCTGTGGAGGAAAGCCCGACCACGATATACAGGTCGTCGGTCAGAGTGGTCCCGAGACCGTCTGTTATGACATTGACGGTGCCGCCGGAGATAGTCCCGGATGCCCGGACCGTCGAATCCGCGGCGATATTGAATATCTTGTTTTCATAGTTCGCGATGCTTCCGACCGTGAGTTTCGCCTGGTCCTTGACCGTGATGGAACCTTGATTCGTGACAGTGGCTTCGATCCTGAATCCGTCGAACGACGTGCCGGAAATCGTCAGCACGCCATTTTTCGAGTCTTTTTGATTGACCGTCAGGTTCTGGACGCGGATGCTCGAACCGTCGATCACGTTGTATGTATTTGCTGCGACGGTGATCGTTTTCTGGGCCGCGCCAGCCTCCATGAGACGGGTATCCCTGCCGATCGTGGCGCCGTTGAGTTCGATGTCGCCGGTTCCGGAGATTTCATCGTCCGCGACGACGGTCGATTCCCCCTTAATCGTGAACTTGCAGACCGTGTTGCTGATGGTGCCCGCATGAACCGTTCCTCCGGCGACCAGAAGGGAACGGTTGGTGGATGCTCTATCGTCCGTAAAGATGAGCATTCCTCCGGTGAAAGTCCGGTCTTCCCCGGTTCCGGAATATGTGCCGATTTCCAGTCTTGCTCCGCTGTATACGGTGACCGAGCCGTTGCAGTTCTTGTCGTAAGGCAGTCCGTCTCCAGGATCAGTCGAACGACGTCTCATTACCATTCTTTTTGCCAGGACATACGCGTTACTGGTTTCGTTATTCGCGCCCAGGACGAACGATTCATTGTTCGTTATGCCGTTAGTGCCCGTTACGATAATCGTGCCGTTCAAAATGTTGACAGAAGAACTACTCCAGCACGTCAGGTCCGGTGTCTCGATATAGGCATTTCCGTCGGTGCGGATGGAGCCTCTCATGTTTAAGATCTGAGTCGAGGCAATGAGCGTACCCGTGACCGTGAGGTTGGAACTTGCGGCGAGTTCGACTTTCGAAACCTCGACGCGGCCTGCGCCGCCGATCGTGATCCGGCTTGTGCCGCTTTTCGTTGTCAGCAAGTTTGCCGTCAATAATCCGCCAGTCTGATTGAAGATCCCGCTTCCACCGACAGTAAAATCCTTTTTGTTTGCGCCGTTCTGGACTACGATAGCTCCGCTGGCCTGGTTGAATGTGCCGTAGTTCGTAACGCCGTCGTTTCCGGTGACATTGACCGTGCCG
>Ga0265298_10007600_pt1 | contig 13148 bp, 6 predicted proteins | sample AusTroGonzalo_MG_3_FD_193486 | JGI IMG/M metagenome (GOLD analysis project Ga0265298, IMG submission 193486) | Bovine rumen microbial communities from tropical cattle in Woodstock, Queensland, Australia - Gonzalo_01 | ecosystem: Host-associated > Mammals > Digestive system > Stomach > Rumen ... | reverse complement strand
CATTGCCATCTACCGTGGTGGTATAAACATCAGTTTCTTTCTCTGCCAATGTCATGAAACCAGTCCATTTGCTGTTTGTGATGTCCCATACTGCAAATTTAGCACCATCGGCAGCCCAAACGCCCGGCTTGAGGTAGAGAGTCTGCGGCTCAGCGGGAGCAGGAGCAGCAAATGTAATGCTGTTGAGCACTGCTTCTGACCATTGAATAGCATTTGTGAGATGCACGATATAATTGCCGGCAGCGGGAACTTCGATAGCGCCGAGTTCTTTAACGCCAGTATCACCCTTCTGACCACCTTCATTTACAGCACCGATTAGTGTTTCCTCATCCTCACCGATAAGTTCTACGCCATAATTGTGACCATTAGAAGCGGTAATATCAATCGTAACATTGTAGGTGCCTGCTTCTGCAAAACTTACGTTCCAATTAGCATATTCGTCCGGAGCCGTGCTCGGTTTAAAAGCGATAGCTTTGTTCGATATTGATGCATTGGCAGACAATTCTGCATATGCAGGTTGAAGCGTACCAGGCAAAGCAACAGAAACGCCTTGATAATCACCCTCGAAGATAACATCTTTGAGTTTCATGGCCGACCATGCAGTAGCAGCGCGTGCGATCACCTTGTAATCACCTGCTGCCAAATCTCTCATATCGATGGAACCGATAGCGAAGTTTCCCTTCTGACCTGACGAGCCTTTGTAGCGTAAATCCTTAACCGTATCACCTGCCTGGTTGAGGACGTAGAGTTGTACGCGCCAGCTGTTCGTGTTATACACATCCACAGCAACATTGTACTTAATCGGTTCGATGGTTACATCCCACGCTGCATAGAGAAGGGTGTCGTTGGCACTGTCATGTGCGCCCATGTCGAAGTACGTTCCGGCATAGTCTCCATCTTCTAATACGAAGTCCGGCATGCCTTCGGAACGGAAACTTACATTAGTGACGTCCAATGTAGCAGGCAGAATAACAGCGGTTGCATTAACTGCGACAGCTACAAGCATCGCAGCGAAAAAAGAAAATAGTTTCTTCATACACATTAGATTTTAAGTTAATAAATAAGTGTTTTATAAAAGTTCCGGGGTCCCGCCGTCTCGCAACCGCGAGACCCCGATTTGTTCAATTTCGGCGCAAAAGTACTACTTTTTTTTCAATTACGCAAGTAAATTGTTATTTTTTTAACGTTATTGGCTTATTTTTTGTCCCATAACGTTGTAAACCTGACCGTCTCTGAGGATAAACAGCTGTCCGCGGTAGATGAATTTCTCTCCGTAGCGAACATTTTCGTCAACCAGACTGTTATCAATGCCGGTCGCAACACTATTACGGTTCTTTATATGAATGGTGTTGTAAACACTTTTGTTGCCGTTTGCATCCGTGACGTAGGTGATGACCTCAATACCTTGCTCCGAAACGTCGAAGCGGGTGTAGCTCGGTGCTCCCGGTTGACCGAACTTCGAGGTGAAGAGGTCGAACAGATTCTTCACGTTGTGGTGATTGTAGTCATACAGCAAGGTCGGATCGGTGGTGTACTCTTCTTCCATCAACGCGCGGTTGTGGGGCTCGTAGCGCTTGCGACCGCAGGTAGCGCCGATGAAGTACACTGTACCGCTATCGGTGGTAAACGTACCGCCTTCCAGACCGGTCTTGTTCGAACTGCGCTCCCAACGTCCAGTTGCTTCCGGCATTACACGTACCGTATCGGTTATGGAACCTTTGACTACGGTCTTGGTATCCGGATCAACCGGGCCGATGACCTCGTAGCAGTGGTCGTGACCTTGGATGGCGAGGTCAATCTTACACTCCTTCATAATAGGCAGCATCAGTGTACGGATGAGCGTACACTCGTCATCCGTATGGTGACCGGCACCGGAGAAGATATTCTTGTGCGACAGCGTCACGCGGTATTTGGCCTCCGGGTGCTGTTCTATCTGATCCAGCATCCAGTTGCGAATATCCTGGGTGAAGTAGTTGGAGTGCATCACACTCTCCTTGGCGCCGCTCTCACGCCACCAGTCTTGGAGCGAGTACACGAGGAAGAGCACGTCGCCATAGACGAAGCTGTAGGTGATGCCCTTGAACTGCGGCTTGACGGATGCACCGTTGGCAAAGCCCCAATCGGTGTTGAAATGGTAGTCGTAGTTGAGGCTCGGGCTGTCGTCGTGGTTACCGTCCGTCGGTACGATGGCCATCGCGTTCAGTACCGGACGCATCGATCCTTCGAACCAGCGCTCCCACTGCCACTCGGAGTTGGTCTTGCCGCCCGTATCCACGAAGTCACCCGGGAAGAGGCAGAACTTGGCGTCCTTCTCGTTCTTCACCACAGCTTTCGCGCACTGGTTGGCCTGCTCTATATACTCGGCATCCTGGATGTGGCTGTCGGTCATATAGACGAACGAGAAATTGGTCTGGTTCGGGTCTTTGGTAACGAACTGTGCTATTTCGCTCCAGTAACCTGCGTAGCCGACACGCCAGCTGTAGGTTGTGGCGGGTGTCAGGTTGTCGGCGGTAGCCTTGTGGCTGACATAGCTGAACTTGGTGTCACGCGGCAAACCGGCTGCGGTGCAGATGTCATATTTCGGACTCTCGCTGGCCTGGATAGGCGTGTAGTGCAGCAGTGCATCCTGCGTGTTGGCGGTCACCTCAATCACACCGGTGCCGGCCTCGAAATCCGCTGCGGTGGCATTGGCCTTGGCGAGGAGTTGTACCTTACCGTTGGTGATGCCGCCGTTGGTGAACCAGCAGAAGCCCATGTGGGTAGCCGGGTCGCCGTTGATGGTGGCAATCTGGTTGTACGGGTACTCCTTAGCGACGAGCTCACTGATGCGTGCCTGCATAGCAGCTACTTTCTCGGGGATGACGGTGAGGTCCGCCTCTTCGTTCATACTGTCGATACGTGCCTCTTCTTTAGCAACAAGGAACGGGATGAAACTCGGGATGGTGTAGTCCTCGATATGATAGAGGGCGTCTGCCTCCACTACCTCTTTCGGATAAACAACCGGCGGAACGGGCAGAATAACCACTACTGCCGATGCCTTGAAGCCGCCGTCCTGGGTCTCTACCCATGCCAGCGTCGTGTCGGCTTTGAGACCCGTTACCTTACCGTTCTGGATGGTAGCCACCGTCTCGTCCACAATAGACCACTCCACGCGTTTGTTGTTCGCGTCTTCCGGCAGCACCTGAGCTACCAGCGTACCGGTCTTGCCGGCAATGATCTTGATGGTGTCCTGCAGGATCTTGACACCCGTTACGTTAATGACTACTGCATCGGGGTCGTACTCGTATGCACCGATGTCCACACCCGAACCTTTCGGACGGGCGATGCCGTTGATATCTTTCGCCGGAGCTCCGTCCGCCAGACCTTTGTCCACCAGTTTTGTGGATGCGTCGGTAATTGAGAAATCGGCTTTCTTCACCGCCGTCTTCTCGGCATCTGTCTTAGGCAGACCGATGAAAGAGGTCGGGTTGCGGAAGTTCGGACCGTCAGCAGCATTGTTATCCGTTGCCAGACCGGTGGTCATACCCGAACCTACATCCGCGATGTTGTTCGACGAACCGCCGCTGGAGCCGATATAGTTCTGATTGGTGGCAGAGCCGTTAGGCACCTGGTTACCCCAGAAGACACAGTTTATCACTTTTCCCTCTATACGGCAACCGCCATAACGGCCTTCCACGCCCATGTTGTTACATACGGTGTTGTTGATGAACGTTGCACCGCCGTACAGACAGCCGTTGTAATCCACCTGGTTGTTGTACAATACACAGTTCCGCACAATACCGCCGGCGTTGTTGCGTACAATCACACCGCCTTGGCAATTACGGCAGATACAGTTCTCCATGACATAGCTGGCTGCCGATTCGCAGCTGACAGCACCGGCTTGCTGGGATGCCGTGCAAGAACAGTTCTCAAAGAGACAGTTGCTGATAACCGCCGGAATAGTGCCGGACGGGTCCACAAAGATAGCACCGGACTTCGAGCCGCTGACATTGTTGCGGAAATGGCAGTTGTTCACCGTCATGTTACCGCGTATATACATGGCTGCACCGCCCCATTCGCTGTGGTTCGCGTTCTGGAATACCAGACCGTCAATGAGAATAGGGGAAGCGGGATCACCGTCGTACTTCACGAGAATCCATTGGGTCATACCTGTACCGTCCATGATAGACTCGTACAGCTCCGGGTTACGTTCGCCCGTCTCGGCATTGTAACCGCCCAGATAGGTGGCACCGCTCTGCGCGGAAATACCCTCTCTGTACACTCCTTCGGCAATGAACATTGTGTCGCCATCGCCGACGCTCCAGATAGCCTGTGCTATCGTGTGCACGGCATGCTCCCATGACTTGCCGTCTCCGTCATCTCCTGTCGGAGAGACATACCTGTTACTTGCTGACGCGCACAGCGCTACCGTGCAGGCCGTCAAAAGAAAGAATAGTTTTTTCATGTGATTAATAGTTTGGTTAATTAGTTATTGAGTACCAAATTGTGCGGTGTGGTGCGAACGACACGCATCGTGTTGATGAGCGTGGCGTTGCCTTGGTCGTCATCGGCGGTGTAGGAGTTGAACTCCAGGAAGTCGTCCTTGACGGTGATCTTCGTGAAGCACGGTGCCTCGGGTTGGCCGAACATGCCGGTGAACAGGTCGAAGTAGTTCTTCACGTTGTGGTGCTTGTTGTCATGGAGCAGACTCGGGTCGTCTGTATATTCGTTCTCCATGCGCTGACGGCTGTGCGGGTAGTAGCGTTTGCGTCCGCAGGTGGCACCGATGAAGTAGAGCGTACCTTCGTCCGTGCAGTACGTACCGCCTTTGTAGCCGGTGATGTTCTTGTTGGTGTTGATATCCACAATCTCGCGGTCGGTGATGGCGCTCAGAATAGGCGTCAGACTGTCGGGGTTGACCGGACCGATGACCTCATACGTGTGGTCGTGTCCCTGCAGCGCAACGTCTATCTGGCATTGCTTCATCGTCGGCAGCATGCATGCGCGGAACAACGGCGGCTCCTCATCCGTGGAGTGGTCCGAACCGGAGAAGAGGTTGAAGTGTGACAGCGAGATGCGGTATTTGGTGTTGGGGTTCTCCGTCACCTTTTGGGCGAACCACTGACTGATGTGGTCGGTCAGGTAAGTCGAGGCATACGGCGTATAGGTGTAGCTCTCACGCCAGAAATCCTGCATCGAGAAGACGAGGAACAGCGCGTCGCCATAGACGAAGCTATAGACGATACCTTCGAACTGCGGCTTGTCGGTATAGACTTCGTTGAACGACTTGTCGGTGTTGAAGTGATAGGTGTAGTTGATGTTCGGGCTGTCGTCGTGGTTGCCGTCCGTCGGCACAATCGGCATCTGCATGATGACCGGATTAAGCGACTCTTCGAACCAGCGCTCCCATTCCCATTCGCTGTTGCTCGCATCGCCGTCCTCCACGAAGTCACCCGGGAAGACGCAGAAGCGTGCTTCGGGCACGGTCTTGGCAGCGGCTATCGCGCAACGACGGGCGTACTTGATATACTCCTCGTTCATGATGTGGCTGTCCGACATGTAGATGAACGAGTACTCGCCCTGGGCGGCATCCTGTGTGCGGAAATGGCCGATAGGGCTCCAGTGGCCGTCGTATCCCACACGCCAGCTGTACTCCGTACCCGGGGTAAGGCCGGTGGCGAGGGCTTTATGGCTGATGTATTTGTAGCGTGTGCCGGCGGATATGCCGGACAGGTTGGCGATATAACGCACCTTGCCGGTGTAGCGCAGTCCCTTGGTGCGGGTAGTAGTGGCCTGCACGGTGGTGGCGCTTTCGAAATCCGCTTCGGTGGCATTGGCCTGGGGTACGAGTTGCACCACGCCGTCAAATACGCTGTCGTTCGTGAACCAGCAGAAACCCATCTGCGTCTTCGGGTCGCCGTTGATGGTGGCTACCATGCAATAGGGCTCGGTCTTGGGCACGAGCTTGTCAATGGCGGTACGCACGGCGGCTACGTTCGCCTCCGTGGGGTCGGCTGCGCAGGCGGTCAGCGCAATCTTGAACATCGTGTGGCTGGGAACGGTGTAGTCCCGCACGGTGTAGGTTGTGTCCAGAATCTCCCATTCGGTCAGGGGTTTCTGGGTCGTGTCCTCCGTAGGCGGAGTAACCGGATCGTCGGGGTGGACGGGGTTGCAGGCGATAAGCACCACACCCAGCATCAAAAGCAAAAAGTAGTGAATTTTATTCATGGTATATTTAATTTTTAATTATCCATTATCCGTTTTCAATTCTCCAATTCAACCGTGTTGAATAGTTCCGTGCTGCCGTCCGGCATCACTTTGAACGACTCGAGCACCAGTTTGTCCTTTTTCACCGTCACGCGGGTGTAACTCGGTGCACCGGGTTGGATGAACGGCTGTTGGAACAGGTCGTAGTAGTTCTCCACATGGTGGATATGTTTGGTCGCCTCCATCTCTTCGCGTGTCAACGGGGCGTAGCGTTTGGCACCGCAAGTCGCGCCGATGAAATAGAGCGTGCTGTCCACCGGACCGATGATCTCGTAGCAGTGGTCATGCCCCTGCAGTACCAGGTTGATGCGGCATTGTTTCATCACCGGCAGCATCGTTGCGCGGAGCAGCGGCGTCTCTTTGTCGTACTGGTGCCCCGAACCGGAGAACAGGTTCTTATGCACCAGACCGACCCGCCATGTGGCATTGGGCGCTGCGGCGGTCTGCCGCTTGAACCAACCGCCTAAGTCGCGCTCCAGATACTCCGACTTGCCTTGCGCGTAGTCGTATTCGCCCCGCCAGAAATCCTGCATCGAGAATGCTATCAGTTGCATGTCCCCATAGACGAAACTGTAGTTGATTCCGCTGAACTGCGGACGTATGCGGCTCTCGGCGTTGAACGAGGTGTCGGTATTGAAATGGAGACTATAGTTAAGCAGCGGGCTGTCATCGTGATTACCGTCGGTAGGCACCAGCGGCATCTGCATGATGACCGGTTTCATCACCTCTTCGAACCAGCGCTCCCATTCCCATTCGCTATTGTTCTCTGTGCCCGTATCCACGAAATCGCCGGGGAAGACACAGAAGCGCGCGTGTTGCTCATTACGCGCGACCGCCTCCGCGCACAGGCGTGCCGCGTCTATGTATTCCTTATTTTGTATATGACTGTCTGTCATATAAATGAAGGAAAACTCTTTGCTTTTCGCTTCCGCTGTGCGGAAATGGCCTATCTCACTCCAGTGGCCCTCGTAGCCTACGCGATAGGAGTATGCCGTGCCGGGACGGAGTCCGGTGACCAAGGCCTTATGGCTCTCATAGCGGAAGGCGGTATTCTTGTCTATTTTCGCTGCGTCCAGTATGCCCGAAGAAGAGATGGCATAATGGAGGGGCGGGGTAGTGGTTGCGGTAGCTGCGAACGTGCGTGCCTTGGCATTGAAATCGCGCGCAGAGGCGTTGACTTTGGCGATGATTTGCACCGTACCTTCGGTCACCCCTTCATTCGTGAACCAGCAGAAACCCATCTGTGTCTGCGGGTTGCCGTGAATCGTGGCGACCATGCAGTAGGGGTTCTCTTTGGCTTGCAGTACGGATGAGTCTTGTGTCATTAGGAACTCGATGAACGACGGGACTGTATAATCGACCTTCTCATAGAGCCGATAATCCGCATAGGGGTTGCTGCGCTGCGAAGGAGCCATCGCGGCAATACGGTGCGTAGGCGTGCCGGAGGTATAATCCGCTGCCAACATGATGGCTTCCTCAGCGGCCGTCTCCGGTACACCGGCAAACGTACCCGGGTCGCGGAAATGCGGACCGTCCGCCGCTTCGTTGTCGCTGTTCAGCCAGGGTTGTATGAAGAAATGATCTTCGAATCCTTCGTCCGCACGGCTGATGCCTGACTCGCTCTCATCCGATACATAATTGGCGGGATCGACAAAACCGTATTCGTTGCGGTTGCCCCACATCGTGCAACTATAGACCGAACTCTCCGAGTGGATACCGCCGTATCGTTTGCCGTAGTTATTGGCGATGATGCAACTGCGCACCGTGCCGTCAAAGTTCGCTATGCCGCCTGCGTCCGGCCAGTAATGACCTGTCGCCGAGCAGTTATGAATGAGACAGTCCTCCATGGTAGCGCCTAACGCGGATGCTTCCGGGAAATCACCTTTGATGAGTACACCTCCACACAGCTGGGCGCTGCACCCGCGTACGACACAATGCCGCATCGTCACTTTGCCGCGTAGCCACGCTGCGCCGCCTATTTGGTCATGGCGCGCATGCTGCAGCACGAAGCCCTCCACTACCGTCGGCAGTTGGCAATCCGCCTCGCAAGAGATAAGGCGCGTGCCTAAACCGGTACCGTCCAGAATAGCCTCTTGACCGATCATCGTCACGCCGTCTTTGAGCGTGATGGCCTCATAGTATGTGCCTGTCGGGACGTACAGCGTATCGCCCGCCTGACAGCGGTCGATACTCTGCTGTATCGTGCCCTGCATCGTCCACGTAGCCGCCGACGCACTCAGCGCCAGGGCTACGCAGCATACTATGAGATGGGTTCTTTTCATGACCAGCCGAAGCGTTCTTTTCCGATGCGCTCCACGTCTTCGCGGCAGGTGAAAGCGGTAGTGCCGCCCGCTGCGGTGGTGTTCACTGCGCCGGTCATATTGCCGTATTCCTGACATTTATCCAGCGCATCGCCGGCAGCCAGACGGGTAATGAAACCGCTGTTGAAGCTGTCGCCGGCGCCGATACAATCGACCACGTTCTTATTCAGCAGCGCTGCCTGCATACGGTCGGGTTGACCTTTGCGCATGAGCAAACTACCCTTACTGCCGCACTTGATGACGGCTGCGTTGGCATACGGACGTATTTTCTCAATCGCCTCCTCCAGCGTTTCGCTTCGGGTCAGGAACTTCAGCTCCGTCTCGTTCGGCATGAAGACCGTCAGCATCGGAAGCACCGCTTTGTAATCGAGGTCCCATGTCTCGGTCGGGTCCCACTGGCTGTCCAGCGAAGTGGTCACGCCGTTGGCTTTGCACAGCTCCAGAATCTTCATCAGGTCGCGCTTTACACCGCTCTGCATGAAAATAGAGGATATATGGATATGTTTCGCCTCTTTGAAGACCTCGGGGTTGATGTCTGCCAGACCCATATAGTCCATGGCACCCTGATAGGTCAGGTTCGCGCGGTCCTCGTCGTAACTCATGCAGATAGTTGCGCCGGTAGCGTACTTATTCTGGCGAATGAGGTAACGCGTATCGACTCCTTTCGCTTGCAGACTGCTCTCCACCAGGTCGCCGAAACTGTCGTCACCGATCATGCCGCAGAATGCCACTTTTGCTCCCAGAGCAGCCGCGTTGGCAGCGAAGATAGCCGTCGAACTACCCAAGGTCAGCGTCATCTGTTTGGCAAATTTCTCTTTGCCTACTTCGGGATAACCCTCAATCTGGTTGAGTATCAGATCCACATTCAACTCGCCCAAGGCGATAATATCAAACTGTTTCATGGAATTATAATTCTTAATTTTTAATTTTTAATTACATTCTTTCTCGAAAGAATGCTATCGGTGCCCATCCTTTGGGATAGTCGTGTCCCATCTCCGGGCCCCACATATATTTCTTGTCCGCCTCCGGCGTTTGCAGGTTGTTGAACGGCACAACATTCGTCCGCGGAGGACATACGTCGTCTTGCAGACCGCTGCTGGCCATCACGGCGCACGAGATACGCGTGGCGAGGTTCTTCGTGTCGAAATAGGACAGGAAGGCCAACATCTCCTCGCGGCTCATGGTGCCCTGGCATTTCTTCGCCGTCTCCATCGCCAGACCGCCTATATCGATGGCATCGGCATAGTCGCCTAAGAAGGCCACGTTGGCGGCAATGGCGGTGAAGGGGTAGTTACTCAGCGCGGCGGCTGCGTAGCACAACGCACCGCCTTGGCTGGAGCCTTCGGCAAACAGATGCGTCATGTCGCTTGTCTCGCGCGAACCCATGAAATCGACCGCACGCACAACGTCCATGAACGCGCCGCGGTAGTAATAACTGTCCTTGTCACCGAAATGATAGGAGAACCAATCGCCGTAGATGTTGGTCAGGTCACCCAGACCGTCCGGTTCACGCGATGACTCGGGGCGGTTGTTGATATACTGTCCGCGATGCGAGAGATAGAACTCCGCATAATTGCTGTTGCCTCCTGAGGGACACTCCACTTTGGTCTTCACGTTCTGGTAGTCGTAGCCGTAGAAATGCATGATGACCGGATGTTTCTCGCCGTCCTGCGGTTCGCAGTAGTACCCGCGTACGATGACCGGTTCGCCGGTCAGGCCGTCAGGTACCGAACGGAGTTCCACCATATATACCTTCCGTTTGTCGGAACTCTTGTTCGGTAACTCAATCAGGTTGGCCTGCATGTCGATGTTACGCAGTTGCTCTTTGGCAGCCGCCCAGAACGTATCGTAGTCCGGTTGCTTGTCCGGTGCAGACACGATTTGGAACGGGTCCACGCCGAAGATGAACGAGCGGGCCGACTTGCCGTTCACGTAACAGGCTGCGCGGTAGAAACCAGGCTCCAGCGTAGAGGTTGTGCTGAAGACGAAATCTTTCTTGGCGCCGCCGGCGATCGTGATGCTGTCGGTGATGTTCTCCACCTCCTGCTTCTTATCCGTCGTGATGCGGATACGAACCGGCACTTTGACACTGGCCTCGTTCGGGTTCTCCACATGGAGTGTGATCTCCGGCTTGCCGGAATATATCCACTCGTTGGTCACCGGCACGGACGACTTGATCAGGCTCATGTCCGGCTCCGGCAGCGGGTTCACTTGCGGCTGTTTCTCACATCCGCAAGCTCCCAACAGCATCACCGAAAGAAGAGTTATCAAATACAAATGCTTCTTCATAAATCCTTTGTCTTTCTACTTTGAGTGCGCGTTCTTTCTACTTTGAGTGAACGCAGTTCACGGTCTTTCTACTTTGAGCGGCAAAGCCGCGGTCTTATAGATAATCGTTCAGGTTAACGATATTGAACGCGTTGTAGTACTTATCCATGTTGTGCTCGATGCGCATGAGGACCACTTCCTCGGCGTGGATACCCAGACGCTCGAGGTTGTCGTACAGGGTCTGACGAGCGACGAGTGCCTCCGGCTTTTGCCAGATGTAACGGCAACCGGTCTTCACGAGCCACAGTTGACGGTCCGGCGTGCAGTCCTTCAGGTCCTTGCCTACTTCTTCGCCATGCAACCATTTTTTCCAGCGGTTGCTGTCATATACGCATTGCCACAGCACTTGAGTCATGTTGCTCAACTGAGCCACTTTGCCTTCTGCGTAGAGACGTTTCTCTTCCTCCTCGAGCTCAGCGAGGGCGTCGTACTCGTTCATAGTGAACTCCGGACCTACGTTAGCGGCGCCCATGCCTGCCTTCGGATAATCCTCCGGGTTCTCTACATCGTCGCTGTAGTGACCTTTGATATAACTGCCGTACGGACGCACTTTGGCGGTCAGGTTACGTGCTACCTCGGGGTCGAAGAACGTGGTGTGCAGGTCGGTACCTACTTTACCTACGATGAAGCAAGGCCATACATCGTCCAGACCTACCTCATGCAGACCGGCTTTGAGGCCCTCCAGGAAGGTATCGAAAGTCTTTTCGTCTGCCAGACCGCCGTGAACCTCTTCCGTACCTACTTCGTAGGAGATAGGCGCAATACCGTTTGCCTTGCGGAAATCCTCGGCATGCTTGATGAGCTCTACGGTACGTTTTACCACTACGTGGATGTCGATGATCTCACCTTTCGGCAGGAAAATATCTACCGTCGGGTCCACGTGGATGAGGTCGTAACCGGCGAGGATAGCTGCCTCGTAGCTCTTCTTCACACCGTTCATGGCGCGCTCGGTGTCCCAACGCTCAATCGACTGCTTGTCTTTGAGCCACGGGCCTCCGTGGTCGATAGCCACTACGTACGGGCCGGTATAGTGAACGGCTGCTGCCTCACGGGCAAGGATCTTGGTGAACATCTCCTGCGTCATGCCGGTGTAACCGCCATCGCAGTCCACCTGATTCAGCGTCGTTGCGAAATAGATCGGCGCGTTGTTACGTTTCGCTGCGCGGAACGATGCTTTGATTACGGACAAGGAGTTCGGGCATGCTGCAAACAAGGTCATAGGAACTCCGGTGGCTTTTTTACGTTCCTCCATTACACGAAGGATATTTTCTGTTTTCTTCATATTGCTAAAATTTTTTCTGATTATTCTGAATACTCTGATTATTCCGATTACTCCGATTTATTCATAAATCGTTACTCCTTCTACCACGCGGTGGATGTTGCCGCTGACGCTTGGAGCATCCGGACTGAGGCCATATGCTTTCGATGCGTAGAAGCCTAACAGCTGGCCGACTACCACGAACGGCACGATGCCGTAGAAGTCATTGTCTGCGTAGCCGTACGGCATCTTCACCACCAGGTCGGCTTTGACACCCGGCAGTTCCGGTGCCTTGCCGCCGATGACGATGATCTGTGCTACCGGCGTGTTGTTCGCATCCACCTGCTTCACGAGGTCACGCTCATAACGCTGTACGTCCTCCTGGTCGGTCATCAGATAGACCACGATCGACTTGCTGTTCACCACTGCCTTCGGGCCGTGACGGAAGCCGAGGAAACTGTCATACTTGCATACCACCGCACCGTCGGTCAGCTCCTGCAGCTTGAGGTGGCACTCTTCGGCGATGCCCTTCAGCGCACCCGAACCGAGGAATACACCGCGTTCGAACGGACGGCTCGCGATCTCTTTCAGTTTGTCTTCATAGTCCGCAATCACCGCTTCGGCGTTCTTGGCGGCTTTCTCAATCTTATCTGCCTCCTGCTCCAGTGTGTCGATATGACCGAGCATCAGGCAGGTCAGCAACATCGTGGAGAACGAACTGGTCATCGCCAGCGACTTGTCGTCCGTCTCCTCCGGCAAGAGCAGTGCCAGTACGTTGTCGCGTCCTGCAGCTTGCTGTGCCAGTTTGCCGTTCTTATTGCAAGTGATGTAGATATGTGCCACGTTCTTGCACACTTTGTTGGCCAGATTGACCGCAGCTACGCTCTCAGGGCTGTTACCCGAACGGGCGAAACTGATGAGCAGCAACGGACGCTCTGCGTCCAGCAGGTATTTGGCATGCGTCACGATGTCGGTCGTCGGAACCGAACGGACGT